>Ga0307513_10013325_pt1 | contig 10095 bp, 5 predicted proteins | sample 15_EM_MG_FD_202174 | JGI IMG/M metagenome (GOLD analysis project Ga0307513, IMG submission 202174) | Populus trichocarpa ectomycorrhiza microbial communities from riparian zone in the Pacific Northwest, United States - 15_EM | ecosystem: Host-associated > Plants > Roots > Unclassified | place...
ATAAAATACCTCTCTATTGTTGACATATATATATATATATATATATATATATATATATATATATATATATGAAACGACTATACATCAAAGTAAACCAACACCCTCAGCTGTAACAGGAAACTGACAACAAGTGAGGTTTTAGTTAAAAATCAAAGGTTTAAAAAATATCTTAAGACAAACACGTTTTAAGGATAATATATTATGTTTTTTTTATAAAAAATAAATATAACTTAACACTATTTTACTAAAAATAGATTCAATCTAGTCACGTGGAATGAGTTTCTTGGTCCAAGCCTACAAACACAATCCATAAATAAAAACAAAATAAATTAAAATTAAACGAGATTTTTATTTGAATTTGATGGAAAACATGGAGAACAAGGATGAAGAGCCCAGAAACAAGGGTTTGATAATAGACCAAATTACATTAAAAAAAAACACAAAAACATATAAAAATCATTGTTTAATCAAAACTTTGAAGCTGGATCATAACAACAAACACCCAACCAATCATAACTAATTGATTTTATGCAAAAAATAAAGTGAAAGAGTTGAAGATAAAAAGAAAAAAATAACATTAAATCAGTGTTTTTAAACCATGAAGACCTTAGATTAATGACGACCAAGCATGCGTGCATATGTAAGAACCATCAATCGATCAAAATGACACAAAAATCGAAGACCCAAGGTAATATACAACGTAAGAACGTTCAACCTATAAATGTCAGCAAACCTAAAAACCTAACAGTAAAGTCTAAACCTAGAAAAATGCAATAAAACCCAGAAAACAAACTAAACCTAGCAAACAAAGCTTAAACATGCTTGACACAACTTGTTTGAACTTTGAACCATCAAAACAAACAAGAAACAAAAATTAATAGCAAAAAAGTAAGCAAAGTCCATGATGACAGCAAGCAAAAATAACATTATCTATGCATACACATGTTCTATTGATTGAACTTATTGTCTTGAAGCTTAAACAACTAGAGTTTTTAAACCCAGTCTGGTGGTCGACCCGGCTGAAGGCCCGGGTCACAAGTTTTACCCGGGTCAACCCTAATTTTTTTATAAATCAAAACGATGTCGTTTTGGTTAAAACAAATAGTCAACGAGTTGCAACCAGGTTTTTGACTGGGTCAACCCTCCAGATCACCCGAGTTTTTGACTTCCCTTATTTTTCATAAACTCAGCCCGATTCCAACCCCGAGTCAACCAGGTCCCAAGTCGACCCGTTGGGCCGAGCCGGGCTTTAAAACTATGTAAACAACATGCCTATAACTTCAACATACCAAGCAAGCTATCCTAAAATAACATAATTCACAACAACAACAAAACTTAACATAACTTGCAATGGCTTCACAAATAATTAACCAAACATTTAAGCATGCAAAATAACATAATACATTATCATATACCATACCATTATCACATTCTAACATATTAAACAAGGCAATCCAACAAAACTTGAACACATACAAGTTATTTTTAAAGCATGCTTAAACATCTCAAAACAAGTATTTAATGGATTTTAAACTAGCAAATGACTTCAAATGATGCTTAACAATCATCTCGAACAGTAATTTAAAAGACAAAATAGAAAAGGGTGTATAATCATTGAGCTCCACCCCCTTATCAAAGTTTAAAAGTTTAACTTGTAAGAAGATTGTGGCTTTCTCCTCTTGATTTCTTGCTTCTTTCTTCTTAAATTTTAGCTTCTTTCTTATCTAGATTCCACCATTTCTTTTTCAACAAATCAGTCTTTATAACTTACCCTTTAATTTAGTTCTAAGTATCCTATTATTGTTAAAGTTTACCTTATAAAGAGAATATGGTTTCCTCCTCTAGATTCTTTGCTTCTTTCTTCTTGAGTTTGAGCTTTTTTCTGATTTAGATTCCACCCTTTCTTTCTCAACAAATCAGTCTTTATAACTTTCCCTTTAATTTTATACTAGGTATCCTATTAATTTCTATGTATTTATTTTCTTTTTTCTCTATGATTTTCTCTTTGATCCCCCTTTTCTATGTGTGATTTCTTCTCCTTTTATAGCACTAAAATGGCAAGTGGTTGTGAAAACCACTTGTAGGTTTGAAAGTGGTTTTTCAAAACTAGGTCATAGGGGATTACTTCCTCTGATATGTGAGGAGGTCATTTTTCATTTTTCATTCTTCATTCTCCTCTCTTCTTTTTTTGTTTTCTTTCCCTTGGATGATTAACAAACTCTTAAAACTTCTATAAAAGGTTGGGAACCTCATAGCTGAAACATGGTTGATTGGAAGTGCACATTCCATAAATTAATCATAACAAATAGAGGGCCATTGAAGCCAACCAAAATATAGATCTTGTAAAGGGGATGTATATCTAACATGGGGATCAAATCTCATCTGATTTGGAGATCTAAAACTCCACATTCATTTAGTGGAAGGTGAGCCCTCGATTAACTTGAAACTACTAAATGCAGGGGAGGCTGATCATAGACATGATGTTATTGAGTTTATTTAGTCAAATAAGGTAAAAATATGTGATAAGGATAGCTGATTCTCATAGAGAAGATGTTTCTCAGTCGAGTGGTGGTGGTGGTTGGAGCCTTTGAGGTGATCGGAGATGCCATGTTCATTCGATTGAAGGTGACAACTCGATTAGCCTTCTCAACTCAAGAAGACAATAAAACAAGGATATACAACATGTTATTCGGTTTTTTAATTAAAAGCAAGTGACATGTTATCTGCTTAAACCTTAAAAATCAAGGTTTTCTAATTAGGAATTTGATAAGTTTCAATTTGGTCAATGTTGTTTCAAATTAAACTCAAATGTCCTTAATTAGGACAAAACTGATTAATTTTATGCAATTAGGCCCTTGCCAAAAATCAATTGAAACCCCTTAAGTCTAGTGCCCTTTTCAAAGTACTTGTTTTCCAATTTGTTCTATTTAGTCTCCAATTAACCCTTAAACTTTTTTCTTTGATTTAGTCCCTAGAAAAGTTCAGTATAGCCCCTAATATTGCGCGCCTTTTACAGACATGTCTTTGGTATTGAATTTCTTCATTTTGGCTTTTAAGAAACCCTTAAACATTGATTTTCTTGCAATTACATCCCTGATTTCTTCTGATTAAGCTTGTAAATATTAAGTCATGTCCTTCAAAATTTCAATCTTCTTAATTATGCCCAAATTAAGCTTCTTAACTTAATTTTTCATCAATTAAGTCCTTAATAAAATTAATTTGACCTATTAAAAGTCTAATTAAGTATTTGCACTTAATTAATTCTTTTAATTTTGGCCTAAATTAATTTATAAACTTAATCAAACCTTTAATTAGACTCATGATTAAATCAGATTAGCCTATTAAAAATCTAATTAAGTCCTTGGACTTAATTTTTATGCAAATTCATCTAATATTCACTTAAGTTAACCTTGAGTTTGTATTATCTTTCACATTTAGGTCCTTCAAGAGTGCAATTGAGTTTTCAATATTGTCAAAGATCTAGTTAAGTCTCTTCGTCCCTTGTTTATGCATGTAGATCCCTCTTCAGCCTGTTCTTGCCAACTAAGTCATTTGTCTTCCTGCATTTTTATTTTTTAACCTTGTCATAACTTAATTTTTAGGTTTTCCCCAAATTTATCCTTTTCTTTTAAAATTCAAATTAAAAAATAAAAAAGACTGGCAACTTGGAAAGAATAGACTCATAATGGTTGCAGACACATGAAGAAACTAAACTAGGATTTTGGATAAAATTAAAAGCCAAATTGTACCTTATTGCACCTAAAATCGAAAGACAATGTAGATTTAAGGTCAAATTAAATAATTATTGGATGAATATGTATAAAATTAAGTTTGAGGACTTGATTACACTTTTAATAGGCCAATTTGATTTAATCACAATCTAGATAACTCGTTAACGGACATGCCTAATGTAGCGGTTAGGAATTTATAGCTTCCTCCATTATAAGTAATATCATTATTGGTATTGACAATGATACCATTATGGAAGCATAATATTCCTAAATTACCAGATATTCTGTCAAATAACACAACAAAACACAATTCTAATTTATTAATATCTTAGGGTTAATCAAAATATATAATTTATCAATAAACCTATAACGATAATATATTTAGCTAAAACCTAAATTCATCAAATTAATGGCGAACACCTTCATTCATCAAATTTCACTATCATAAAAGATTTTTCAATCAAATTCATGTATTTCATAGCTAATATTATTATTTTATATGTAATTCGGTATAATTTATAATTTAACCTAAATCAAAACTAACTCTTACAAAATATTTTTGTTAATTCACAATCAACAACAGTTCAAAATCATTGATTATTTTACAAAGTAACCTAATTATCAACTCAAATTATATCTAATTAACCGAATTTGTAATTGAAAATTAACCCTAACATTGTATGAAATCAAATTAACACACATTAGCATAAATTGCATCAAATTGATAAAGTGAAAGTGTTCAATATACCTCTAAATATAGAATATGGGTGGTCATGGTGACCAATGGTGGTTGTTTTAACCAGAAATTGGCTTACACCCACAGTAGAAAAAGAGAAAGACGGTGATCTGGGGTTAGAGAGAGATGGGTGATCTCATGGTGTTTTGGGAGTGTTTCGCGATGGGGAGATAGAGAGGGGAAGGTTGTTGATGGCGAGGGGAGGAGAGGTAGAGTTTCTTTACAGAGAAGAAGAAAAAGGGGAAGAAAAAGGCTTTTTAAGTATTAATTTTGAATAAAGTCGCAGATGCCATATACGACTCGTGTGTCACAATTACCATCTACAACTCATGAAATTGTACTATATCCCCAAATATTTTCCCTGTTGTGTTACTTTACTGACACGATCAACTAATTAATGTTTTTTCCTAAGTGCAAAAGTGTCAAAGTAATAAATAACCCAACAAGACCGGAGTTGATCCATAGAGAGGTTAAGGATATATAACCACAAAAAAATAAACAAACAAAGTTAAAGTGAGCTAAAAATATGATATTAATGTAAAGATTTAATAGAGATAAAACAATTGTCAAGGTTAGAGGATATACTAATGGTATTTCAAATAATTATAATCCAAACTCATTTCATTACTCAACTGGAAACCACACACAAATAAGGTTTCAATCAGCTAATTTTATCATTAATGACTCATTTTAAGTTATTAACATGATCATATTTGTCGTAACCCATTTATGGATTATTCCCCAAAATTCACTTTTTTTTTCAAAATAAAAATAAAATAAAATAAAAGTTGGCAACGTGGAGAAAGCAAGCCGGGGAATACAACTGTAATTTTAGAGGAAATTCAAGGCCTAGTTGTACCCTATTATGCCCACAAATGGAGAAACAATGCAAATTCAAGGTAAAATTAAATGCTTATTGGACGTATTTGAATAACAATTAAGTCCAAGGACATAATTAAATTTTTAATAGGCCAATTTGATTTAATCATAGGCCAAATTAAAGTTTAATTATGTTTAAGAATTAATTTGGGTCCAATTGAAGGATTTAATTAAGTGCAAGAACTTAATTATACTTTAAAATGGTCAAATTAATTTTATTAGGGGCTTAATTGATGAAACATTAAGTTTGGGAGCTCAATTTGGGCTCAATTGAGAAGATTGGAATTTTAAGACACCAAATTTAATTTTTACCAAGTTAATTGATTGAAATCAGGGGCAAAATCACAAGAAAATTAAAGTTTTTGAGTCAATTAGTGGTCAAATTGAAGAAAATCGCAACCAAGGACCAATTTGAAAAAACGCCAACTATGGGAGCTTAATTGACAAATATTGGGGGTGAAATTGAAGAAATTGAAAGTTTAATGGTCAATTAGGGGTTAAATTGCATAAATCCAAGACTAAGGATCAAAGTGCAAAAGCCGCGTAAATTTGGGGTTCAAATTGAAGTTCGTCAAGAGCTCATTTGCACTAAATCAAACGTTTAGGGTCAATTAGGGGTACAATTGAACAAAATTGAAAGCTGAAGGACTAAATTGAAGTTGGACAAAAATCCCTAATTTAACCCTAAACAGTGATGTTTTGAATTAAAAAAAAAAAAAAACGACGCGTCATTTAGTCACCATTAATTATCTTCTCTGATTTTTAGCCTAAAAGTTGTCCGGGTAGCTACTTTTCAGGTGCATTTAATGCCTTATATGTTCATCAAATTTAACTACTCGTGAACCAAAATGATCACCTGACAACCCTCTATCCCCGGGTATGTCCGGTTCATTCTGAATGACAATATGGCGGCCCCGGCGGCCTAAAGTGGCCACCTCAGGTAGCCTTGAATTGTCAGATTTGACAGTTAATGGTGCTTACTTTGAACCAACGGTTGGGATCCTTCCTAACCGAATCAATGGCTGCAATTTTTCCCTTGTGTAGACAAAATTACCCTTTTCCACCTCCTATAAATAGAGGTGGATTTCATGGCTTGAGCATGAAGAAAATGGGGTCCAAAATCTACAAAAAAAAAAACCAGCCATTCCCTGGTACCCAGCCAACGTTTTCCTCTCTATTTTCTCTCTTCACTGTGTCTTCAGCCCCTAAAGACTCCACATAAACCTTTCTCCTCCACCAACAGACGGCGACTCAGCCTCCCTACAAGCCTAAATCCTCACCAGCGGCACAATAGCCACCGAGAACTCCTCCCTCTCCCCTATGCAGATTTTCTTCTTCTCCTTCCTCTGCCACTGACCGCCAACTCTTCCACCGTTCCTCGCAGCGACGTCGCCCGAACCATAAGCTCAGCCTCCTGATCACGGTCGTGACCACTGCCTCTGGTAGTCTTCTTCTCCGCCCGTCTCCATCTTCTGCAACCATTTTGGTTACATGCAGAACGTGAATTGTTCACGTTCTACAAATAATTCACTTATATGGTGGGTCGGACCTAATTTGGCCCAACCCAAATGGCTAGGCCTGGTCCGGCCCAGCCCCAAAAAGAAAAAAATATTTGTTGGGCCGAGATCGGCCCAACCCAATAATTCTTGGGCTGAGTTCGACCCAATTAGCTGGGTTGCCCCAGCCCACATATTTATTATAATATTATATATTTATATTTATATATTTTAAAAAACAAAAAATCCCAAAAATTTCAAAAATTATTTCAAAAATAATTTGATTTTCTTAAATATTTTTCTACCAATTTTGCATAATATCGGGTTGTATTCTTACACTGTAAGGTACAAATACGGTATTAAAATACCTGGTTTCTTCCAAAACATTTTCTAAAAAATTTTCAAAAAATTCAAAAAAATTCCAAAAAAAATCTTAAATAATTTAAATTAATTTCTCATTTCAAAAAAAAAAATGTTTTTTTTTCATACATATAGTCAAATCCTAAAATGTTTTCCTAGCATATTTTCATTAAAAAACATTACATCTTTTTCATGTTTTGAAAATCCAATAAAAATGGATATCATAACCAGTTTATGATAATTCATTAGGGTTTGACAAAAATATCAGAAACCTTTTTTCCAATCTTTTTTTTTAAGGTCTAGATATAGACTTTAATATCTATGGAGTGTAAAATTACACGATAAAGTACACCCTCAGGTATTAAAGATACAAGGTGTAAATAAATGCGATGTTAAAATTTTGACTTTAGAACGATTAAGACTTCATTTGATGAGGTAAAGACTCTCTCACGAAGAGAGATCTGCTTTAAATCTTTGAAAAGACCAATGAATAGAAACCCGACACAGAATAACAATCAAACAACAATGCAGCTTACCTTAGGTAGGGCGCACTGCGGGTGATGTGTCTTTCCCTTGCACAACCAGTCCCTTACCTAGACTCTCGCAGACCATAGGTTCCTAATAAACCATAATACTAGGTGGTGACTCTTGAATATTAATCATGATTTTATGATTAAACCTAAAACCTTTTCATTTACCAACACCACAATACCTCATCAAGAGGCACGATAAAAAGCATCTGTCGTCGCCAACAATATTAATTATTTTATTTGAGTAATGCCAATACTTGCAAATGTTGTCAAGTATTCATGGTGCTAACTTGTATCAACAGCAAATTGAGATCTTTTCATAGCACAGGTGTTGGTTATCCCTATAATAGGCTATGAAAGAATCAAGTATTTGTTGTGACAAGGATTGTATACCACAATTCTAGACTCACCACTTAACAAGTAAGGTATTAAAATTGTGTAAGATAACAATTATAAATCATGTTAATATTAAACTTTCTAGAATATAAATATTACCGTTCATGTTAAATTTGTACTATATTTATTCTTCATCAAAATAAACAAAAAAAATGCAGAGAGATTGCTAGGTTTTCTTTGGAGGTGATATGTGAAAGCTTGTCGGCATCATCTCTAAGCACTGCAACAAGTTTGGAAAGCTAGTGACCCTGCAACAAAGGAACAATGAAAATGTGAGTAAGAGTTACGAAATGCATCTAATGAACAACTGATTAATATATGGAAAAATCCCTGCAAGCAAGGCGCTATAAAATCGCAAGGAGAGAAAAGCAAACATTGTAAGCAAAGAGTGACAATGCATAGACAATGCTTTTGTAAATGGAAAAACATCTCCTTTCTATAATTCTTTTAAATGGCAGGCTCCTTATAATCATATTATCTTGAATTTACGTATTTGAAACATTTCCACACCAATTTCCAAGTAGAAAAAAACATATATTCATTGACTTGAAATGAAAATAACAACTATAGGCAAAAGGTTGTAAGGTAGCAGCTAATGCAAAGAACAAAACCCCTCTAATATTTAATGGGCAAACCAACCAAAAGTTCCTGAACATTCAAGTCTAGCTATGTAATCTCTCATAGATGCTATAGAAAAACACAGATATTGCAGTCAACTTATTGACTGGGAATCTAAACAGCGTGCAAACTTTTTCTTGACCGGATGGTTTGAAACAGTGGAAGTGAGTGAGAGTTTTAAGCAATCCATTAACTAAGTGGTTAGATTTGTAGACAAAAAACCAGCCTGTTAGACCTGTTACAAAGGCTGCTGGATGACCATTATAAAAAGACAGAGATAATCATATAATCTCAAGATCAAAATCTAACAACACTGATGTGTGGATGTCCATTATTTGTTTGCTTAGGCAGCCTCAACACATTAACAGAAGTATTGAAACCCTAGGTGTTTGCTTAGGCAAGCCCAACAAACCAACCTCGACACCGAAAGCATAGACCTAAGTTCTAGTATCAATCGTTGTCTATGAATATAAGAATAGAAAAAGGTAGCCTTGCTATGGTATAAAACCATTTTGAAGGACTTAGCTTTGCAATGTATTTTATTAATTAAAAAAATTCATAAAAATATAGCTAGTATGTTTCGGTGGTGATAGAAGACTCAATGGATGGAAAATGCTTGAACTTGTTTGGATGCAGCCTAAGCTATCAAATAAAGCAGCCATAACAATAAGTTTTGTGTTATGTGAGGGAATTCATGTCAAAAAGAAAGAATTAGTGGCAGTGGAAAGTGTTGAAAAAGTCACCAAACAACGCATGGATGTTGCATGTAGCATATTCGAAAAGTGAATTCCATTAGAGAGCGAGGAATCATTTCAAATAATGGCTAGTTTTTTTTTTAGACAATCCAAAAATCAGCAGCAAATTGATAAGGTTTGAAGTCCAGGTTGAATGAATGGTGGACTATTTATGCAAACTAGCAAAGAGAATCATAAAACATTAGAGGGTCGTAAAAGCCTCAGGAAACGCATACAAATATTGATCAATAAGCAATCTAAAAAGTTAATTGCTTCGATCGGCAAGAGATTGCAAACCAAGCAAATTCGGTGTAGCAGTCGTGTTTATTTGATTATTGCAGCAGCCCAAGGAGCAGCTAGGAAAGAAAAAGGGCATTGAATCAAGGTAGCAAACTTTTTTATAAGATAAAGGCATGCTTTTCTTTTTCTTTAGAGGTTCAGGTAATCCATCTAGTGAATGAGATGGAGAGATGTTGCTGGAGATATCTTGCTCCTGTATTCCACTGCTTGAAACTTTTTCAATGCTGCAGAGGCAAGAAAGGAAACGAAATCAAAATAGCACTCAACCAAATAAGAGACAAAGCAAGCGAATTAAAAAGCAAACTAAGAATGCAT
>Ga0307513_10013326_pt1 | contig 10095 bp, 11 predicted proteins | sample 15_EM_MG_FD_202174 | JGI IMG/M metagenome (GOLD analysis project Ga0307513, IMG submission 202174) | Populus trichocarpa ectomycorrhiza microbial communities from riparian zone in the Pacific Northwest, United States - 15_EM | ecosystem: Host-associated > Plants > Roots > Unclassified | place...
GCGCGTCGCGCAGCCGCGCGCGCAGCTGGTAGCCGTGCGAGGGCTCCTTGGCCAACATCGCCAGCACCACTTCCTGCTGCATTCGACCCCTCCTCTAACCGTTAGCCCTATACCTAACGGTTATCCCCGGCCGCTGTCAAGCCCGCGCCGTACGCTGAATCAACTGGTTTTTCAGATTTGAAGGAGTAGCCTGGGGACGTGGCCGAACCGTTGACCGATGCCGAGCAGCTCTGCTGGCGGGCGTTCGTGGAGAGCAGCTGGGCGCTGCACACCCGCCTCGAGGACGAGCTGCGCGCGACCACCGGCCTGAGCATGTCCGACTACCACGTCATGGTGGTGCTCTCCGAGGTGCCGGCGCACCGGCTCCGGATGGGCGAGCTGGCGAACCGCCTGGTCTTCTCGCCGAGCCGGCTCACGTACCAGATCAACTCCATGGTCAAGCGCGGCCTGGTCCGCAAGCAGAGCTGTCCCGACGACGGCCGCGGCCAGGAGGCCGTGCTGACCGACACGGGTTTGGCCCAGCTCGCCGCCGCCGCGCCGGCGCACCTCAGCACCGTCCGGGAGAGCTTCATCGATCATCTCGACGCCGCGGAGCTCGACGTGATCGCCCGCGTATTCACCAAGATCAGAAAGGCTGGATAGATGCCCGCCATCACCGTCGACGACATCCTGGTCCTGCCGCGGCTGCCGCGGCTCGACCCGGCGACCACCGGCTATCGCCCGGTGCGCCGCCTGACCACCGCACCCGACGGCTACGAGGGCGAGGGCTTCCCGGTACGCCGGGCCTTCGCCGGAGTGCCGACCAACGAGCTGGACCCGTTCATCCACCTGGACCAGATGGGCGAGGTGGACTACGCGCCGGGCGAGCCGAAGGGCACGTCCTGGCACCCGCACCGCGGCTTCGAGACGGTCACCTACATGATCGACGGGATCATGGACCACCAGGACTCCAACGGCGGCGGCGGCACGATCACCGACGGCGACACCCAGTGGATGACCGCCGGCGGCGGCATCCTGCACATCGAAGCGCCGCCGGAGCACCTGGTGGCCAGCGGCGGCCTGTTCCACGGCCTGCAGCTCTGGGTGAACTTGCCGCGGGCCGCGAAGATGATCGCCCCGAAGTACCAGGACATCCGCGGTCGCGCGGCCGCATTCCTCACCACTTCGGACGGTGGCAGCCTGATCCGGGTGATCGCCGGGGAGATCGCCGGGCACGCCGGCCCGGGCACCACCCACACGCCGATCAACCTGGCGCACGTGACGCTGCAGCCGGGCGCGCAGCTCGACCTGCCCTGGCAGCCGGACTACAACGCGCTGGTCTACGTGCTCGCGGGCCGCGGCACGGTGGGCGCCGAGAAGCGGCCGCTGCACATCGGACAGTTGGCCGTGCACGGTCCCGGCGACGCGATCCGGGTCACCGCGGACGCCACCCAGGAGAACGTGCCCGCGATGGAGCTGTTCGTCATGGGCGGCCGGCCGATCCGCGAGCCGGTGGCCCACTACGGCCCGTTCGTGATGAACACCCGGGAGGAGCTCGCGCAGGCTTTCGAGGACTACCAGAAGGGCCGTCTCGGGGTGATCCCGGCGGTGCATCTGCCGCATACCGACTAACGTCGTTCCCATTGGCTGAGGGCGGACTCGCCCACGGGGAGGCGACATGGAGACGATCGGGCAGTTCGCGGACCTGGTGATCCGGGCCGGGGTGAACGTACAGCCGGGGCAGGGCGTGGTGCTGCGTGCCGACACCGCACACCTGGAGATCGCCCGGGCGGTGGTGGCGAGCGCGTACGAGCACGGCGCGGCCTGGGTGGAGACACTGTGGACCGACGGGCCGATGCGCCGTTCGGAGGTCGACCACGCGACCGTCGAGGCGCTGTCGGCCAACCGCCCGTGGGCGCTCGACCGCATCCGGCACTGGACGGACGAGGGCATCGCCGCGATCAGCCTGATCGGCGTGGCCGACCCGCATCTGCTCGACGGGGCCGACCCGGCCCGGGTGGCCGCCATCCGGATCGAGGAGGCCCGGTCCTGGCGAGAGATGCTGCTCGGCGCGGGACTGCGCTGGACCGTGGTCGGCGCGCCCAACACCGGATGGGCCACCCAGGTCTACGGCGAGCCGGACCTCGACCGGCTGTGGGACGCGGTCGCCGCCGCGATGCGTCTCGACGCGGCCGACCCGGCCGCCGAGTGGCGGGAGCGATCCGCGACCCTGGCCGCCCGGTCGGCCACCCTGGACGCGCTCGGACTGACCGAGTTGCGGTACGCCGGCGAGGGTACCGACCTCACGGTCGGCCTGATCCCCGGCCACCGCTGGACCGGTGGCGGATCCACCGACGCGGACGGGATCTGGTACCTGCCGAACATCCCGACCGAGGAGGTGTTCACCAGCCCGGACCGGCGCCGCGCGGACGGCGTGATCCGGGTGACCAGGCCGGTCGTGGTGGCCGGACAGTTGGTCACCGGGCTGCGGGTGACGTTCGCCGGCGGGCGGGTCGAAGACGTGTCGGCCGAGACCGGTGCCGACGCCGTCCGGGCCCAGCTGGACACCGACCCGGGCGCCCGGCATCTCGGCGAGGTCGCGCTGGTCGACCGGGAGAGCCGGATCGCCCAGGCCGGCATCGTGTTCCACAACCTGCTGTTCGACGAGAACGCCGGCTGTCACGTGGCGTGGGGGCAGAGCTTCCCGTTCGCGGTGCCGGGCGGCCCCGCCATGACCGAGGCGCAACGCGCCGGCCTGGGGCTGAACACCTCCGCCGTACACACCGACGTGGTCGTCGGCGGCGACGGCATCACGGTGACCGGTCGCGGCCCGCGCGGCACCGTCGAGATCATCCGCGACGACGAATGGGTCCTCTGAACTCGTGCGGGTTCTCGTTCTCGGCGGCACCGCGTTCGTCGGCCGTACCATCGTCGCGGCCTGCCTGGCGCACGGCTTCGAGACCGCGCTGTTCAACCGGGGTCGCAGCGCGGTCTTCCCGGCCGTACCGCGCCTGATCGGCGACCGCGACACCGGCGACTACGCGGCGCTGCGCGGCCGGACGTCCTGGGACGCGGTGGTGGACGTCAGCGGCTACCTGGCCCGCCACGTCGGCGGCGCGATGGACGCGCTCGGCGACCGCGCCGGGCGGTACCTGTTCGTCTCCAGCCACGCGGTCTTCGACGGCGGCTCCACCCGGCGCCGGCCGCCGGTGCGCGATCCCCCGCTGCCGCTCACCGACGCGACGTACGGCCCGGCCAAGGCGGCCTGCGAGGACGAGGTGCTGTCGCGGTACGGCGACCGGGCCACCCTGGTGCGGCCCGGCAAGGTCGCCGGCCCGCACGACAACCAGGACGGGCTGACCTACTGGGTACGGCGGGCGGCCCGCGGCGGCCGGGTGGCGCTCCCGTCGAGTCCCGATCAGCCGGTGCAGGTCGTCGACAGCCGCGACCTGGCCGAGTTCGTGGTACGGCTGCTCGCCGCCGACCGGCCCGGCGGGTACACCGCGGTCGGCCCGTCCGTGCCGTTCGCCGACGTCATCGCGACCTGCGCGGCCGCCGCCGGCACCTCGGTCGACCTCGTGCCCGTGCCCCGGAGCTGGCGCCCCGGCCGTTCCCGCTGGTGAAGGACGCGGCGGCGGGGCCGACGCAACGGCGCGACCCGGGGCCGGCGCGCGCCGCCGGCCTGCCGGTCACGCCCCTGGCGACCACCGCCGCCGACGTGCTGGCCTGGGACCGCGAGCGCGGCGAGCCACCGCTGCACCGGGGTTTCACCGACGCCCGGGAGCGCGACGCGCTCAGGACATCAGCAGCATGGCTCCCACCCCGAGCAGGACCATGATCAGCACGGCGATCAGCAGCCCCCGCTCCGACGAGGGCAGGACGGCTTCGGTGGGCGCGGCGGTGGGCAGCGGCTCGGTGCTCATGCGGTTCCTCCGGAACGTGCGCAGGTCGCCAGGTCATCGTGCGGGCGTGCGTCGAGGGGCCTACCGTGAGGGCGAAGTCGACCCGAGAGGGCTGCTCGTGCCGCTGCAGGATTGGTTGCTGACCGCCGAGGAACGCGGCAACCCGGACTCCTCAATACCCACCTGGTGCGCGGGAAACACGGCCGAACCGCTGATTCACGGCAAAGTGTATTTCGACCGTTTGGCGACGGAAGTGGAAAGTCTGCGCGCGGGCGATCACCTCTTCTTCACCGACTGGCGTGGCGACCCGGACGAACTGGTCCGCGACGGCGGCCCCACCGTGGCCGGGCTGTTCGCCGGAGCCGCCGAGCGTGGCGTGGTGGTCAAGGGCCTGCTCTGGCGTTCGCACCTGGACAAGCTGGCATACAGCGAAGAGGAGAACCGCAGCCTCGGCCGCGACATCGCGGCGGCGGGCGGTGAGGTGCTGCTCGACCAGCGGGTCCGCCGCGGCGGCGCACACCACCAGAAGCTGGTCGTCCTCCGGCATCCGGGCGCGCCGGAACTCGACATCGCGTTCGCCGGCGGCATCGACCTGTGTCACAGCCGCCGCGACGACGCAGACCACCACGGCGACCCCCAGGCGGTGCGGATGGCCGAGGCGTACGGCGAGTGCCCGCCCTGGCACGACGTGCAGCTCGCGGTGCGCGGACCGGTCGTCGGCGCGCTCGACCTGTCGTTCCGGGAACGCTGGTCCGACCCGGCGCCGCTCGACCAGCACGGCCCGATCGCCACGGTGCTGGACCAGCTGAAGCACGCCGACCTGTCCGCCGATCGCCTGCCGCCGCAACCGCCGGACCCGCCCGAGTGCGGTCCGCTGACGATCCAGGTGCTGCGCACCTATCCCGCGATGCGACCGCGCTACAGCTTCGCGAGATCCGGTGAGCGGAGCATCGCCCGCGGCTACACCAAGGCCGTCCAGCGGGCCCGCCGGCTGATCTATGTCGAGGACCAGTACCTGTGGTCGAAAGAGGTGGCCCAGCTCTTCGCCGACGCCCTGCACACCAGCCCGGACCTGCACCTGGTCGCGGTCGTGCCGAGGCACCCGGACGTGGACGGGCGGTTCGCGCTGCCGCCCAACCAGGTCGGCCGCGAGCAGGCGATCGAGCTGTGCCGCCAGGTCGCGGCGGACCGGGTGCACGTCTTCGACGTGGAGAGTCACCGGGGCACGCCGGTCTACGTGCACGCCAAGGTCTGCGTGGTGGACGACATCTGGTGCAGCGTCGGCAGCGACAACTTCAACCGCCGGTCCTGGACCCACGACAGCGAACTGTCCTGTGCCGTGCTCGACGAGACCCGGGACGAGCGCGCGCCGGCCGACCCGGCCGGCCTGGGCGACGGGGCCCGCCGCTTCGCGCGCGACCTGCGGCTCGCGCTGATGCGCGAGCACCTGGACCAGACCGACGACCACGACCTGATAGACCCCGGTTCGGCGGTACGGCGGTTACGCGCGACCGCCAGCGCACTCCGCGACTGGCACCGCGGCGGCGAGATCGGTCCCCGCCCGCCCGGTCGTCTCCTGCCGCACGAGACCAAACGCCTCCCGTGGTACCAGAGCCTCTGGGCGGTCCCGGCCTACCGCCTGGTCTACGACCCGGACGGCCGTCCGTGGCGGGCCCGATTCGCCGGCACCTGGTAGCCGAGCACCCGTTCCGCGTCGGCGATCACCGACGGCGACGCCAGCGCGGCCCAGCCGGCGAAGATGTCGCGGAAGTAGTCGCCGTGCTCGGCCGCGATCCTCCGGTCGTGCTCGGCCACGTCCAGCTCGTTGACGATGCTGAGATCGACGAACGCCCGCAGCTCGTCCGGCCGCGGCGACTGCGCCGCCCCGGTGAACCGGCTGCGGATCACCCCGGTCCCGGCCAGCGCCCGCCAGGTATGCCCGCGGTCGCACCCGCCGTACCGGTAGACCAGCAGCTCGGCCCGCGCCCCCACCAGCGTCCGGAGCACCGCCCGGTCGGCCACGTCGAGCAGGCTGACGGCGAACCCGTCGGTGCCGTAGACGGCGTGTGTCAGGCCGGCCAGCCGCACGTCGTCGTCCAGCCCGAGCGCGGCCAGCCGATCGTGGACCCGGCCGAGGTGGTCGTACAGGCTGCCGCCCGCGTGCGGGACGGCATCGGCCCCCCGCTCCCGCAGCCACACGCGAGCCGCCCGTTCCACCCTCACACCACGCCAGCGTAGTGCCTTGAGAGAAACTCGAGATCTTGTGCCGTTCACCCTCGAAAAACGGCGTAAACGGCACAAGATCTCGGCGGGTTTTACGGGCCGAGGTGCCATTCGGACGGGACCCAGATCGGGGACTCCGGGTCGCCGGTCAGGGCCAGGTTGATCCGCCACGCCTGCATGGGCGGGCGGCCCGCCGCCTCCCAGCGGTCCAGGATGGTGGCGGCGTCGGCCGCGTACCGGTCGGCCTCGGCGCCGCCGGCCAGCACCGTCCCGTCCGGGAGGATCGCGGCGCCGCCGGTGCCTGCCGCATCGAGCAGGGCCAGGCAGCTCTGGTCGCGCCCGGGCAGGGCGGCATGGGTCGCCCGGCGGTGCCAGACGCCGGCCGCGTACCACAGGTCGCGGTAGGCGGTCGAGTCCAGCGGCCGGCCCCAGCGCGGCTCACCGACCGGCGCGAACTCGGCCAGCGTGCCGGCGGTCGCGGGCGCCGGGTGGGCGTACGGGTGATCGGCGGTGAGTGGGCCGGCGGCGCTCATGAATCCGGACGGGCAGACGACCGTGGCCGTCACCGGCCCGCCGGCCAGGCCGCGCACCGCCAGCACCGGATGGGTTCCGGCGTGCTCGACCGGCGCGACCACCAGGCCGGTACGGTCGTCCTCGAGTTGGGCGAGCCAGCGGGGCGAGACGCCGGCGACGCCGACCGTGACGATGGCCCGGTCGAAGCGCGATTCCGGCGCGCCCGCGTAGCCGTCTCCGTGCAGCACCCGTACCCCGGCGAGCTTTGCTCGATCCAGCGCGGCGCGCGCCGCGTCGGCGATGTCGGCCTGCACGTCAATGCTGGTCACGCGCGCGCCCAGGACGGTGAGCAGGGCCGCGTTGTAGCCCGTGCCCGCGCCGATCTCCAGCACCCGCAGACCCGGCCGGACGTCCAGGGCGGCCAGCATGATCGCCATCAACGAGGGCTGGCTGGAGGAGCTGACCGGGATCCGATTGTCGATCTTGGTGATCAGCACGTCGTCGCGGTAGACGGTGTCCAGGAAGTCCTTGTCGCCGGGGCGTACCCAGGTGCCGTCGCGACGCTGGAAGCCGCCGGCCACGAACGCCTCCCGCGGCACCGTGGCGAACGCGGCCGCGAGCTCCGCGGTCAGCGGCGCGCCGTCGCGGCGGATCTGCTCGACGTAGCGCTCGCGCAGGTCGCTCATTACCTCACGGTAGACGCGGAACGTACGGCCTTGGTGAGCGCGGCGGGTACGTCCGCGAGGTGGTAGACGTGCTCGGACGGCTCGATGTTCGCCAAGAAGTCGCGGTAGATCACCGCGCCGCGCAACGCCGCGACCGGTCGCATCAGTTCGGCCGCCCGAGCCGGGTCGCTGCCCGGGACCGACTGCCGCCACCGCGACGCCCACGCCGCGACCAGCGGTTCGGCGTCCGCGGCCGGCAGGAGCTCGGTCAGGCACAGGATGTCGTACGCGGGGTGGGACACGGTCGCGTCGCCCCAGTCCATGATCACCGGTAGGCCCGCGCCGATCCGGGTGTTGCCGGGGTGCAGGTCGCCGTGGACCAGCGTGTCGAGCAGGCCGCACGCCGCGATCTCCGCCAGCCGTACGGGCAGCCCGTCGATCAGCTCGCGCAGCCCGTCGATCTCCCCGAGGAACGGCGCGGCGGCCGGCGCGAACGACTCCACCGCCAGCCGCCGGTCGGGCAGCCCCGCCGCGAGCAACTCGTCCACCCGCCCCGCGAAGTGCGCCTGCACCGGATGGAAGCCGATCGCCACCTGTGCGCAGACGTCGGCACCCGCGCCGTAGCCGTCCTCGCCCGGCACGTCCGCCAGCAGCATCCGGCCCTCGTCGCCCGCGGCGAGCAGCGGCGGCACGAGCCCCGGCGCGACGCCGCCGACGAGACCGAGCACCGCGGGTTCGTGCCGGAAGAACTCCGGCACCTGCTTGAGCCACGCCACCGGTTTCCCGGCGGCGTCGAACCGCCAGATCGCGGACAGGTTCCACGTCCGGAACTGGGCCGCCGTCACGCCCGGCGTGCCGAGCGTCTCCAGCGCCGCGATCGCCCAGCCGACCGACGCCGCCGGCCCGCCGGGCTGGGCGTATGCGGCACGACGCGGATCCGCCGACAGGTCCACCTCGACCGGCGACAGCGCCGCCGGCGGCGAGCCGGCCAGCTGCGCCAGGTAGGTCACCTCGCCGCCCGCGGCCAGCCGCTCGACGCCGATGCCGTACAGCAGCCGCAGCACCTGGACGTCCACGCCGTGCCCGGCCCGTGCGGCCGCCACCACCTCGTCGACCTCCTGCCACCACGGCCGTTCCACGTCGAAGGGCGGCAACACCCCCACCGGCGCGCCGGCCACATCGACAAGCACAAGATTCACGGTACGGCCCACAGCCATGAACCTAGTGGCTGTGCCGCGCGGATCTCGGCCGGCCGGAAAGGTTTCCCGGAAACAACCCGGGGATAACCTGGCCCGTGTGGACGTGTCCCAGGTCGGCTGCGCGCTCGGCTTCGCCGTGACCGAGGCCGCCGAGATCGTGCTGCGGATCTCGGCCGCCGACCCGATCACCGAGACGCTGTCGGTGACCACCGGCGGTCACCCGGTCGAGGCAGCCGAGGTGGCCGGGCGGCAGCACTACGTCCGGGTTCCGGCCGGCATGGTGAACGTCAGCTACTCCGCCCAGGTGGACTCGGAGCCCCGCGGCGACCGGGTGGTCACCGAGGCCGAGCGGATCGAGGCGCTGCGGCCGAGCCGGTATTGCCCGTCGGACCGGCTCGGCGGATTCGCCGCGCGGCAGTTCGGCGCGACCGCCGACGCGGCGACCGTCGCGGGCTGGGTCTTCGAGCATCTGAGCTACGAGGTCGGCAGCAGCACCGCGACCACCGACGCGATCGACACGCTACTGTCCGGCGCCGGCGTCTGCCGCGACTACGCACACCTGACCGCGACGCTGTGCCGCGCCCTGAACATCCCGGCCCGGGTGGCCGCGGTGTACGCGCCGGGACTGTCCCCGATGGACTTCCACCTGGTCACGGAGACCTCGCTGGACGGCCGCTGGCGGGTGTGGGACGCGACCCGGCTGGCCCCGCGCCCCACCTTGATCCGCATCGCCACCGGCCGGGACGCGGCCGACACCGCGCTGGCCACGACGCTGTCCGGCGCGCTCACCGTCACGGACATGCAGATCACCGCGGTGGCCGCCGCCGACCTCCCCACCGACGACCACATGTCACCCGTCACCCTCGGGTAGGCGTCCCGCGGGCACCGCAGCGATAGGGTCAGCAGCGTGGCTGACGCTGTCGTTGTTCCTGGCGGGATGTTCGGGCCCGCGGCCGGGATGCTCATGTACGCCGGAGATGTCGCCGACCGGCGCGAGGCGACGGTGCACCGGCACTCGTGGTCACAACAGCCATCGCAGCCGTCCGACCCGCCCATCGAGGGCTGGGTACGTGCCGAGATCAGCCCGCTGCTCAATGCCGTCGGCGGCCGCCCCCTGCTGATCGCGAAGTCCCTCGGGACGAACGCCGCGTCGCTGGCCGCAGAGCGGTCCCTGCCCGCCGTATGGCTTACGCCGATTCTGACCCTGCCGTGGATCGCCGCCGCCTTGCGCCGCGCCACCGCTCCGCTGCTGCTCGTGGGCGGCACCGCCGATCCGATGTGGGACGCCGCCTTGGCCCGTCAGCTGTCGCCGCACGTACTGGAGGTCGAGGACGCCAGCCACGGCATGTACGTACCCGGCCCGCTCACCGACTCGATCGCCGTACTCGACCGCGTGGTCACGGCGATGGAGGAGTTCCTCGACGCGATCGGCTGGCCGGAACCGTCAGGGACCCCTGGAAAAAACCACTAAGCTGCCAAGCGGCTGGGTACCTGCGGACCGGGAGAAGTCAGTGACTGCCGATCAGGTTATTCGCCTCATCAGCGCGATCGGTGGCGTCTTGGGCGTCCTCGTCTGGCCGGCTCTCATCCTGTTCCTCGCCATCCGGTTCCGAG
>Ga0307513_10013327_pt1 | contig 10094 bp, 16 predicted proteins | sample 15_EM_MG_FD_202174 | JGI IMG/M metagenome (GOLD analysis project Ga0307513, IMG submission 202174) | Populus trichocarpa ectomycorrhiza microbial communities from riparian zone in the Pacific Northwest, United States - 15_EM | ecosystem: Host-associated > Plants > Roots > Unclassified | place...
ATCCTCGCTCGGTCGTGCAGCAGCCTGAGCGCCTTGGAATACACGAAATTCAGGCACGAAAATTCTCACCTTGCGCATCTTGCAGATGCACCAAAGATGCACTCGAGCACTCTTCAAGTACGGACAATATGTGATCTTGTCACAGTGTCAGTCTTTCGAGTTTCCATGTGCGTCTTTCCAGCAGGGATATAATGCAGGTCAGTGTATTGGCAAGTTTTTATGAGGCGAATGAACACAGCGGATTGCGGCTGATCGAAATCCCCCACGTTGTCAACTTGTCACAGAGTGCCCATAAAATGTATGCCTGACGACAATCAGCATGATCCAGTCACTCGATTTTAAGACACTGTGGCTAGAAATTCCGGTCATATTGACTTACCAAAAGACAGTCCACGCTGACTACCTTCGAGTAGTCAATATGATTGATAGTCAACGGTTCTATTGACCCCCAAAAAGGTACTTTTCCACGGTTTCGGTGACTGTTTTCTGGGCAGTCATAACCACCTTGCTCGAGGTAGTTATAATAAGCGTGGTAAAGGAAGTCATAACGGGTGTGATATAGGTAGTTATAACAAGTGTGGTAGAGGAAGTTATTATGAGCGTTGTATAGGTAGTTACAATACATGCGGTATAGGTAGTCATCATGAATCTCAATGGTAGTTACAGTGACCTCAGCAAAAGTGGTCATATTGTTAACGTTACAGGTAGTTACATCAATGATTAGAAACATGGTAGAAGTTACTACCGCCGCATCCAAGGCGCTTGAATGAGACATGACATGATAAAGTGACAAACAGTGGGGAGCTCAAAGAATAAACTATTCTTGTGCGGGCGTTTCATAACTTTTTCTGAACCTTGCGACCAGAACGGCGACTGGGCTATTTCCTGTGTCAGTCAAGCGGAAATCATGTAGAAGAATACTGGCCTTCGTCGCCGCGGCAGCAGCCTTTATAGCTTTTTTGGCTGATGTTTTGGGCCCGGGGCCAGGACTCGCGTTTCGAAACTACAAGAAAAAGCATCAGAATTCAACGATGACATAGGAAGATGTAGGGTCGCTTGATACAGTGGGTTGCATGACGCCGCCTTTTCTGGGGAGTTTAGCCGCAGAAAGGGATTTGGTCTTCATGGCCGGAGGCAGATTTTCATCGACTCTGTCGAACCCAAAGCCGGGAGTTGTGGTTTCAAGCTGTGATTTGGGATGTGTCAAAGCGTATTCTTGACATTACTAAACAGGGATCATACCGCCAGCGGAGGAGGAAGGATCGCCCCTTTCCTTTTCATGCGAGGTGGAAATTGCCCACCTGACGGATCAGAGTGCTACAATAGGAGGTTACAAAGGAAAGATTCATAAAATACATCGACGCACCAACACCCGAATATTACTGTTCATGATGTCGTCAATCCTTCCGTCGTCGGTGGCACTGTAAAACGCACTGCCGTACTCTTTACTCTGGATTCGTATCTTATTCGCCTCTGCGTTGGAGATGCCAAGGTCTTGTGCGATTAGCAACGTGGCTGTTTCTGGGACAATGAGATACGTCAGGAAGTCTCTAAGGGTGATGGGACAGGGATCGGTTCTGGTTCCTTCCCAGAACCATTGAGGGGTATCTCCAGGTTCGACGTCGGTTGTTTCGTTTTCAAACAGAGACTGGAGGGTCGATGCCAGTTCCTGTGTGTCGGATGATGCGTCTGGAAATAGACGATAAAGTGTGGATAAAATGACCGATTCGCCCATCGGCCCAAAGCTAAAACACCCATCAGCAATAAATAACTCAAAAACGACAAATACTTACTATCCAGCATGTTTATTATTTCCAGCCCCCGCAATGGAGAGCCGAGTTGCTTCGTTGGAACGCGAGAAGTCAGCCAACGACATATTAGCCTTCTTGGTAACATCGTTCACGAAAACCCTCCAGGCGAACGAGGTACCAAGGACAATCTCATTTTTCAGGAGTGCGCGGATCTCGTCTTTGAACCTCATAATCCGGTCAGGCACAGCTTCGAAATTAATATTCGATGGCCACCCCGAACGCTCTCCAAGTGCCTTCAGCATCGGGAAACGCAACTCCTCCTTGATAGCCTCACAAATCAGCAGGCCAAGGACGAGTGGTGTGCCCGTTTCCTTGCCCTTTTGTATACTCGAAAGCTTGTCGAACATGGACTCCAAGCGCTCACTCGGAGAACCTTGAAGCACGTCCCCACACCCCTCTGCAGGGCACCGCACTTCGCCAGTTCTGACCACCTAAAATAAATTAGTAGAAATTCTGCGAAACATGAGCGAAACCAGAAGGCGATATAGAGGTGGTTCAGAAAGCAGCGATGGCATGGCAGTAGAGAAAGCAGGCCATGGTTACTCAACTGGGGTTATTTTAGCGCGCTTGGGGACAGGTTCGGCACCAAATGTTTCTGTGACCACTGGTCGTTTCTCAAAAAGAATAGAGTTAGATATAATTAGAGGGTAATGCGACGGAACTATACCACAGATGGTACCTTTGTCTTCCCTGACTCTGCTGTGAAAGCAACAGTCTTAACAACCTCGGGCTTGGATAACCGAGGCTTGGCTAGCGCCTGGGTGGATTTTCCCTTTCCCTTCTAAAACGTTTAGAATCATCAGTGCAGAATTTGACATCATAACAATAATATAGGACAAGTTACCACAGATTTATCTACAAAATTTTGTCGAGGAATGGCGTTCTATTCGGTATAATAAAGCGTCAGTGAGAGATAACTGGGAAACAGCTGCTACTCAACGGATTTCTTGACTGGTGGAATTTTTCTGTGATTGTTTCTGGGTCCGTCATCATCTTCTTGTTCGTTTTGGCGACCTGAACCATAGTACTCATACATCTCCATCTCGGCTCTGTCGTCCTCCGAGTCAACCTTGTCTTCATCGCTCTCTTCGACCATATCGTCCGATTCTTCCTCAACCTCTGATTCCTCCTCATCCACCTTCGACTCCTCATCCGATTCCGCATCTGAACCACTTGAATGACGCTTTTGGGGTTTATTTTGGGCCTTCATCTTCCCAGGCAGGCTGGGGTCGTTCTGTTCTGCTTTCAAATCTTCAGCTAGTCATTTCTTCACATTCGAGAGGTACTGTTTGATGATGGCGAGAACTGGCCAGTAGCCATGATAGCGCTTCATAACAGGAACGCTGGCTACAACCTAGACACATATATTCAACCACAATTCTTGATGAATAAGTATAGCATACCTTTGTGACAACGAGCTTCATTCTCGACTTGTCCTGCTCTCTGAAAGACTTGCTGGGGTCTAAACCATGACTGGCGATTCTTCTGACAATTCTCTGACCGAAAAGATAACAGTTTATGTGCATATACTAACAATAATCTTGTACATACCAAGATTCGGGCATGACGAGCTTTTGGAAGCTTTAGCTCGTCTAAAAGTGAGTAGCCCTTAGTACGACCAGCCTGGCCTGGGGGCTTCGGTATCATGTCGTTCATTGGAACGACTTCTTTGGCCTCCCCAATCTTTTTTTCCAAATGCCCTTGAATAATCGCATCAGTGTCTGCTTATCTGTAGAGCAAGATGAGCACACCAATGGTCTTGCTTTGTTCAGCAATGCGCTGTTCCAGCTCAGCAATGCGTGTCTTCTCAGCAGATAACTTTTTTGGGGCTTTCGAAGCGGGCATGGTGGAGGATGGTTGACGAAGAGTTGTGAAAGCGTTTGCGAAGGCGTTTGCTCGAGAAGGTAACATGTGACATGCGCACAACGTGATACATCATGTGATTGAACCATCGAAAATTCTCTAAGTTACAAAACTCTATACTTTGCGATTAAACACTGGGAATCTTGAGAAATATATTTCTATGACAGCTTCGATGACTTACTATACAAATTACAGACACTGCTTTTTCTCACATCAACGCCCTCAGGCTCTCCCGAATCAATTCCGTATGTTTTCGTCGAAGGCGATGGATCATAGCATTAAGGACTGTAATCTTGGAAGCAACCTTTCGTGCCCTGAGCTGAGTTCGTCGCATTTTGGATATTACATAGTGTGGGTTTCGGGTACGTGAGAGAGAGGTATTCTATAATTATCATCAGGATTTGGGAACAGATAAACTAAGGTCAATTTACCTGTTGCGTTGATCCCTCCCCTGTTTTTTCATCCTGTTTTGATACAGATGCATCCTGGGCATTTTTCCAGCTCATATATGCTTGGTAGACCGGCGAAAACTGGAATTCGCGGCGAAAATCATTGACTTCAGCCAAGAAGATTTCATCCTGAAATCAATACAATGATGAAATTTCAGGAATGGAGGCAAAAAACAGATATAAGTACCTCAATCATTTGCAAACAAAATCGGTGTTCTTCCAAGTCAACAAAGTGAGCCGTCGTGAGCACCGGCTCAGGAATTTGGAGTTCGAGCTCTTCAATGCACGAACTCGGAACCTCACAGTCTCCATCTGAGTCTGAGTCCAGATCTGAAAGACAGCTTCCTGAGGGGGTTGTACCTGAGATGTTGCTCTGCTCCCAAACCCTCACCTTGTTGACCTTCGTTCATGTTGATTGGGTGTATCTATGGATAATTGTGAGATAACTGATGAGAGCCAGGTGCGTGAGAACTTGGTTATTCCAGTCACCAATCGAAGCCCGGACCTTTATTCCGTGTCTACACCACCGATGGGCCTCATCCTGAACTCAGCCACAATATATAAGATGGACAAGCCTTCTTGCCTTTTGCGATTCAGAAGAAATTCATCCAGGTGTTTCCTACCAAGTACGCTCCTTTGCCAATCCTTTTTTCTCAGTTCTGATTAAAAAATTAGCTCGTCAAAATTGCTGTATAGTCGCATAATACGATGTTCGGCTTCAAGGTTCCAGTGGAACAAGCAGAAGTGGACAGGGACGACATGCGAGATGCGGTATTGAAACTCGTCGAAAACGGTGAGTCAGTGGGTCGAAATCTGCTTTAGAAAATGTAATGCTCATCTCAATTCTCGTAACAGTCGAAGCCTCAGGCCTCAGGCCTCGAGGAACTATCCGAAATGGCCTCGTAGTCAAATCCGACTCTCTAGCCTCTCTGGTTAGTCATCTGTAACAGATTTTCTCATTTTGACATATTCACTTGTTCCTCGCATCCATTAGCCTCCCTCTTACTTCCTCTTCCTAAACCGCTCCACGGTTTGGAAGGCCACCAACAAACGGAGAGCACACACCCGAACCCGAGATCTCGCAGAGAAATGAATACTGAGGCTTGAGGCACTCACCACGGCCACCCTTCCAGCTCTTCCTCAACGCCTTGCAGGGCAGACTTCATTTCCAATAAGACATACTCCACCAGCCATTCCTTCGCAACCTGTCATTCCAAATACAGAGCCCTTTGCATTCGAGAGCTCGATGAGGTCTGCATTGACTGGCCCCGCGCACAATGCACGATGTCAAGAAGCACCTCAACCTGCGCCGCGTTCACACCTTCTTTTCATGCGCCTCGGAGGCGCCCTCATTTCCACCAACAGACATCAACTTCTTCAAGATCGTGCTCGCAGCCTCGTCTGAAGCGCCGCAGGTCCATCCGTTCGCCCAATTACCTACCGGAACCCATGCTGTTACCGAGCATGCCTTATGGAGAATCAATGCCGGAATATGTCGTCCTAGAGCCTACGCTGACAATTCGTTCGAGGTGACATTCAAGTCATTCCAGCTCATCAGCGTTGCCAACCGCCACCGCCACGTTCGAGGATGTCAATGACCTCACAAATTCAACCAAGAAACGCCAGCACGTCAGCGGCGTTAACAAGAAATCCAAGGTCGAGGAGGAGTTTGAGTGGAAGTGCCCCGTGGCGAGCTGTGGGTTGGTGCATGTCAGTGCGAAGGTTAGGGGTGTTTGGGGCCCAGAGAAGCAGCCGGATGGTACAGTGGCTGAAATCGAGTGCCGATGGAGGTCCTAATCGTCCCTACCAGATGGTACTCATGGATGACCAGACCGTAATCGTGATCCCTCTTAGCATCCCGTCAAATATAACATACACAGCGAAGACATTGGGCATGAAGTCTCAGTGCGTGATGTACATTGATGTTTTTTAAAAATTCTCAGGTCTGCTCTCACCCGTTGCGGCAGGTCCAATACCATCCACCGCGATGTTCGTACACAGCTCGAGGCTCGTTTGGACCCTGGCGCGAATATGAATCCGACTGGCTCAGATGGACAATAATTATCAAGGTTGTGATGTCGAAGGCACGAGAGAATGTGAGCCTCTTTAATTCCTTCCTGATTTCGCTACCAATCATGTTACATAGCCATAATCCTCGATTATCCTCTTATCAACCATCAATTACTCCGGGATCTCAACCATCAAATCAGGGAATTAGGACGCAAAGTCGATGCATTTGCGGAGGGGAGGAAGAATATCCAGAATATCCGGCAAACATTGCCTTCGATAAGTAGTCTACTTAGTCAGTTACATCACCACAGCTAGGTCAAAAACTTCCATGTTCGATGGAATGAACTCTGTCCTCGAAGTTTCCTCGCTCCTGTCAACAATTCCCCACCTATTCCTTGTCCAAACCCGCCCAATTACGGATGAAATGGTGCGAAGATCAGTTACGATCTGAGTCGTGGTTTGTGAATAAGTAGTTAATGTCTTTGTCGCATCCCTTCCCAAGGTAACGCATGGAGTAATAACAGCAAGAAGCACAGTTTTTCCTCGAAATTGGGGGGCCCAGAATTGTTGGTCCGGAATGTCGAATTCGAGAATTAGGTCCAGTTGTCCATAGAAGATTTCACGCACAGCATTGTTGGTGGCATCCAGAACTTCCACCTCGTACTATGAAATTTTTTAGGTATACTGAAGTTATTTGATCAATTAGAAGACTCACCCGCACATAGGACATATTTCTTTCCCTGTCCAGGTTCCTCCCTGCTGCTGTATGAATTCGATCACCTCCTCCAGCAATTCTGACCTTGCCCCATGAAGGCATATTCTTTGGAAGTCGCTTGCGAATTGTCGCCGATTTCTGGCGTGTCATGACTGCAGAAAAGTATCGAGATATTTTGGAATGCAATGCATCATCCAATGCATATGATTTCCTGCACGGTGGTCGCAAAATTGACTGTGGATCTGAAGATTTGTGAGATAAAGCATAGAATAAGAGGGGAAAGAAACCAACAGTCGTTAAAGACTTTTTCACCTCTTCTGAGATCCTTGGATGATGTGATAGTGAGGTCGTCCTCAAGGTCATAATACACGTCAATCTGGTCAAGGTAAGCCTTGTGAAGGACGCGATTGTTCAAGTTTGCCCATGGATGGCTTTGTGAGCGCAATCCAGCCTGTAAATACCCACAATAATGTTCTATCCAGAATGTCCAGGTGGTCCATACTGGACCGCAAAACCGAATGTTGTCGCAGACGTGAAGCAAGCCATGAATCGTTAACGTGCAAGTTGATAAGCGCTCAACATCGTATTGATAATAAATTCTAGATGTATGTCAATGATTTGTTGAATAAGGAAGCGTCTAAATTCAAACCTTTCATATTCATTGACCCAATCAGCAATGCGAATCTCGAGTGCATCAATCTCTTCGTGTTTGAGTGAGAACTTGATGCAAATCTTGATGATATCCGCAAGCTCACACAGATGGTTGTAGTATGCCTCCTTTTGAAACCTTCCCTGAAGAAGAATCGGTGCAAGATACATAAACCAAAATGCCCACCCTTCAGCCGTAAAGTAGCTGGAATCTTCGGCAATGTTCCCGAGAGATCGAACAAATGCAGATGGGATATCCTTGACAGCATCGACGGTTTCCTTACCGATCTCTTTCCAAATCGCTTGGGGGATGATATAGTCCTCCCTTCCGGCATCGAGTCCCTTAAACTTACCCATCCACATGTAGATAAGGTTCTTTACCACATTTTCGAAGAGCAGGTGCATAAAATCCCACGGAACACCGCGTGCATAGTTGAGCGATCCCACGCGCTTGTTGAACATTGGCATACCTTTGATACCAAGTTCCATAGCTAGAGCATTGCGGTCTTTCACGAGAGTGGCATTAGCGAGTTGTGTTGTGGCATCCGCCCAATCTCCATGAGCGCGAAGCGGGAGGTCCAAGGGGTCAAGCGTGAACTGGCGCCTATCACCTTGCTTTTTCGGATGAGACAAAGGGACGTAGTAGGTTTTGTCTGGTGACTCAGGGTTGTTGATTGCTTTAATCTTGCAGGACCGACAGGGGCATTTTCCATTGTGACCTTTCACATTAAGCAATTTCTCAATGGCGATGATGTCACCATGAGGAAAGAGATTGTAGCCGTGAAGGGGGAAGTGTGACTGGCTGACACAATCAAATGTCTTCACGCCTTTGGCAAGCTCAGCGCATTCATTGTCATAAGGGTGAAGATAGGTATCAGGGCGTTTTGGTCCCTTTGGTCCTGGTATGACACCAAGGCATAGCGCCCGAAAGATGAGTGTGCGGACTTCTGGGGGAAGGTTGTATACTTGGATCATAATCGGCGTTGCAGAGGGTCCTCCACGTCTTCGCTTGTAGAGCAAGTAACCATCCAAGCATACAGAAAATGTGATGTCGTATTTCCCAGAAAAATATTTGTGAGCTAATTTCTTTCCATCAACGGTCACCCTTGTTCGTGTGAGTTTTTTATAATGTTCGCTGTCAAAAACATCAGAAATAACGTTGGGTATCGCTTGATAATTGAATCGATATATTATTTCCTTGACGGTTTTTGGATTTGCAAAGAGGTTTTGTAGCCGAGGAATGAGGGGAATATAGCAGAATTGACGGCGAGGTTTCCGATCGGTTCCCTCTCTAAACCGAGTTTGATCGCAGAGGGGACATTGATCGAGGTCCGCATAGTCGCCAGTATATGCAAGGCACGAGTTAGGGCAACAGTCAAAATACAAGGCTTCGAGACCAGACAACACAGCGAGGCGACGTATAATTGAATAATAGGAGTTGATTTCGAGCTTGTGTTTAAAGGCGTAACGCATCTGGTTGAAGGCGACGCGAGGCATGTTTGAGACCATGCGCACCTTGAATGCGCGGATGTTGTTGTGGTCCTCTTCAGTCAAAAATTCTTTTCCTAAGGAAGAATCTTTTTAGTGCTGAAGTCATTTGAATCCTAAAAAAAAAAAGACCGATGATTTCCCCATCCCTCCGCTTCAGATGCGTCCGCAGCCAAATCATCTGAATCCAACATATCGTCCAACTCACTGAGCTTGTCACTTTCGGATAGATCATCGCCCCAACCCACTTCGGCCTCTTCATCAAATTTCTTCCACTCATCAAATTCTGAATCTTCCCCCTCTGAATTGCCATCTCCCGGCGTGGTGCCCTCAGCAGATTCTTCGGCAATATCCATCCTCGACTCCTCATATTCTTGTTCCAGTTCATCTTGAGAGTTGATTCCCTCCTCCCCTAAACCATCCATCTGATCATCCTCGAACTCGCTGCCCGACCCCGGATATCCATCATCCATCTGCTTGTCTCCTGCTGGCCAATTGTGAACGATGTCGATAACAGTGGGTGTGGGACCCTCGTCATCTGTTTCTGTTGCCGTGACTGAAGGTGGTGCTTTATAAAAAGGTATTTTGGCCTTTTGATAATGGCGAAGTCGGATTTTGCGAGTGGTTTTCAAGGTGCATGTCGGGGTACAATGGCAGTATTTTCGGCGCTCCTTCCTCGCTTTATCCTTCTTAGATTTTGGCATTGAGGTATAAAAAGTTGTGGGCAAAGTTAAGAGTCAATCGTGCGATGGCAATTTTTTTTTCAAGTGCGACTGTTCACGAGCGAGTCCATTTGACCCCTCGCCTTTACAGTTATTTTAAGAGCGTGACACCTGACTACCTAAAACGGGTTTTGACTACTAATTAGGCAATGTGACCGCGATTTGTAACCACAGTGAAGAGGGAAAATACCCATCGTTCAAGATGCTCTTTTTCTTCCGGGCGTATTGTCCTCTCTGAAACGAGATCCTTGGTATCCTGAAACCAGCCTTATAGGCTAGATTTCTATATCAATACTGGTATTATACCCACTATACATGATCAATGTATATGGGACAAACCCCACCAGCCAAAAAACAGAGTAAACCAGGGTGTATGCCGGAGAGCCGG
>Ga0307513_10013328_pt1 | contig 10094 bp, 12 predicted proteins | sample 15_EM_MG_FD_202174 | JGI IMG/M metagenome (GOLD analysis project Ga0307513, IMG submission 202174) | Populus trichocarpa ectomycorrhiza microbial communities from riparian zone in the Pacific Northwest, United States - 15_EM | ecosystem: Host-associated > Plants > Roots > Unclassified | place...
AATACCTTCCCTTTACGCAACCAGTCCCCGTGCCCGATCTCTGAGACCAGTTAGGGTTCCTAGTGACCAAAATACTAGGTGGCGACTCCCACACCATTTTTCACCGCTAAGAGACAAAGAATTCCTTGTCTCCCCATATTTACCAAATATATATCCCCCCATACATTTGAGGGTGGACGATCGCCGCGACGTCGCTCACGTGCGACACCCCACGTGGCTACGCTAAGGTTATGCTAGCGGCTATACACAGTTATACCCACGACTACACCCATAAACTACTTTTATGGTGGATTGTAAACACAAAAGGTGTCATTAAGACTTGAGGGGTTTTAATGATACATAAAAGGCAACATTACCCAATATAAGTATTTTATCTCTCACTCTTGCTAGGTCAAGTCTTCCAAACACACTTAGAGGGCTCTGACAATACATGAAAAAACTACACTTGTGTTTTATACAATGTATACACCTCTCTCTAGACAACATAAGTCTAAGAAAATACAAGTTTGATACAAGGCTTAAGGAACATTTAAGCCTAAAGAATATTTATTCTCTCTGTCATCTAAACAAACACTATACTTATTTAACTTTTGAAGTGTTTTTCTTGCAAGTGTTGTCGGGCCCACCAAGTCCTTCAGGTCTAGTTTTATCATCCCCTGAAAAGCGCTCTTAGTCTTTCTATTGGAGATTTTTCTAGCCTCATCTACGTGGGGCGTAGCCACTGGCATTTTGTTGGTATAGTCGTAGACATAGTCACTAGCATAGTTGTCGCTGCATCGAGATTTCGTCAGCTATGGAAAAATAATTTGAGAAATAGGAATAAAGTTTCCGTAGACGGTGCCAATTTATGAGGCTAAAAAAATCCTCAGTAGAAAGATTGGGGAGGTTTCTTGGGCTGATAAAACTAGATCTAGAGGACTTGGTGAGCCCGCAACACCTGTAAGAAAAATAGTAAGAAGCTTAATTCAGTATAGTGTTTGTCTAGATGATGGGGAAAAGAAATATTATCTAGGCTTAAATGCTCCTTAAGCCTTGTTTTGTATAAAACTTGTGTTTTTTTAGACTTGTGTTGTCTAGAGAAAGAGTCTAAAGAGATGAGCTCTGTTAAACTTTTCATCTGAAGAGATAAAGCTCCGTTTATATAGATTTTCTTAAGATAAATATCTTCAGAATTATATGTGTGTACTTTTTATAAAACATCCGTGTAGTTTTTCATGTATCATCAACAGGTTAATTTAATACATTTTTTTTTACCAAATGATGACGCTTCAGGTTTTTTTTAAATAACATAATTTCTGTTTTTTTAAAGAAAAAAAAACATTGTTGTTTTCATAAAAACATCTGGTTCAAAATAAAACCCGATCTAGACTAGGTTCGAGTCATCAAGTTTGTCGCACGTGTGCGACGTCACGGTGATCGTCCACCCTCTCTCAGGTGTGTTGTATCTATCTGGCAAATATGGGGGGACAAGAAATTCTTGTCTCTTATCAGTAAAAAAATGGAATGGGAGTCGCCACCTAGTATTTTGGTCACTAGAAACCTAACTGGTCTAAAAAATTGGGTACGGGGACTGGTTGCGTAAAGGAAATGTATTAGCACCTTAAATACGCCTTACCTAAGGTAAGCTGCATTATTTTATGATCTAATATATGCTACGATTGTATCGTATTTCTAATTGTTGATCTGTCTATGGTTTAAGAAAAGTCCTCCTTGGTAAGGAGATCCTTATTTTATCGGGTAAAACCTAACCATCCTAACATGAACAAAAGAACTATCTTTTTAATATCGGGAATACATTTTACGTATAAATTAGTAATCCCTGATATTAAAAGAGAAGAAAATAATTGTTTTGGATTTTTTTGAAACATTGGTCAAGTTCTCGTGACTTTAATAAACTGGTTATTAAAGCCAAAATGCATGCTAAAATATTTTTTTTTTGAAGTTTTCTTTGTTGTATGAAAATACAATATGATTTTTTTTATGCTTTTAGAGACTTGGTCGTATGCATGAAAACAAAGATATTTTTTTAATGTTTTGACGAAAACCAGGTATTTTAATACCGGATTTGTATTTTTACGATATAAAAATTCTAACTGATATGAGCCAAAATTCAGTAAAAAATACGCAGGGAAATCACATATTTTCCGAAATATATTTTTTTTGGACTGGGCCGGACTTGGCCCACTCATTTTGGGCTGGGCCGGACTTGTCCGCCCTAGTGAACAGTGGAGACGGTGTAGCGAAGAAGAAAACAAAGAAAAAGGAAGAGGGACAGACCTATGGTGGCTTCGAGGTGCTTCTGGCGGTTGCTGACCGGAGAACGGCTTGGACAATGGTCGACCTTTCTTCTTCTTCTCTGTGTTTTTTCTTCTGCTCTGTTCTCTTCTGTTTCTGTTTTTTCTATGTTTCTTCTTCTCCCCACTTCTGTCTCCTGCTTCTCCTTTCTTCTTTTGTTTCTAATGGTGGCTGATGTTGTTGGCGGAGTGACGGTGGCGGAGCGATGATGGCTCTTCTCTGCGGTGGCAGGCAATGTTTGCTGCTGTTTTTCCTGTTTATGCAGAGGTACAGGCTTCTTCTTCTTCACAGGTGTTGCAGCAGGGGGAGGAAGATGGTGAGAGACTGACGATGGCGCTGCTTGTGGCGGAGGAGAGGAAGAACAATGGTGGTTCTCCTTTTTTTCTTCTTTCTTCCTCTGTAATCTTCTCCCTTGTCCCTCTATTTTTCGATCTTCTCTCCTCTATTTTCAAACAATTCTTCCTCCTCTCTCTCCTTTTATTGCTTCTCTCTTCTCTTGCAATCCGTCCCCAACATCTTTGTTTTCAACTAAAAAAAAACACGACCCTCTTTTGTTTTCTCCCCTGTTTCTTTCCTTTATTTCCCTATGTTTTGATTTCTCTCTTCTCTCCAAAAAAATCCCTCTGTTTTTCAACTCTCAAGTTCTCCCTATTTTGGTGCCCCCTCCTCTGGTATTTATAGGCAGACGAGGAAAGGGCCACCTTACCCCTGTCATGGCGCAGAGTAAGGTGGGCTGGGAAGTTACTTGCAGGGCATGGCTCCCTTGACTTTCTTCATCATTGTGGCGAGGTGGCAGGGTATGTGTGGGCATGGGTCGTTGCCGGGTTTTTTGGGCAAGTGGGGTGGAGAGAGAGGGAGTGGCGTTGCAGGGGAACAAATGCTTCTTCCTCCCCTGCCTCGCGCGTCTAGAGGAAGAAGAAGACCCACAGTACCGTTTTAAACGACACTGTTTTGGCTCTTTTTTTTTTTTGAAAGAAATGAATCTAGGAAGAACTCAAAAATAGGTTATGATAAAGTTAATATGTTAGGTCAGGTCAGGTCAGGTCTTATAACTATGTTGCTAACATATTAATATTTTTCTAATATTATCATAGAATTAGTCCTTACTAAAATATTTCCAAAACAACCAGTTTCACTACGGTTTGACCACATCCTCATATTGCTTGTACTGTTAGCCCTTTGTTTCTGGCTTTCTGCCGCATTAGCCCATCATTTCTAGCAATATCAAACAAATGTAATGTTGAAGGATGACAAAAAAAAAAAAAAACGAGGCAACCCGTGTTACTCTAAAAAAGTTAGAAAAGTCCCCTCAAAAGTGGGAACAAATGCTAGATGATAAAAAAAAACCCGAGCAAACCCAACTTAACTTTAATAACTCGCGATCCAAGATATGAGATAGAAATAACCTAACAAAAAAAAAATCAGAACATATCACGAAGCTCAAAGCCCAATAAGTCAATGTCAAATGATGAAAATGAAAACAAAAATCAATTTTTAAAAAGGATTAAAAAAAACAAACATAAACCAGGTTAATCATCAAAACTGGTGGATTGGGTCATGATTGTCTTCATAAACACAAAAAAATAACGAAGCAAAATTTTCAATCATAAAATAATTGAAGAAAATCAAAAATAAAAATAATGAGGACAAAATCATTCACAAAAAAATAATTGAAGGCAAAATTATTAGGGATTAAATTGAAAAACAAAATAAATGAAGAAAAGGATAAAAAATGATGACTAAAATTGAAACAAAAAATTCTAAAGGACGAAATTTTTTTTAATGCAAATGATAAAAAAAATTCTAAAAGAATGAGGACCAAATTAGATAAAAAAAAATTTTATGAAATAAAATGCAGAGGGATGAAATTGAAACAAAAAAAATTTGAAAAGCATTAAAATCAAAACAAATAGAAATCAAAATAATAATGACCAACTTTAAAACAAATATAAACTGGAGGACACATTTGAATTTTTAAGAGCTCGACATAAAAACCAATGCACAAGGGGGAGAGAGAGAGAGAGAGATAGAGAGAGGGAGGGAGGGATGGTGGAGGAAAAACTTCTATTATCACCAACCAAGCCAAACATGTGATACTAGTAGCTGCACCGCCACCTGACACGACGGTCAATGGATTTTTGCTGTCATAATACATCCCACGTGCCTCTCGTTTGGCGGGGGGATGATGATAAACATTGCACTTTTATATTGATTTATTAATATTTTAATAATTTGAATTACTAAAAAGCCCCTAAGGGTATCCTCATATTACACAAAAAACATGTGACAAAGACAAAAATGTCCTCCTTTGCCCAGACTTAGAATTTTTAAAGTCAAAGGCTAAACATGTTATTTTACTGTAAAAAAAAAATACACAGACAAAAAAAAACCCCTCTCTACAAGGCTAAAACTTTTGAACTTTTAAGAGTATTATTATCATTTAATTGTGCAAATAAAGTTAAAAATACACAAAAGCCCCTGGACAAAAGACCTATTTTCTTAGCTTTCAAGGGTGAAGAAGTAATTTCACTACATATAAAAAAATATAAATTTACTAAATTATCCCGATCAATTGACAAATGATATTTTGATTCCCTTAAAAAGACAACTCTATCCTTATAGCCAAGGCAATTACTGAGTGCATTGAAGGACAAAATGATCAATATATTGCTTTGAAAGACAAAATGATCAATATATTGCTTGAATCCACATTGTTTCTCTTCACTTGCTATAGGAAAAGCTGAGTCCTTTGAGTTTTTCTTTGTAATGTTCCTTGAGTCCTGTTTAAATCTTGTATTAGACTTGTGTTTTTTTAGATATACGTTGTCTAAAGAAATAGAGTCTAGATATATGAGTTTTGACATACCTTTTATCTAGAGAGATGAAGCTTTGTTTATATAGATTTTTTTAAAATAAATATCTAAGTTATAAGATATTTAATATAAATATCTAGGATATTTATAGAGATATTTATAGAGATGTGTACATTGTATAAAATATCTGTATATATATATTTTTTTTTATGCATCATCATCTGCTCACTCATCTGCTCACTCGAGGGTTGACTTACCAGCCTGAAACTCTGATGCTGCAATTTATGATTTTTATTTTTGAATGATGGTGTTGTCACGCTAATGAAAGATGCTAGTTGAAATGTGTAAATTATTTTCTTCTTTGTTCATTATTTTTCACTCTTAATGTTTGTTTCAATTATTTCAATGAACAATCAGAATAAACATAGGGTGCTTATGTTCAAGTTTCCACAACAATCTTCCCTGTAGCATGGCCATCGATACTCTTTGCCCAGGCATCTTCTGCCTTCCTTAATGGATGTCTGGAGTCGATGATCGTCTTAAGCTTCCCTTCCTTCACAAGTTTAATAAGACAATCCAGGCTCTCAATGCTGGGGCTTACGGTTAATATGGGCACCAGCTGTTTCTTGGAGAAGGTAAGTTTCTTGAGAACAAAAGTCATCATGGCACTAGCGCCAGGAGTGATGTCAATAACCTTACCACTCTCACCCAAAGTAGGTTCAAAAGTAGACCAAGAAATGCCCAGTGCACAGTGGAGCACAACATCATATTTCTTACCAGATGGACTCTTGAGAGCTGCTCCTTCAGGTGTTTTGTAATCAAGAACCTCATCGGCCCCTAAGCTCTTGACCAATTCGATGTTACGAGCACCACAAGTGGCTGTTACGTGTGTATTTCCAAGCTTTGCTAGCTGAACTGCATAAAGACCTACACCACCTGAGGCAGCAGTGATCAGAATGTTTTTCTGCTGCCCGCTTCCATCAAGCTTGATCCCACCATGCTTTGTGAGAGCCTGGTAAGCTGTGATACCTGAAACAAGTAAGCCTGCGCCTTCAGCAGCTGAAACTTCAGCTGGCCTCACCACAGTCAAGCTCTCCTTTGCTACAGCATACTCAGCTAGTCCACCTCCATACTGCCATTGCACAACACAATAGTTTCTTTGAATGTTAAGATTGGCCGACTGCGAGGAGATATTATATGTTAAGATTATTTGTCATTTCTCAAAGTTTGCTTAGTCTAATTCATTTCCAAACATTGTCCCATCTCGTTCTTCCCTGATGCTGGCAAATCTAAGGCTTCAAAACACAAATTCATCAGAGGGGAAATGGCAGGAATAAGCACTTACAAGATGGCCAAGTTCTGCAACAACTCTGTCACCAATTTTGAAGTTCTTTACTTCTGCTCCAACCTCTACAACCTCGCCTGCCACATCCGTACCTGTTCAAGCAAACAAAAAGAAAAAAAAAATAGGATTTCTGGTAAAAGTTCAACTCTTGTCATTGACAACAAACAATGTAAAAGACAAAAAAAAAAACAGAGTTTTTGTTCAGAACTTGATATTCACTAGCACCAACAGGATTTATGGTATGAGCACATAACATTAATTTAGTCGATTCGGTTCTTTAAATTATCAGATGATCAGCAAACTTAATCAGATAAACATCAAAACATCAGAGATAAGAATGCAGCTATAGAACTCAACAAAACCATTACAAAATCTCCAAGTTTCAGACGCCACAGACAGTTCCAAAATAATGTTAGGATCACACAATTTGATAAAGAAAATTATCACAGCAATTAGAAGAAGAAGAAATCACACATAGACACGGTGTTTTACATGGTTTAACTATGCTTACGTCCAAGGGAAATAAATTTGCCAAATGCAAGAAAGTAATGCTGTATTACCAGGTACATAAGGGAATTTGCGAGGAAAAAAAGGCCGCAGCTTGCCTTTCTGGATTTTCCAATCAATTGGATTCAGACTGGTTGCTTCCAGCTTTAACAAAACCTCATATTTCTTAGGACTTGGGAGTGGAACTTCAACATGCTACAATAAAAATTTATTTATTTAATAATCAAAATACAGTCAGCAATTCATGTTCATCATTTACTTTCAAATCTTTATAACCTCGAAACAGAAGTTGAATTCTGAGCAAGAAATTCCCATGGTTACACAAATTAATTTACATTTTGTAAAATTATCATTTCCATTACCTACGTACGAAAAAAAAGGTAAATTATTGCTAATAATCGTTAAAACATATAAGAGACTAACTTACAAAATCGTTAAAAATATAAGGACTAACTTACGATACAGAAAAAAAAACACCCTCAAAAGGTGAAAATAAATAAGCCATGAACACACAGAAAACTAATTAACAATGAAATTAAAAAAAAAAAAAAAGAAGAAGAAGAAGAAGAAGGGAAAAGAAATATAAAGTAGAAAAAAAAAAAAAAACCTTTAAAGCAGCAGGTCCTCCATCATAAGAATCATACTGAATGGCATGCATGAGCTTCCCTGCCATTCCCATGCCTATCCAGTAGATCAAGAAGATGATGATATATGCAAATTTGATGGAGCAGAAGACCTGCTAATGGTTTTAATGGATTTACTGGATAATTATTGTTGAGGGAGCAGCATTATTCAATTGACGAATACACCCTTTGATGAGTCAAATGGTATTGAATCGAAGTGCTACGGAGAGGAGCAAGATTACCTCTTTTAGCGTCGGCAGTCAATAGTGTTGTTGAAATTGTATTTTATTTTAATTATAGTTTTAAAGATATTTGATTAATTAATATATATCATAAATTTTATATATTTTTTGCTTCAAATTTATCTTGAAATTCTAATTATAAAAAATATAATTTATAGTTTTTTTTTTAAAAAAATATTTTTTCAAATCATTATCCTTAAAGACAAAACACACAATTAGTTTTTTTTTTTTAAAAAAAAATTTGATGATATTACATCTTACATTTGAATCAACGGTGTAAAGTAAAAGTCAACATTTGACTAAAATTAAACAAATACCTTGTATTTGTCACTCCATTTAAAATATTTCTTAAAGTCTCCTTCTTGTCATAATTTTGCTCCAATTTGAAGCTTATGATTGTCGGTAGATATTTGAAATTCTTTATAAATTCCAATAAAATTTTAATCAAATTATAAAACTACATAGATTATTTTTTTTAGAAATATATTTAAATATCATTTTTTTAATTTTTAACATCCGTATATCAAAATAATAAAAAAGTATTTTTTTTATTTTCTAAAACAATTACAGTTAAACTGAAATACCAAAAGACATTTGAAATTACATATGTTTCATGGTAAAGAAAGCCGAGAAACCTCTAACTGAAATGAGGTTTTAATTAGTTTTGTCAAAAATACTTTTCTAATTTTCTATATTTATTTTGTACAAAATATTTTATAAGAAACCGGTTAACATAAATATTTTTTTGATAAACATATAAACTTAATTTATTTATTAAAAAACATCTTAGCCAATTATCACTAACATCTCCATTCTAATACATCATTATTATTTCATTTCCATTATATTTTTACATGATTATTTATTATAAAAATAAAAAAAATAATGTAAAATTTTTTCAACGCCCATTTTAAGTTTTAATTGTAGTACACGGGCAACTGGTCTTTTGTTTTTTCGGTACAAAAGTTTTTAACGTGGAACTAGGAGTATCTTAATAATTATTTATTGGGTTTATTTAAAAAAAACAGATAAAAAGAGAAAATAAAAGATATAACTCATGACTCATAAAAAATAATAATAAAAATATTTTTATTTAAAACTTTTTTTCTCCTAGTTGTTTTATTTTTTTCTTTTAAAGTGGATCAAAATAGTAACTAATATGATATCACTAATTATTTTTTGAGTACCTTAAAATTCTTCCCTCGATACAGTCTAAAATATCTAATTTTTAGGTAGTGTTTGATATTATGATAGTTATTGTTTTTTAAATTGTATTTTACTTGTAAATATATTAAAATAATTTTTTTATTTTTTAAAATTTATTTTTAATATCATTACATCAAAATAATTTAAAAATATTAAAAAAATTAAATTTAAATAAAAAAATTGGATTTTTTTTAAATACAGATACGCTGCTATAACAAACATTCCCTTAATGTATTGACATGAATGCAGGAAGGTTTTGCAGTTTAGGCTATGGAGCAAAGGTATCTTAGCATCCAAATGGTGGGCTAATGCGACAGAAACAAGGGGCTAACACAATCAACACGAGGAAAGTGATCAAACCGTACTGCTGCCGGCTGTTTTGAAGATAATTTTAACAATGATCAAGTTTTGTGATAATATTTTTTAATATTATCATGTGTTAGCATGACCACAGTGGTAAAACTCGGACATGAGCAATGAGTCAATCTGAAACTCAGTTTGAGTTGATTCAATCTGATTTGTTTTTATGTTTTAAAAAAGTTTTTAAAAAAATTTCAAAAACTTTTATATTTTTTTACTTTAAATAAATATATTTTTAGTGTTTTCATATTATTTTGATGTGCTGATGTCAAAAATAATTTTTAAAAAATAAAAAACATTATTTTGATGCATTTTCGAGTAAAAAACACTTTGAAAAGTAACCATAATCACACTCCTAAACACGCGAATCTGTTTAATTTGAGATTGACTTGGTTAAAATACTTTTTTTACCGTTGATTTTTTCTATAATTTTTTTTTAAATAAAATTATTTTCATTTTAAAAAAACTTTTTAAAATTAATCCAAATGAACCGAGACTTGTATCGAGTTAACCTTAAATCAAGTTTCACTACTATGAGCGGGACCAATATTTTTTTTCCTTTATTTTTTTACTAGGAGATTTTGGGCGGCGATTGTTATTTTACCAATAATTCAAGTGTTTACCCTTCAGGAGAGTAAATTACTGACATTTATTCAAATTGTAAGAAGTCAAAGTCCCCATTAATTAATAGTGAAGCAAATCT
>Ga0307513_10013329_pt1 | contig 10094 bp, 8 predicted proteins | sample 15_EM_MG_FD_202174 | JGI IMG/M metagenome (GOLD analysis project Ga0307513, IMG submission 202174) | Populus trichocarpa ectomycorrhiza microbial communities from riparian zone in the Pacific Northwest, United States - 15_EM | ecosystem: Host-associated > Plants > Roots > Unclassified | place...
TATTCTAATACCAATTTCACACCAATGTTAATATATAATATTTAATTCCTTTTCTTATATGGGCCGGCCCACTGGGCCCATTGGGCTAACCCGGGCTTTCGTTTCTTGGGCTGGGTTGGGTTGGGCTTGGGCCGGGCCGGGCTGGCCCTTTTTGGACCCGGGTTGGCCCATTGGAAGGCTTGGTGATATCAATCAAAGAGATTGTGTGGATAATACACCTCTCGTGTGGGCTGCTCTCAAAGGGCACGAGCGAGTGGTTGAAATGCTACTGAAGCGGGGCGATGCCGATCCCGACAAACCTGGAGAGTTCGGCCAAACACCACTCTGGTGTGCCGCTTTTGGGGGGCACGAGGGGGTGATGAAAATGCTTCTCGAACGGGGAGAGGTTAACCCCGACAAGCCAGATAACGAAGGCGAAACACCACTCTTGGAGGCTGCTTGTAATGGGCACGAGGGAGTGGCGAAAATGCTTCTCGAACGGGGAGAGGTTAACCCCGACAAGCCAGATAACCAAGGCCAAACCCCACTCTTTGGTGCTGCTTGGAATGGGCACGAGAGAGTGGTCAACATGCTTCTCGAACGAGACGAGGTCAACCCCGATGAGCTAGATAAGAAGGACCGAACCCCACTGTGGTGCGCCACTTTTAATGGGCACGGAGGAGTGGCGAAAATGCTTCTCGAACGAGACGGGGTCAACCCCGATAAGCCAGATAACCAAGGCCAAACCCCACTCTTTGGTGCTGCTTGGAATAGGCATGAGAGAGTGGTCAACATGCTTCTCGAACGAATCGAGGTCAGCCCCGATGAGCCAGATAAGAAGGACCGAACCCCACTGTGGTGCGCCACTTTCAATGGGCATGCAGGAGTGGCGAAAATGCTTTTCGAACGAGACGAGGTCAACCCCGACAAGCCAGATTACAAAGGGAAAACCCCACTTTTTGGCGCTGCTCGGAATGGGCACGTGTCAGTGGTCAAAATGCTTCTCGAACGGGACGAGGTCATTCCCGATAGGCTAGCTAACGACGGCCTAACGCCACTCTCGTGTGCCGCTTCGAATGGGCACGCGGAGGTCGTCAAACTCCTGCTCGGGCGGGGCGACGTTCACCCCGATAAGCCAGACAACAACGGCCGAACACCGCTCCGGCTTGCCGCCGGCAATGGACACGAGGAAGTGGTAAAGATTCTTCTCGAACAAGACGCAGTCTGCCCCAACAAGCCACATACCGACGGCCGGGCGCCGCTCTGGGCTGCCGCTTGGAATGGGCACCTGGGAGTGGTGAAAATTCTACTCGAACGGGATGAAGCTAACCCCGCGAAGCCCCAATAGGGCGGCCGGGCGCCGCTCGCGTGCTGCCGGGAGTGGGCACTCTGGCGAACATTCTTCTCTTCTCTGAAGGGACGACATCGACTCCAGCAAACTAGACGAGTACAGCCAATCACTACTTGGACTGGCTACTCGGCAAGGCCCCACAGCGGTGGTGACCTTGCTTCATCCCTCATTTTACTTTGATTTCAGTTCCCCCTTTTCTTTCCCCGAGTTAGAGTGTAGACCTGAGTATTGTTTATATAATAGAGGCGACAGTAATACGAACCACAAGTTTTTCTAAGAATTCAAAGTGGTACAGGAGCTAGAGCTAAAGCAGGTATAGTTGTGATTTTGTTTCCACGGGTCATGGCCCAAGGAAGGTCATGCTTGTATGATAGGATACGAGGGCAAACATCAATAGAAAATGTTCACGAGATATGAGCAAGGTGGGGGACTGATGGAGTGGCAGTTCAACTTGCAGCATATTAAAGGAGCGAAAGGTAATATTTGTTATTAATCACCGGCACGCTCCGGAACCGATCCTTAAACTCTGTTAGAAGATGCGAGAACAACACCGGAGGATTCACCGGACTCAGGTATTCGGTGAAGGATGCGAAGTGAGGGGAGAGCGGGGTAGCAGAGAGGGGTAGCCAAGCGGGGTAAAGCGGTTGCGTGATAAAGTGGGAAAATGGTGCCACTTGGTTCAAGAGACTTCCGGAAGAGCAGGAATCGATTCATGTATTTAAAGGGTCTACTCCGGCCTCAATTGTAAATCGGCAGGTCATAACAACACAAGCTTGTCCTTGATATCCTTTGCCTCGTGAAATGCTTGTTTGTCCTTCTCCATCAGTCCCGTCAGTCCTCCTCCTATCCAGAGCTTATTACCTTAATATTACCCTAAATTTAACAGATTTTACTCCCGAGTTTATCAAGATGTTGCTCAGTCTCACATATATTGTTTGACAAGAAATGTTCTTCAGTTTCAGTCATGATTGATAATTTCCATAGAGGTAATCACTTGACAGTAGTATTTGAATGTATTGTCCGTGGACAAAATTAACCGCCGATCAAGGAACATGAAATACTCCAATCATGACAACAGCACTCTCCGACCAGTACCAATATCATGAAAATCAGAAAAACAATTAAATTCGCAGTAGAGTACATAGAAGAAACTAATATTTGATCTGGGAAAATTTCTTTGGGTGGTGTTTAAAGTGGAGGGTAGCAGGGAGTGTTGAGGTTGCTATCAATTTTTGGTACACGGTTAATTTGTCAACGCACAATATCATTTCCCTGAAGAACCCTATCTGGATGGGGAGCATGTAATCAGCCGCCTCCCTACCACGTATTTGAAAGCTTGAGGCTGTGGCTGAGAATTGGACTATCTATAAGTTCAAAGGAAGTGGTGGCTGATTGCCTACTAACTAGTGGTAGATCCTGTCCGGCTATGCTGAGGCTTGAAGATACCTCCCGGTAAATGCTGGGAAATTTGACCTTCCTAGTATGCTAAGGATAACGAGTGGTGTCCAGTCAGCTTGGACATTCGATCAACATTAGATTAGGAACGGTTTGGCATCCCACTTGCTTCTCCTGAGCTGTTTTGCTAAACTCTTTTTTCCCAGATATCTCAGTATGGCTCTCACGCACCCCCAGATTGATCTTGTATGCGGATAAGTAGTGGTCCACCTTCTCAACTCCCCCGTTTCCCTGTTGTTAATCACCGGCAGTCACTTTGACTTCCATACTGGACTACGCCCTACACTGTAGGTACTTATCTTCTTTCTTACAATATGCTTGAAGGATACCAGAGGGTTGAACATTGAGTCTGGTGTTCAACTTGAATAATGTGAATGAAGCACAATCTATTGTATGTGGATAATAGTTCGCAAGTATGGGGGGTTGAAAGACATGCTTAGCAAGAAGGTAGAGAGCAGATTGGTAGGAGTTCCAGTTCTTAGTTGTTCTAAGCCAGGCGGGTGTCACAGCTCGTTGTTAGAATGTATATAAATCGACTTGGGTATGGGGTTTGCTTTAGGGTTAATTGTGGTTTACTGGCAGGGTTCTACTTGGAGCGAAAATCCTGGTTGTATAAAAGGCAAGCTTGCGGCTTTTAGTAGACTTTTCTTTCTCCTTCTCTAGTTTGTATCTTTTGTATTTAGCAATCCAAAGATAACACTTCTCACCGATACCTTTCCGTCTTGCTGTCACCCTGTCCCTGTCCGCCTCTGACAATATCCCTAGACAATCTCACATTCCTAGTCTCGTGCCGTTACACTATACAAACTCAACAATTGTCTACCGGTATTATCATGTCGGTTAATCTCGTCTCCAATACACCGCCTCCGGCACCTGCGGCTACTGCACCCGCCAATCCCGGTCAGGTCCTCGAGAATCTTCGTACCACTTGGAGAAATATTCAGCTTCCGGCAACTATTAACGAAGAAGATAAGGCAACCGTTGTGGGCTCACTGAGGATCATCTTTGACCATCTTACCGCTCTTGAGACTCATCGGGACAACTTTAATACTCTGAGAGCTCAGTGTGAGGAACTCCAACAAGAGAATCAAGCTCTTCAGGGCAATGCTATTCGGCTTGGTACAGATTTGGATCGGGCTCATATCACGATCGATTTGTTACAAAGAAATGCTTTGTCGCTACCATCCAGGCACTCCAGTGATAGTACCTCAAGTACCAAACAACAAAACATCCCCGACCCGGAAAGGTTTACTGCTAACCGGAAAGAATTGAAACCATTTCTTTCTCAAGTACGCCTCAAGCTCCAAGGAAATGCCTCTCACTTCCCATCCTTAAGTCTCCGACTAGCCTATATCACATCCCTTGTCAAGGGACCTGCTTATGCCCATCTTGAGGATCACATCGCAGATGGGTTCTCACGTATACCTGATGTGGATACTCTTCTTCAGATTTTATCCACCGCTTTCGGCGACCCTGATGAGGTTGGTACCGCAGAAAGAGAAATAAGAGGCTTGCGGCAGCGGAACAGTGACTTTGCTACTTACTTTGCAGAATTTCAACGGCTGATGACCATCTTGAGTTGGGACCCAAGAGCAAAACGAGCTGCACTACGCGAAGGCCTAAGTGCAGAGTTAAAAGACGCACTAGTCTTTGTGGATGAGAAAGATAACTTTGAGGATTATGTGGTTCAGCTACAAAATATGGATAACGGCATCCGGACCCGTGCGCAGGAATCCAAAGTTTCTAAATCACGTACCAGCATTCCGGTCTCAAAAGTCATGTACCCAGCATCCACGAAGCCTGATGAGCCCTTCTTCCGACCTGGTGGCCTGGTCCCCATGGCTCTTGATGCTTCCCGGAAAATATCCCCTGCAGAAAGGCAGCGTCGCATGCAAGAAGGCTTATGCGCATATTGTGCGGAAGGAGGACACTTCGTACGCGAATGCCCGAACAAGGCCCACAATCGCCTACGTCTGGCTGAAGATACCGGCACGATGGACATGTCAAAAAACGAGTTGACCGAGGAGTAATGGGTGACACCCTCCTTGGTTCATTTTTATCTTGTGAAACTGATCCTTTACATTGTTCCGATTTGTGTACTCTTGCTCTGACGGAGAAAGAGATCGTGGGAAAACATTCAGTAGTTCGTTGTATACGAACTGTTGATAATAAATGTCTCCAATCCTATGCACTAGTGGACTGGGGAGCGACAGGATTCGGTTTTATTGATAAAACATTTGTAAGTCACCAGTGTTTGAGTATGAAGCAACTGGCTAGACCACGGTTCTTAGAAGTGGTGGATGGACGTCCTATATAGTGTTCGTTACAGGGCGGGGTGGGGCGGGTTTTCACTCGCCAGACCCCGCCCTTACACGGCGCGGGTGGGGGTATGTTTCGGGTAATCCCCGCACTGCCCCCGTCAGGGGCCCACATCAGCAAAAAGGTGGCCTGCGTCAGATACAGTAGTGTTGCGTCCTGACTCTCCTAGCCTGGACTCTGCGTCCTATGCATCCTGTGCGTGCTGTACCCATGCGCCATATCTGGTTGCGTCTGCTGCGTCCGGAGGCCCTTGCCTACACTGGGTTCCGTCCGGACACATGCAACTAAGCAACCCTGCCTTCCATGCATCCAGACTTAAACCTCAACACCATCGCACATCAGGATTCACCACTACCCCTGATTCTTCTTTCAGCCTTCTTTGTCTTCTAGCCCAGATGTGAGCAAGGGGTATTTCTTGGCAAAGAAAATATAGTCAGTGCTGGCGCCTGGTGAGAAAGCCATCATACCCTTAATCTTAAATTTGCGCTAAAAACATAGAGTTCTATTTTCAGAACCTCATCTTTGAGGGAGCGAAAATGCCAGCTCACTCCAGTCTGAAAGCGAGTGAAAGCCATAACACACTCTAGTGCCTGGTGGTTTCTCGGCACTTAGCCTCATACTGGACGCGATCCGACACACTCTTTTCATCACAACACTCAACACTGGCATCCACACTCCCGGCTACGGCTGCAACACTCCACTACAGTCAGACAATGAATCCTGAATCCGACACTTGGAGGTTCCTGGCCTCGATGCCAGCTATCCAGTGGTATAACATTCATCCCCAGAGGGATATTATTCATGAAGTTACAGGGCTGAATGTGGTAGGGTGCTGGCGATCCCTGAACTCGATAGCAGATTCCTCTACAACCACGGCTCCGATCCTGAATCTGGTTGCGGGAGATTGTTGGGCTCGATGCCAGCTACGCAGCGGTATAAAGGACGTCTCTGTGGCATCAAAGCTCAGGAAATCGCTGACCTTTGTGAGAGTTGTCTTTATAGTTACCCTGGCGATCCCTGAACTCGATGGCAGATTCCTCTACAACCACTGCTCCGATCCTGAATCCGATTGCGGGAGACTGTTGGGCTTGACGCCAGCTACGCAGCGGTATAAAGGACGTCTCTGTGGCATCAAAGCTCAGGAAATCGCTGACCTTTGTGAGAGTTGTCTTTATAGATACGCTGGCGATCCAAGAACTCGATGGCAGATTCCTCCACAACCACTTCTCCGATCCTGAATCTGATTGCGGGAGATCGTTGGGCTCGACGCCAGCTACGCAATGGTATAAGGTACGTCCCTGTCGCATCAAAACTCAGGAAATCGCTGTCTTCTGTAGAGGGTGTATTAGGTATCAAGCTGGCAATATTTTACTCGATGGCAGATTACTCCACAACCGCTTGACGGATCCCGATGTACTTTGCAGGAGGTTGTTGGGCTTGACACCAGCTATCCAATGGTATAAGGTACGTCCCTGTCGCATCAGAACTCGGGAAATCGCTGTCTTCTGTGGAGGGTGTATCAGGTATCAAGCTGGCGATATTTTACTCGATGGCAGATATCTCCGCAACCGCTTGACGGATCTTGATGCACTTTGTGGGAGGTTGTTGGGCTCGATGCCAGCTCCCTAACGGTATAAGGTACGTCCCTGTCGCATCAAAACCCAGGAAATCGCTGTCTTCTGTGGAGGGTGTATCAGGTATCATGCTGGCGATATTTTACTCGATGGCAGATATCTCCACAACCGCTTGACGGATTTTGATGCACTTTGCGGGAGGTTGTTGGGCTCGATGCCAGCTCCCTAACTGTATAAGGTACGTCCCTGTCGCATCAAGACCCAGGAAATCGCTGTCTTCTGTGGAGGGTGTATTAGGTATCAAGCTGGCGATATTTTACTCGATGGCGGATATCTCCACAACCGCGGGACAGATTTTGACTCTGTTTGCTGGAGGTTGTTGGGCTCGAAGCCAGCTATCCAACGGTATAGGGTACGTCTCGGTCGCATCAAAACCCATGAAATCGGTGTCTTCTGTGGAGGGTGTATTAGGTATCAAGCTGGCGATATTTTACTCGATGGCAGATTACTCCACAACCAATGGACGGATTTTGAATCTGTTGGCGGGAGGTTGTTGGGATCGATGCCAGCTTCTCAATGTTATAAGGTACATATCTGTCGCATCGAAACTCATGAAATCGCTGTCTTCTGTGGAGAGGATCTTTATAGTAGCCCTGGCGATCATTTACTCGATGGCAGATTACTCCACAACCGCTAGACGGATTTTGATGCACTTTGCGGGAGGTTGTTGGGCTCGCCGCCAGCTACGCAATGGTATAGGATTCATCTCTCCGCGACCTTTACTCATGATTTTACAGGGACCCGGCTAGGGGGGAGTCTCCGGAGGCCAGAGGGAGGGCTTGAACTTGAACGGGTATTTTGTCAGAAGGCAGCCTATGAGTATAGGTGTTTCTATGTGGATTAGCCTGTATATTACTAGTAGAACCATAGTAGAATAGTAGTAAATTTGACTAATATCATAGTATGAAATCTATGGTGACCCAGGTCAGAAAAAGGTAAAGGGGGGACCCTTCGCTTATCTCAGGAAGATGTGGTCTGGCGTCAGGTGGAATCCTGAGTATTAGGTGGTGCGTCAGGTAGCGTCCTGATTATTCGGTGCTGCGTCTGGTGCGTCCTGAGGATTAGGTGCTGCGTCTGGTGCGTCCTGAGGATTCGGTGCTGCGTCAGGTTGCGTCAGATGCGTGGTGTGGTAGGGTGGTTGCATCCTGATTTGCGATTTGCGTTTCAGCGTCAGGTGCATCAGACGCACAGAACGCACAGAACGCAAGGTATTATTTTTGCTTATGCACCCGCATTCATTCCCTGGATGGGGCCCCGTTTGTTACCACCTATTGTTAACGGGGCCCCGTCTGGGGTATGGGTGGGGCGGGGGCCTGAGCGGGTACAGGGGCAGGGAATGCCGAAAAGACACCCCGCCCCAGGCGGTTCAGTGGGGCGGGGCAGGGAAAAGGGCCGGGGGCCCGCGTTTTTCGGGGTCCCGTCCGCCCCGTAACGAACTCTAGTCCTATATCCTCGGGCGCCATTACACACTATGTTGAAGTCCCGATGGGAATAGGTGGGCATCAGGAATGTGCCAAACTATTTGTTACAACACTGGGACACTACCCGATCGTCTTGGGAATTCTATGGCTCCGGCGCCATCGAGTTCATACTGACTGGTATGCACAAAAGATTACATTCAGCTCCCCTCTGTGGCTTCAACAATGTATTGAGCAACATATGCCTGTTACCGAGTCTGGAATATATCTATCAGAAGAGAAGCTATCCATGATTGCACCTTTGGAAAAGATGGAATTTTATGAGTTAGCTGAGTATGAGAACCTGGAGATATATGAAGCGCATCTGACTGAATCTTCTGCTTCAATCACTCCCCTTAAGAATCAAGTTCCTGAGGTATATTCTGACTTTGCTGAACTATTTGGTAAGGCTGAAGCTAGTGTGCTTCCACCTCACCGGAAAATTGACCATGAGATAATCCTTCAGCTTATTATTATGAGTTCTGGATGGGAGAAGAAAGCGCTGGAGAGATGAAGAAGTACAAAGAAGTCAAGAGAGGAGCCTGAGTATATTGATCGGAAGCGTGGCTATCTGCTTACTTGTCTAACTATGGTGGAGTATAGGGTTTATATAAACAATAGAAAGAGAAGTTTCTACTATGTTCTCTCCCGGAAATGTATCCGGAGATACCTAGGGCAAATACAGTTCCGGTCCCATTGCCGTCAGGCATTCTGGCCTATTCACCGGTTTCCTGTCCGGTTTCTTCTCCGCCATCAACTCCGCCTTCAACTCCGCCTTCAACTCCGGTGTATGTCTCCGGTTTCTTGTCCGGTCATTACCGGCCATTCATCCGAATCATCCTTTAGTATACCATCAAGGTATATCCGCTCCTCCTTTTGATTGATAATAAGTGACCAAGGAAACTAACACACAAGAAATAATATGCGAACTGGGACAAAGGAAAATACATCAGCATGGAGTGATCGCCCGTGTTCTTCAATACTCTCCCTCACCGGTAATCATCTCCCATAGTTGAGTTGTCCCTTTTGTTCCCCTTCAGTTTCCGAAATCTGCTTTCTGTATGGTTGGCTGACGGGCCTAGGCCAAGCCCAAGAACATGCTTTTCGAATAGTGGACGGGGAAGTGGTTTCGTAAAAATATGAGCCACCATCTCATGCGTGGCATCAGCAAAAATAATACCCTGCGTCCTATGCGTCCTGTGCGTCTGACGCACCTGACGCCGGAACGCTAATCGCGAATCAGGACGCGACGTTGATCCCACGTTGCGTCCTGATTTTGCGTTACTTAGCGCCGTCCGTCCTGACGCCATCCCGACACAGACCCCTACATCCTGTGCGTCCTGACTGCGTCTGGTGCACCGCCTTTGCGTTCTGACGTCGCCTGATCTAGGCTTCTCCCACCCTGACGCCTTCAGATCCAGGACTCTCCCGCCCTGACGCCTTCAGATCCACGACTCTCCTGCCATGACGCCGGTTCCTTCTCACCAAACGTCAGGGCTTCTTTCATCTTCCCACCTCGCATCCCCATGTTTTCTGCTCCCACCTCCCTGGTCCGGATCCCACGATCCTGATCTCTCCGGTCCTGACGTCTCGTCACTTCTTCCTGATCTCACCCCCTATACATGCCGTGTCCTGATCCAATCGTGACTCTATCAGACGTCGCCTTGTGTTCTCGGATGCATCGTGAACTAAGTCTAATACCAGATCCTACACCTACAGACTTCTCTTATTCTTAACGCTCTCCTGATGAGTTTTACCGTATCCGGATAGCTGAGACGCCCCTGTGATACGTGGCTTTCATTAATTCTACTCTAAATTCCATGACTTAGCTTAACGTCCTCATATCAATACTACTAAGCTCATCCGTGTACCCTTTCCCACATGTGAGAGCGACCGCAT
>Ga0307513_10013330_pt1 | contig 10094 bp, 11 predicted proteins | sample 15_EM_MG_FD_202174 | JGI IMG/M metagenome (GOLD analysis project Ga0307513, IMG submission 202174) | Populus trichocarpa ectomycorrhiza microbial communities from riparian zone in the Pacific Northwest, United States - 15_EM | ecosystem: Host-associated > Plants > Roots > Unclassified | place...
TATTTCATTTATGTCCTTTTTAGTCATTTTAGGTACTATATCAACCGCAACCACAGTTTTAACCAAACATGTTTTTACCACAATAAAGTCACACCACACTTTTAACCAAACACACAAAATATATACATAAACCACAGAAAAAATACTTTTTTTAAAAATCACTTTTTTCCAACCGCAACCACAACAACTACAGCAAAAACAAACACTCTCAGAGAGCCCGGGAAGACATATTCCAGTTTATCACAGTCAGATATAAATAGGGTTTTTAATTTTTGGAAGCTTAGAAACTCTGGAATTATTGCCCTTTCATCATCCTGTTCTGTGATAATATACTTCAATTCATCGCAACAGCTTACCTCAAGTGTTTCTAGCTGTGGTAGACTTTGAGCTAGGGACGCTGTGAAGATAAAGGTGAGTTTTGCAAGAAGAAACAACTTCAGATGAACAACACTTTGGAGGCTGACATGTCTGGTGGGCCCCTTCCATATACATTTGAGCTTAAGCAAACGTGACAGTTTTAACGTTTTTAAAGATGACAGCAGCGGCAGCTCCTTCTCCTCCTTGCTTCCTTCACCCAATTCAAATACCTCTTCCAATGATCCGCAGCTCTCAATATTCACACTCCTTATATTTTTCAAAGCTTGCAGCAATTTTACTGGAAACAGAGTGCAGATATCCTCACACCCATCCACTTCTACAAATTCTAATCTTTGTAAGAAGCCCTTTCGCTGCCCAGAGAACAGTATTATATTTTTTAAACCCACCACCCTTTTAAAAACAATTTGAGACACAGTAGGAAACAACTGCTCAAATGTATTTGCATTTAAGGATGTGGCGCTTATACCACCCAAAAATAATCTTGTCGAGGTTGGGTATCCTACTGGATCCCCTGTTGATGAATAATAATTCCCTAATATTATATCATATTTGTGCAACCTGGGAAAAACAAAATCTCTGGGAATGCATTCAACCTCCGGTATCCTCAATGATAATACAGCTAACTGAGACAATGAATTTACTTCTTTTAGGCTTGCATTCATTATTCCAGTGCTTGTCCAAACATCCCATTCCTTAAAGCTGTCTTTCCCGATCAGCAGTTCTTCTAATTTCTTCAACCTTCCAATCAAATTCATAGGAATTTCTTTTAGACTCTTACAACCTGTCACATCCAACAACCTTAACTCCTTGAGCTCTCCTATTCCTTCAGGTAATGTTTCAATGTAGTAGCACCTCATAAAACAAAGAATCCTAAGTCTTTGCAGCTTTCTCAACAAATTGAGGCCCTTACATTTACACTCGATCTAAAGCAAAGATAGAAGGTTCGTTGATAATTCGAGTGATTGCAATGACAAACACCCACCCTTTAAAGACAAAACTTCAATTGCTGTCATCCCTTTAAAAAAACTTCCTGGAACATTCAAATCATCACCCAGTTCTAACAACAGAACTTTGAGCCGTGGACATACCAATGCTTCAGGAAGTTTTGTTAGTTTATTGCCCAATAACGAAATTGTTGTACAGCCTTCAACGCTTTCAATACTCCTTGGCCACTTCTTCAATACCATGAATCCATATTCTTCTGATGATGCTATCTGAATAGCAACATCACGAACCAAGTCATGCATTTTCACATGTTCTTCAGTTTCAGTGCCCAACAGCATGCAAGAATCTTTGAGGTCTTTGATAGCTGCATAAACTCGTTCCCTTGCATCTTCAATGGATTTCACATCTTGATGTAACCCATAGCCGACTGCATATCTCGTCAAGTCCTCAATTGGAATGTTGTAATCTTCTGGAAATAAACAGCATAGCAAGAAACATAACTTGGTTTCCTTGGGCTTCAAATAATCATAGCTCAACTTAAGACATGTATATGTTCGTCCATCAATTTCTCCCAGGTCTGGAAATTGAGAGTTTTTGAGCAGTTTAGATGCTGCTTCCCACTCATATGCATCTTTACCTCTTAGAGCCCTTCCCACTGTTTCAAGTGCTGTAGGCAATCCTTGGCATTCTCTCACAACCTGCTTTGCCACTATGTTTAAGGTAGATTCCCCATCACTTAAACCTGCAATGATTTTGAATAAAGCCCATTCTTCATTTTCAGACAAGAGACTTAAAAACACTTTTTTCTGGCACCCCATATCAGAAGAGATGTTTTCAAGACGTGTTGTTAAGAGAATTTTACAACCCCTGTGATCATCACCAAATGGGATCCCTGTTGGGTATACGATCAAAGTCCCACATTGGCTAGAAGTGGGGAGGATCATGAGTATATAACGATGGACAAATATCTCCATTAGTGTGAGGCCTTTTGGGTATAGCCCGAGAGCAAACCCATGAGAGCTTAGTTCCAAAATGGACAATATCACACCAATGTGGAGATAAGTGGTGTCAATATTCCTTACAATTTTTTTTTTTTTTTTTTGCATTATTATTTATTTTTATTTTTTTTGCTTTAAGAATTTAATTTGTATTTATTCGCCTGATTATAAATATTATTGTCTATGCTCTCACATTTTGTCAACTTAGCATAGTCATTTCATCACACGTATATTATTTGGCTCATATACTGAGCGCTCTAACTAGCACGACGGAGGAAAGGAAAGCATCCAGAAAAGAATTTCCAATAGTTGGCAATGCATCTGGCAAGTAAGATCTTACAGCCGAGACTTTGCTTGGTCCACCGGAGAACTCAGAGGAGCACCCTTTGCAGCTCGTTCAGCCAAGAAGGCACAGGGCTTAAAGAATTATCCATATGTCTTTGACCATTCCTCCAATCTTGAATAAATGTACTTGGATCCAAGAGAATCAGCCCAGAACATAATCCCCCCCCTGTAAGGTGGAAAACTCATTCCCATTAGAGACGAAATGTCAAGGTCTGCAGCTTTGACTGCAATTCCTTCGGCAAAGACTCGGCAGGCTTCATTCAGAATGGAAGCTTAAGCTGTTAGGTGAGGTCACAGGATATAATTTATATTATTCTCCAACACACCCCCTTAAGTAAAAGCCCTTTGGGCTTGAAACTTGCACAGGCCCACATTACCTTGTACTTAATTTTTATCAATTAAATGGGGATGGTGAGATTCGAACTTGTGACCGCTTGGTCATCAAGGCTCTGATACCATGTCAAAGAACCATCTCAACCCAAAAGCTTAAGCTGTTAGGTGAGGTCACAGAATATAATTTATATTATTCTCCAACAATCCCTATCTCTTTCAAGTTATTAACTTTCCAAACATCATCCAGGATTATAAGCATCTTCTTCTCTCTCAGCAGTCTCTTCCATAATCGTTCTGCTCTCCCTTCTTTACTCTTCTCATCAAAATGCAGAACTAAACTGTCTGCCATTCTATTCTGAATGTCCATGACATCTGGATTCTGCGACACCGTAACCATCAAAACTTGATCAAAAAGCTGCGACTCTGTGGCTATCCTGCCTACTTCTTTCACCAGGGTGGTTTTACCCACCCCTTCCATGCCGCACAGTCCGATCACATTGACATTGTCATCTTTGAGAGCTTTCATAATGTGTTTGAAAGCTTCTTTTGACGATTCTGCTATGCTTGCTTTGTGGGACACTGTTTTAAACTTTTTGCTATTGTCTTCAAGATTTCTAAAAGTCTCCATCGTCTTCGCCAATTCCTTGCTTAACTTGAATTGTCGTATCCAATTTGGACACCAAGTAAAGCATTTGCCATATTTTCCTATTTCATTTTCCAAAGGATTCACACCATTAATTTCGTTATTAGCATCTTCCAGCCATTTGGTGACGTCTCTCTCAATTTCTTCAGCATTCCTTTCAGCAACATCGACAGCATTTTGCAGACGATCTAGTGCTAAAGCAAGGTTCTGCTTTCGTTCATTGAATTCTTTAACAAAATTGTTGAAACCGAACATGTAGCGGAACTGCCTTATTGCTGGTTCCACCAAGAGCCCTGCTTTCTTAGATATAATGGATTCATCAACACTTTCGATAGCTATTTTCCTCCCGTCTGAATATCAGAGAAATAACTTGTGAATCAAGTGAGACTTTTGGGGGAAGACTTTCCAAACTCAAGAGTAGTAGAGAAGGTTCTGGTAAGTCTACCAGAGAAATTTAAACATAAAATTTGCTCTTTAGAAGATTCTAAAGATTTCTCAGAAATGAGTCTGCAAGAACTGGTAAATGCATTGCAAGCTATGGAGCAAAGACAAGCTTATAGACAAGAAGGAACAAGTGAAGGATCTCTTGTTGCAGTTTACAAGGAGAAGAGTCGGGCTAAGAATTTTTACAGAAACAATCAAGAAGGAAAAAAAAAGAGAAAGGGAAAGGCTGGTAATCCAATAACTGGCAACAAAACAACAACAACACCATCACTAGAGGAAAAGAGAAGAGAGAAGATTTTCCTCCTTGCAAATTCTGTCAAAAAACAAATCATCTTGAAGCTTGGTGTTGGCTCAATAATGCACAATGCCAAAACTGCAAGCAATTTGGTCATATCCAAAGATTCTGCAAAAACGAAGCAAAAACTGTAAAACAAGCTCAAGTAGCCGAGGGTTCAAAAGTGGAGGAAAATCTTTTATTCATGGCTACAATACAGGAGATGTGTAATACAGCCAAGGCAAACGACTCATCATGGCTTATTGATAGTGGTTGCACTAATCACATGACTGTAGATCTAGCTTATTCAAAGATTTGGATAAAAACTATCTATCTAGAGTCAGAATTGGGAATGAAGACTATGTGAAGGTCGAAGGAAAAGGCGCAATTGAAGTGGAAACAATGTTAGGTACAAAAACTCTAAAAAATGTTCTTTGTGTACCTAAGATCAATCAGAATCTAGTTAGTGTGGAACAATTAATTGTTTAATGATGGAGTGTGTGACATTAAAGATAAAAAGGGAGTGTTACTGCTCTCTGCTAAAATTATGAACAGAAGTTTTAATGTTGATTGGAAAGAAGTATGTTTGAGTGCCAACACTTGTGAAGACAATAAGTCTGTTCTTTGGCACAAACGTTTGGGGCACTTCAATTATTTAAAGAGAATGGTTAACCTGCAAATGAATATACAGGAACAATAGAGTATTTGTGAAGCCTGTCAGTTAGGAAAACAAACTACAGTTGTTTTTCCTAACAATGCATTCAGAGCACTGTCAAAACTCTAGTCGGTACACACAGATGTGTGTAGGCCGATGCATAATGAATCATTGAATGGTTCAAAGTATTTTCTTCTATTTGTTGATGATTATAGTAGGTTCTGCAGGGTTTACTTTCTGAAATCAAAATCTGATGTGTTTGCTAAGTTTGTTAAATTCAAAGCAACAATTGAATTAGAAAAAGGAAACAAGCTAAAGATAATGAGGTCTGACAATGGAGATGAGTATACCTCTCGTCAATTTGAGGCATACCTGGCAAAAGAGGGGATCAAACATCATCTGACTATACCCTATACACCACAGCAGAATGGTGTCAGTGAGATGAGAAACTGGACATTGATGGAAATGGCAAGATGTTTACTATATGAGAAGAAAGTGTCATTGAAATTCTGAGCAGAGGCAATGAACACAACATCATATCTTCTTAATCGAATGGCCTCAATAGTTTTGGGGGACAAAACTCCTTATGAAATCCAGTATGGCTTTAAACCCAACATTGATCATTTAAAAGTGTTTGGCAGTCTTTGTTATGTTTTGAAACCTGAAGTTAAAAGGAGAAAACTTGATCAAAAGGCCGATATAGGAATTCTTATAGCCTATAGCACAACATCTAAGGCCTATAAAATCTATGATCTGAATTTTAACAAAGTTGTGATTGCTAGATATGTAAAAGTTGTAGAGAATGCTACATGAAATTGGGAAAATACATCAATTGAAGGGTCAAAAAAGATGCAATAAACTGAGTTGGATGTGCAGAAAATGTTGATGACCAACAAGCTGAGTTGGATGTTGCAGAAAATGTTGATGATCAACCAGTAAGGGGGACAAAGTTCTTAACTGACATTTATAGCAGGTGCAATGTGGCTGAGGCAGAACCAATAGGTTTTGAAGAGGTCATGAATTCTCAAGTTTGGATAGTAGCAATGAAGGAGGAGCTTGCGATAATAGGAAAAAAATCAAACATGGATGCTGGTTGACAGACCAGCTCATAAGAAGGTAATTGGAGTGAAATGGATTTTCAAAACCAAATTGAATGCAGATGGTAAGATCAATAAGCACAAAGCAAGACTTGTAGTGAAAGGATATTCATAAGAGGCAGGCATCAATTTCACAGAAACATTTGCTCCAGTTTCCAGGCATGATACAATGAAGCTTCTGCTTGCTCTAGCAGCACAAAATGGTTGGTATATCTTTCAGTTTAATGTTAAGTCTGCATTTTTTAATGGTGTTCTAAACGAGGAGATTTATGCTGAACAACCTGCTAGGTTTGAAAAACAAAATTCAACAAACAAAGTGTATTTATTGAAGAAGGCATTATATGGACTTAAACAGGCTCGTAGAGCCTGGTACACCAGATTGGATAATCATCTCTTAAGCTTAGGATTTAAAAGGAGTATGAATGAGGTAACTTTATATGTAAAGCATGTTGATGGGCATAAACTTATCGTATCAGTTTATGTAGATGATTTGCTGATTACAGGAGACAAGGAGCAGCTTGTAGAGGAGTTTAAAACCAACATTAAAGATAAGTTTGAGATGAATGAACTTGGTTTGTTGACATATTTTTTAGGAATGGAAGTAACTCAGTCTGATCAAGGTTACTTTCTCTATAAAAAAATGTTTTTCCTTGAAAATACTGAACAATTTTGCAATGGCTAATTGCAAGCCAGTCAGTACACCTATGATACAGGGACAGAAGCTAATAAAGGAGGATGGAGCACCAAAAACTGATGGGAAAGCTTACAGGAGTCTAGTTGGGAGTCTACTGTATTTAACAGCCACACGTTCAGATATTCTGTTTGCTGTGAACTATCTCTCCAGGTTCATGCAAAATCCAAGTCAAATCCACTTTCTGGCAGCCAAGAGAGTTTTGAGATATCTGAAAGGGACTGTAGGATTTGGCATGCATTTTGTGAAATCTAGCTTTGTCAATCTTGTTGGTTTTTCTGACAGTGACTAGGGTGGAAGTGATGAAGGAATGATGAGCACCTCAGGTTATTGTTTTGCTATGGGAAATAGTGTGTTTTGTTGGAATTCAAAGAAGCAATCAGTGGTGGCACACTTCACGGCAGAGGCTGAATACATAGCTGCATATGTGGCAGCAAAACAATTGATTTGGCTAAGAAAGATGCTAAGTGATTAGACTGCAATCACCAAAATGCCACAGTACTGTTCTGTGACAATACATCAGCTATAGCCATCTCAAAAAATTCTGTCTTTCATGACATGACCAAGCATATGAAGATCAAATTCCATGCAATCAGACAATTTCAGCAAGAAGGAGAACTAGAGCTACGTTACTGCACCTCTGAAGAACAGCTAGCAGACTTGTTTACCAAGCCTTTAGCCAAAAATATATTTGAAGATCTAAGAGGAAGAATTTGAATGTGTAGCTTTGGAACCAATTGGAATGTGTAGCTTTGGGACTAAGAAGGAGTGTTGAAGTTATGGTACCAAAGCTGGAAAAGGTCACTTAGCAATGATCTACTGCTTTACTGTCTATCTGCTAATGACAGCAGTATGAACATTATCTAGATTAGGATGTTTTTTAATTTGTTTTACATTTATCTAGGATTAGACTAGCTTGTTATATAACTCCTTAGATAAAGGAGATGATAGCTGGTACGTCTCTTTAGTTTTTTACAATTCTGCAATGGTTGTTTCCTTTTATAAATAAAAGACTAGGGATGACAGTAACCTATCGAGACAATTCTGCTCTTTGTTCTCTCCACTGCAAAACTCTGTTCTTTGTTCTTTGCTCTTTGCTCTTTGCTCTTTGTTTTTTTTCTTAGTTCATTAACTAAAGTTTGTTCTTTATATCTTAGTTATTACAACACAGCTACTGGTTCCACCATGAGTTCTGCTATCTTAGATATAATGGATCCACCCACACTTTCGATAGCCATTTTCCACCAGTCTGAAAATCAGAGAAATAAGTATACAGAACGTGAGAGTGAGTCACTACAAGTAAAACAGGGGCAGAGAAAATGTGAAAAGGAATTTTATTACCTTAATCTGGGAAAAATATGTGCGAAAAGCACTGGCAATCAATGAAATAGCGGGAGGAAGAAAAGGAGAAGGCCTTTAGCTCTGTATGGAATCCAGCTTCAAAAGCAACAAGACAAGGTAGCAGTGAAGAAGGACCTGAAATCATGGCAGCAAATAAGGAGAGAAAATAAAGAGAAAAAATAATTTTAATAAAGAAAATTTTAAATTTTAAAAAACACGGCTTGCACAATATTCCAAACGGTGTCATCACGGCCAGTCTTTAGAAAGTTTGAAAATTAGCATGAAAAAGAGGATAATAGAGTAGTTAAAATCAAAACACATATAAACAGAGGACAAAAACAGGCAGAGATGCTGTTTGTTTTTTTAACTGTGTCTGTTTTTTTTAACTGTGTTTGAGTGGTTTATAAAATTATATTTAATTTAAAATTATTAAATTAATATATTTTTAGTGTTTTTTTATTTTAATATATATATATATAATATTTTAATATGTTTTTAAATAACATAAATATTTTTAAAAAACATGTATATACTAAAAGAGAAAGGAGTTCTTCCATTTATTATTGTTCACCTAAATTTATTTTACTTGTATGACAATAGTTTAACTTTTCAATTTAATACTTTATTATTATTTATTTATTGTGTACAATTGTGCTTTTTTGAACTCAAATTAGAGTTTAATTACGTATTTTTTTAGGGGTGAGAGTTGAATTAAAACATAAATAACTAAAGTGAAATACTCGGGTAAAATAGTTAATAGCTCTGCAATTTGGTTGCAAAGTTTGTTTTAATTAAAAATTAAAAAATTATGTATCAAACATTATTATAATAAATATGAAAAAACCTAAGAACCATAGATTTGAGAAAACTAAATAAAAACTTAACAATATATAAATTAAAAAATATTAGATATTTTATCCTCATTCAATATTAATAAGCAAATCATTTTAGAAAATTTATCTATTATAATAATACATAATTATTCATAAAATAATTAATAATATTACAATAAAAAGCTTAATTTTCTTGAAAACAATAAAATAATAAAATAATTATTTAAATATATTTTTTTAATTTTATCCTTCAATTTAACCACTTGGGAATGAGACCTCAGCTATGACTTTAAAGGCTTTAAGTTTTTATAATTAACCTAAGCTATGATCGGTCAATGTTTTTTTCAGTTTTCTTTTCTTTTCTTTTCAAAAAAAAAAAAAACAAATCATCAAGGGAAAAAAATAAAAAGACTTGCAAAGGAGTACAATTATTGGATTCGGAACGAATCAACGAAAGATCAAACTCAACCGATTATCTATGATGAATATGGTGAAGTTTCTGTTGTTTCTGTTGGAGTTTTATAGAGTTTCACATATTATCTCACGATTTCATATTTCAATAGCTTTCCTAACAACAAGCGATAGGAATGTTGAAACTTAAACTCAATCCAGAAGGTCAAGGAAGGCAACCACCCACCGACCAGCCGCAGCCGCCAACCGCCAGCCACCAGCCACCAGCTGTATGCCGCCAGCCGCCAGCCGCCTTCACACTTGAAGGTTGAATTATCTTGTTTTGAATTCGTGTATAAATAGCAAGCTAAGCTTATGTTATTCTGTGTGGGAGATAATAGAGAGAAACACTAGAGAGAAGAGAGAGGGCGTGTATTGTAAGCTTCTGTGTGTTTGTAAGCTTCTTGTTCTTGTAATAAAACAGTGTGTTTTATCCCCTCCGAGTGTTTCAAAACCACCACAAGTGGTTTCTCCCACCAACAATTGGTATCAGAGCCACCACTAGTGGTTTCTCCCACCAACAAATTGGTATCAAAGCTGATGGTTTAAAGTGGTGTTTGATTTTTTGCTCAAAAATGAAAGTTGTCAAAATTATGTTTTGACCATACCATTGTGTAGAAAAGGCAAGAGGACAATTACCCACATAAATGGCAAAGGGGGTGATTGT
>Ga0307513_10013331_pt1 | contig 10094 bp, 10 predicted proteins | sample 15_EM_MG_FD_202174 | JGI IMG/M metagenome (GOLD analysis project Ga0307513, IMG submission 202174) | Populus trichocarpa ectomycorrhiza microbial communities from riparian zone in the Pacific Northwest, United States - 15_EM | ecosystem: Host-associated > Plants > Roots > Unclassified | place...
TCGAGCGCTCAGTGCTCCGGTTGTCAGGGAACGCTGATTGTTTGGGAAACTGCATTTCACATGGTCATTTATCGGGTATATAAGAGCTCGTATTCTCGTGTTTGTTAGCGGGCCCTAACAAACACGATTGTTTTCGACCGAGTTAACGACCTAGTGGAAATCCTACAACCAACAGAAATTCTAACAACTCCCTAACTGGAACCGTCTCAGAGTTTAATTGGGACCTTCAGACGCCAGCGAAGCCACACTCCAACCGTTCATAGATGTCTTCAATCATCTTTCCATCTCCTCGTCTACTTTCTTCAGCATCCATCACCCGTTCACGACGACAGCCCTCCAGACCTATGACACCCGTGTCCCCACATTTAGGGCCCTCATCGCAAGGATTACTTGCCGCAAGAAAACGGCCGTGATCTTCATTGCCACAATTGGCGCGCTCATGTTGCTGGCCATCGTAACGGAAGCGGCACCCGATACCTTCAAATTACGAAGTCTACGAGCATGGGCATGGGAATTCAATGATCCCCTCGATGCAGCGCTTACTTCTGTATCGACCTTTGCCAATTACACGAACGTGTGAACCAACACGACCTCGTGTTGACACCGGAACAAGAAATAGGCGTGCTGGTAGTGTTCATGGCCGCAGTGAAATCCAATGTGATACCGCCTGACGTCAATCCATCCAAATCGCTGGGCCCTCAGCTTGTCGTAGGCTTTGACACGCGTGCCGATGGCACAAAGGAGGAGGTTGATTCAGTTGTGGAGGAGACTTGGTCGATCTACCCCGTCGTGATCTTCTCCCAGGTAATGTTTAAATTTTTTACCGGACCGTCGCAGGGGTGCCTATCAAACTCGAGTAGCCGTATTCTCCAATTGGGAGGGTCCTGAGAACTCTGATTACAATTTGGCGTCTAAGCCGGTCATGTGGGAGCTGGATGCCGGGGGTACGCGCGTCCCCGAGCTGACGAGGAATCAACCTTATCTGAATGCGCTGCAGGGGATGCATATGTGATCGTTCCGTTGGTCCATCGTTTGACGAACAGCACCGAGCTCCCAGTTCTCCTTATCGGGGGGCAAACTGTTGGTTTAACGCCTATCACCGGAAATGCAGCGAACTCGCTAGGGGTCATCGACCAAACTATGTCAGCGAGATCCGTATTTGAGCGCATCAAGGGACTCCACAGCAGCGGGGGAGTTGGAGCAACAGATTCAAAGTGCTGGGGGCGTTATTGGGGGCGGGAAAAGAAGAAAGGAAGGTATTATTAGTATGGATTCGTTCATCCTGTCCAGATGCTTCTCTTATTTCAGCTCTCCCCGTAATCCGCTGCATGGTTCTTGGTCTTTCCCTGCGCTTCATATATGTCCCTTCCGCTCATCTTACCTGTGCCTACGATTATATTTCCGCAAAATGTACGAGGTTTCACTGGCTGTCATTCGCTTAGTGCTTGTTTTGTGTAAGCTCTAACTCGCTCCACTCCGGCAGGGATTGAGTGTGGAAGCCCTGCCAGTCGCCTGATTGACATAACAGATTAGCGCCGCCTCTCACCAACAGTGATATGACTGCTGCTGGTCACTGCATGGTCACTACTGGTCCGTTCTCGGTTGATCGATCGCTTGGCACTTTCATTTGGGCAGAAGAAGGCACTTGCATTTGTGTATTTCACACAACACAATCGAGTTGTCCACCTTGACAAGGCACAAGGGCGCTAAATGTCCTGGGTTTCCTTAAGGCGTTGCAATCCGGCCGTGCCACACCTCGCTCCGACGTGTGGATCTCAGGCTGTGGCCCTCCTCTGTGGCATTCCACTCCACTCCTCCCGCCTCTCCTCCCGCCTCTCCATTCGCCTCCAGTATCGATGGCTTGTATGCAATCAATTCGTCTTGCGAAAGAGACTGACCCCCACTGCCATCTCCAGCAGATACGCCTTACCCCCTAGTCGAAGTGATCACGAGACCAGAGACGTTACCTCCTCAATATCCACCCCGACCCTCACATCCGAGCGAGCGAAGGGCTTCGTGTTACACCCGAGGGAGACCCCTGGTCACAAACGCCTTCTCAACCCCACATCGGTTCTCCGAAGTATAACGGATCCTTACAACCTAGGAACGATGCTCAACCAACCGGATCACCGACTTGGTGTCACGGCCGCTTGGGCTGGCAGCGGATCGTAAAACGGTTGCGGCGCTCCGTTCGATTTATCTTCGCAACATGTCTCATTCTAGTCCTTGCCCTCTGGGTGATTGCCAACGTGGCCCTCACGACGCGAGAGCGCATTCACGAGAAGGTCTGGCAATTTGATTACTATCTTTTGCCGTCAGCGCATCACGCTGACCCCCAATGTCAATCAGAAATATTCCACAGCCGACCTCAAAGAAAAAGCATCTGCGCCACAGCAGATTCAAAACGAAATCAAGAACGGCACCATACAATTTGTGAGTGTCGGTGACCCCGCATTGGACACCTACCCATGAATATAATTAAAAGCTTTTCATGAAAGGGCGGCTGAGAGGTTATGACCCTCAGAAGAACGTATTAAGTAATGTGGGTCCATCCTCCTTAGTGATCATGCTGACTGGTACTGCCACAGACGTGGAGTGGGAGGGATTACTCGTTGATCAGGATCAAAAAGACCTCCAGATTGGAAGCAAGCCCGAGGTTCGTTACAGTCTCGTGATCTTCCGGGATGTGTGAGTAGATTGTCTTCTGTTCCTTTCAGGCTCTCAAATCACCAATGTATCCTTCAGATCTACCCAACGAGACTTTGAGACTGAAAGATTACTCGCAAGTCAGGCGCCAAATAGTACAGAGGCAGGACACGTGAGTGCAGCAAACCGTTCTTCCAAGTACAGCTCGCACTAATCGGTAATTCTCTGCAGCAACAATTCCGAGTCGTCCAACCTGCCCCTCCTCCAGTCGGGTACATAGGGCGCAGCCCGTATGACTCACTCAACACGGACATTGGGATCGGTCAGGTAGACGGTGGTGGCTTCTGGGACCAACCAAAGTTCGTGCTTCCTCTACTGTCCAACAACCATTCCTAACATCAATCAGCTTCATGTACCCCTACGACAGAAGCTCGGGTAAAGTCCGCTTTGCCATGTCTAATAATGACACCGTCAACGGCTTCAACACGTCCCAGGGGACTTTCCTTATCGCAATGACGGGGGCTGTGATAACAGACCCAGTAATGAACTATCAGATTGAGATCTTGAATACCGCGGTATGCTCGGAAGAGCTAGGGTGCCAGCTGGATATCACACTCGAACTCCAATATCCGGGGCTCGTCAAGGCTGTAGTGATCCTCACGGTTGCCATCAACTGTGAGTACCAGGCTGGAGCGTTATGCTGCCGGCTTCTCATTAGCCCCACTTTTAGGGCTCATCACATTCTCGATATGCAAACTCGCCGGTGAAGCCATCATTCGAGGCCGATTGTATGTCCTGCGTGGTTCGGACACCTTGGCCATCTGCCTGACCTCGCTGTTTGCGCTCCCATCCGTGCGAGGCATTCTACCCGGCGCGCCACCGTTTGGTTGTCTCCTTGATATGATGGGTATATTGCCAAATATCATCCTAATTTCGCTATGTGTGAGTACATTTCTCCTTCTCGCAGCGTCAGGAATCTAATGTGAGTACGCTTTCCAGACGTTGACGTTCGCGATTTCCAATGCAAGGAGACTCGTCCCGCCTGAGGACTGTACTTCACCGGGCCATTGACCCTTACCACTCCTGTAAATTCTAAAATAATAATATAGTGGTGATTATTAACCTGATTTCGATATGTATACTAGTTTCGAGGCGAGTGCACCATTTACCCATTTTCCTCAGACCGAATATGGCCGAAAGTGGGCTGCGCGATTACGTCATCAGCCCTACAGCAGGTAAATGGTCTTACGCTGAGGGTCAGGCAGGTTCAGCCACCCAGAACGAGGTCGACACAAACGACCCTAATCTGACACTACCCCTACCGCGCTACAATGCGATGCTTGGTGTCCTTAGAAATACCCTCAATATGTGAGATTCACGCATTCGTTTTCTTTCGGAAGATCTGACCGAGAAGGATCACCAGATACGGAGGTATCTTTGAACGAGGAGCAAGAGAGTACACTTTGGATGACTTCGACTCGACAAACTCGAACGTTTCGTATGCTTGAAGGAGAATGAAGTAGTTCCAGATCTCGCCAACCCCAATGCTGATGACAGTGATGAGGATGATAGTGAAGGTGACGACGAGAGCAGCGATGGTGACGACGACGAGGATGAAATCGATGATGAAATGGGAGATGAGCCTATGTCTGTTTCCAACAGGCGAGAGGACCTCGGATGACAAGTTGGTGGGCCGGGCACATCCACCATGGGTTGAAAACGTCTCGACTAAACGACACCTTATAGGACGAGGACGAGGAGCCGGTCAAGGTGATGAAGAAGGCACAAGCATACCTGTCCGCGACGAAAACGCTGCCACAGCCAGTAAAGGCGAACGCGAGTAGATGCAAAGCAGAGACCTCGTCGTCAGCGGTAACGCCAGAGCCACCAAACCGAGAATCAGAGGCTACACCGGTGGTCGACCCGCAATCCACACCACTGCCGTTTGAAACGCTCGCGATCTTCTATGGACGCACACGCGAATATTGGGCAACGCGTGCACGCGAGGCTGCACCCGCCACGGCTGGAGGGTAGGGTAAAGGTAAAGCGTTGCGGACGGATGGGTTCGGACTGGCGAAGGAGAGGTGGGACGAGTATAAGCCGGTTTTGGAGGAGGTAGAAAGGATTCTTGAGCAGAGTGGTGTTGAAAGAGGGGAGATGACTGTTGGTGGGATGGGAGGTGGAGGTCCTGGACTGGAGAACCGTACTCGTCGATGACTGGGGATGGAGTAGTACCTGTGAACCATTTATGCAATGAAAGGGCTTTGGCGTTTTGTATTCCGAGTTCCGAGTCATGGATCAAACGGTACCTGTCCAAGCCAATAGTAGGTCCGTTGACCTGTAAATTTATATAAAATCCAGATATCCCCCGAAGTATCAGAGCTTCGTTTTGCCGTCTGAAGGATCAAGAGGTATGAATACGTCAATATTACGCTGGAGCATAATACCTGCTATTCTCTTCGGAAAGGCCAATAACAAGCTGCTGCGGCTGACTGGAAGCCTGCCACTCACCCGGCCTCGAGAAAGAAGTAAGCGCCTATGCCGATCACCAGCTTTCCCACCGCGCATTTCGTCCCCTTCATCCGTCAAGATAGACCTCTGGCCCTTGCCACCTTGACCTTGCTCAGGCGTGAAGCCACTCGGTCGAGGGTTGAATATCCGACTACCAAAAGACCTTGCAATATGGCTTCGCAACACCTCGGTCCTCTTGTTGCTCTTGCTCTTGCTCCCCTGGTGCATGGTGTCAAGGAGGGTCGCGCAGTGTCGTAAAGAGGTAGAACTGGGGGGGGGACAGCGCAAGTTCTCCCCTGCGGAACACGGCGAACAACTCTCGGGGATGAATCCAGGACGCGGAGATGACCTCGACGCCGCCGTCCGCTGTCGGATTCCGGACGAGGACGTCTGTATCCTCACTTCCCTTAGTAGTAGTAGTAGTGGTGGTGGTGATAGTGGTAGCGGGCCATTCCCAACCCATTTCCAATTCCTCCACGAAGAGCACGTAGAACCGGGTGTGGAAGCGGACGGGGACGGTGTCCGGGGCGACCCATTGGCTAAAGGGGATGAGTTTGTCGACCAGCGCACGCAGACGATGCCGCGCGAGGAAATCGGGGAGCGTGAGAGCGTCTGTTCTGGAGTGGATTGCAAGCCGCGCCGCGGTGAGCTGCTCCGCTGTCGGGTAGGACGAGGGCGTGTTCGTGTTCGCGTTTGTAATAGTAGGGGGTTCGGGTTCGACGAGCAGGATGCTGGTTTCCTCGAACGTCTCACGAAGAGCGGTCATTCGAAAGTCGGCATCCTGCCTGGGGTCAGAGTTACCGCCAGGAAAAGCCCAGATACAGACAGCGCTAGTTTTAGTCCTTATGAGAGTAAGAGGCGAGCGGCTCATGGGAGCGGATGCTTAATACCTGTGCCCCGTCACTGTATCCGTTACAACAGGTGTACCATTTCTTGCTCTTACATCTTGAGAAGAGCCTTCAATCCGTTTTATTCCTTCATGGACTTGAACTTGAGTTTTCTGACGTCCATGTTGGAGCACTTGCTTTGTCACAGGACAGTCCACCTTTATGGCTGGCTTTTGGATCACAATAGGCACTCCATAACGCAACCGCCGACTTGACCAAACTACCGCGGCATACCGAGCCGTGTGCGCACACTTAAAATCCCGTTCATCTATCTCGGCTTCTCCACTCGCCATCCTCCGCTTCCTTCCCACCATTCCCCCATCTCCTGGCTACCTACTACGCATCGTCCCTCACCCACCTTGCTTCCATTCTTATCCGTCGCGAATCGACCTGCTGCCCTTGAAACCCCGCAAATTCCGCAAATTCTTCGAGACATCGTGAAGGATCTACTATGACGACTAGACCGCAGCAAACCGACCGCAGCAAACTTTCCCGTCGCGACCTCCCTAACTGGAACCGTCTCAGAGTTTGATTGGGACCCTCACACACCAGCGAAGCCACACTTCAACCCGTTCACAGACTTCTTCAATCATCTTTCCATCTCCGCTCCGTCCTCGTCTACTTTCTTCAGCATCCCTCGCCCGTTCACGACGACAGCCCTCCAGACCTACGACACCCATGTCCCCACATTTAGGTCCCTCATCGCAAGTGCTACTCGCCGCAGGAAAACGGCCGTGATCTTCATTGCCACAATTGGCGCGTTCATTTTGCTGACCATCGTAACGGAAGCGGCACCCGATACCTTCAAATTACGGAGTCCACGAGCATGGGCATGGGAATTCAATGACCCCCTCGATGCAGCGCTTGCTTGCTTCTGTATCGACCTTTGGCGAATCACACGAACATAGGAACCAACACGACCTCGTGTCGACACCAGAACAAGAGACAGGCGTGTTGGTAGCGTTCATGGCCGCAATGGAATCCAATGTGATACCGCCTGACGTCGATCCATCCAAACCGTTTGGATCCTCAGCTTGTCGTAGGTTTTGACACGCGTGCCGATGGCGCAAAGGAGGAGGAGGTTGATTCAGTTGTGGAGGAGACTTGGTCGAACTACCCCGTCGTGATCTTCTCCCAGGTAATGTTTAAAAAAACATTGCTGGACCGTCGCAGGGGTGCTTATCAAACTCGAGTAGCTGTACTCTCCAATTGGGAGGGACCTGAGAACTCTGATCACAATTTGGCGCCTATGCCGGTCATGTGGGAGCTGGATGCTGGAGGTGCGCGCGTCCCTGAGCCGACGAGGAACCAAGCTTATCTGAATTCAACTGGGGGCGTTATTGGGGGCGGGAAAAAGAAGAAAGGAAGGTATATAGTATAGATTCGTTCATCCTGTCCAGATGCCTCTCTTATTTCCGCTCTCCCTGTAATCCGCTGCATAGTTCTTGGTCTTTCCCTGCGCTTCATATACGTCTCCTCCGCTCATCTTCACCTGTGCTTACGATTATATTGCTGCAAAATGTACGCGGTTTCACTGGCTGTCATTCGCTTAGTGCTTGTTTTGTGTAAGCTCTTCGTCGCTCCGCTCCGGAAGCACATGCAGGGATTGAGTGTGGAACCCTGCCGGTCGCTTGATTGACATAACAGATTAGCGCTGCCTCTCACCAACACACAGTTGGTCACTATGGTCACTGGTCAGCCCTTTGTTGATCGATCGCTTGGCACTTTTCATTTGGGCAGCAGGAGGCACTTGCATTGTGTATTTCACACCTTGGCAAGCTAAATGTCCTTCAGGCGTTGCAATCCGACCGTGCCGCACTCGCTCCAACGGGTGGATCTCAGGCTGTGGCCCTCCTCTGTGTCATTCCACTCCACTCCTCTCGCCTCCACTATCGATGGCTTGTACGTGCAAATCAATTCGTCTTGCGATAGCGACTGACCTCCACTGCCATCTCCAGTATATACACCTTGCCCTCTAGTCGAAGTGACCACGAGTGCAGAGCCGTTACCTCCTCAATATCCACCCCGACCCTCACATTCGAGCGAAGGGGTTTGTGTTGCACCCGAGGGAGAGAAGCCTTCTGAACCCTACATCCATTCACTGAAGTCCAGCGCCAGCGGATCCTTACAACTTAGGGACGATGCTCAACCACCCGGATCACCGATTCACGGCCCCTCGAAGTGGTGGATGTTCGTAAACAGGTCGCGACGCTTCGCTCGATTCACCTACGCAACATGCCTCATTCTAGTCCTTGCCCTCTGGGTGATTTTTAACGTGTTCTTCACGTTGGGAGCGCTCAGTTACGACACGGTCTGGCAATTTGATTACTATCTTTTGCCATCACGCTGACCTCCAATGTTAATCAGAAACAGAAATATTCCGTAGGCGTCTTCAAATTAGGGGAATCTGCGCCGCGGAAGATTCTAAACGAACCCAACAACAGCACCTGGCAATCTGTGAGTGTCGGTGAGCCCGCATTGGACACCTCTCATGAATAATAAAAAGGTTTTCATGAGGGGGCGGCTGAGAGGTTACGACCCTCAGAAGAACGTATTAAGTACTGTAGGTCCATCCTCCTTAGTGATCATGCTGACTAGTACTGCCATAGACGTGGAGTGGGAGGGGTTACTCGTTGATCAGGGTCAAAACGACCTCCAGATTGGCAGCAAGCCCGAGGTTCGCTACAATCTCGCGATCTTCCGGGATGTGTGAGTAGATTGTTTTCTGTTCATTTGAGGCTCTCAAATCACCGAGATATCCTTCAGGTCTACCCAACGAGACTTTGAGACTGAAGGATTACTCGCAAGTCAGGCGCCAAATAGTACAAATGCAAGGCACGTGAGTGCAGCAAATCGTTCTTCCAAGTACAGCTGGCACTAATTGGTAATTCTCTGCAGCAACAATTCCGAGTCGTCCAACCTGCCCCTCCTCCAGTCGGGTACATAGGGCGCAGCCCGTATGACTCATTCAACACGGACATTGGGATCGGTCAGGTAGACGGTAGTGGCTTCTGGGCCCAACCGAAGTTCGTGCTTCCTCTACTGTCCAACAATCCTTCCTAACATCAGTCAGCTTCATGTACCCCTTCGACAGAGGCGAGGGTAAAATCTCCTTCGCCATGTCTAATAATGACACCGTCAACGGCTTCAACACGTCGCAGGGGACTTTCCTTATTGCAATGACGGGGGGTGTTATAACAGACCCAATAATGAACTATCGGATCGATATCTTTCATGCCGCGGAATGCTCGGAAGAGCTAGGGTGCCAGTTGAATATCACATTCCAACTCCAACGTCCGGGGTTCGTCAAGGCTGTAGTGATCCTCACGGTTGCCATCAGCTGTGAGTGCTAGGCTGGATCGTTATGCTACCGGCTTCTCATTAGCCCCACTTTTAGGGCTCATCACACTCTCGATCTGCATACTCACCGGTGAAGCCATCATTGTCGACCGAATGTATATTCTGAGTGGCTCAGACATCATGGCCATCTGCCTGACCTCGCTGTTTGCGCTCCCATCCGTGCGAGGCATTCTACCCGGCGCGCCACCATTTGGTTGTCTCCTTGATATGGTGGGTATCATGCCAAATATCATCCTAATTTCGCTATGTGTGAGTACATTTCTCCTTCTCGCAGCGTCAGGAATCTAATGTGAGTGGGTTTGCCAGACGTCTACGTTTGCGATTTCCAAGGCAATGACCCGCAAAAGAGGCAAAAAACCGCAAAAAAGGCAGGGGACCGCAAAAAGGCAAGGAACCACGAAAGGCAAGAAACCGCGTAACTCTTCCGCCTGAGTAGTGGATCGATTTCTGTTTTCCTCAGCAACCAGGGTGTCCGCCACTGACGGACGTGATGTATGCTTAGACCATGTATTCTTTTTCTATCTTATTTCTGCCCCCATACGTCAGGTAGTCCTCGTTGTAACTTTTACTTAACAGGTGACATATGGAGACCCCGCTCTGGGTTTTCATTTTTGCCAGTCCTTGAGGGGGCCATTCACCTATCATAAGATCATAAAATCGGGCTCTAATATACCGGACGTAGGCGGGTAC
>Ga0307513_10013332_pt1 | contig 10094 bp, 14 predicted proteins | sample 15_EM_MG_FD_202174 | JGI IMG/M metagenome (GOLD analysis project Ga0307513, IMG submission 202174) | Populus trichocarpa ectomycorrhiza microbial communities from riparian zone in the Pacific Northwest, United States - 15_EM | ecosystem: Host-associated > Plants > Roots > Unclassified | place...
CTATTGCCGTCGCGGCCGATCCTTCTTCCTTCTCCTTCCCAACCTCGTGGCCAAGCTCGAGCTCGAGTTCGAGTTCGAGTTTGTCTCCTTTGTTCGCCCAGCTTGAGAAAACACAATTATCTGTGCGAAGGCACGACGGAGATACGGAGATAGCGGATAGATGCCGGTCTTTTCTTTTCACCCGTTCCTGTATCTGTATTGGCATCCTTGCTGCCTAAAAACACGGAAACATCTAGCTCTATATTTCTCATCAGAACCTTCCGGCCCTCTGCCCATATGTCTTCTCGCCGTCCCGTCCACGCTACGTGCGTCTTACCAACAATGAGCGAATAGATGAGGGCAGGCGGAGAACACACGGAGAAGTGCGGAAGGGCTGCAGGATGATGGCGTATCACATCTCGTGACAAACCCCTTGGCGTGCTCCAACTTGTCCTTGTTTTATTTTTTTATTTTTCCGTTGAAGCGCGCACCGCACACACGGCACCTCCCTGGCTGACAGATAGGCCCGCGTATCTCTGGCCGGATTTGGAAGGCGGACCATGATCCGACTTGACCGCGTGTGCGGCGTGAACAGGCGAAGAATAAGAATAACAAATATTTATTGAGCTGTTCGCAGAGTAGCATTTTAGTAGTGACAACTTTGGTTGAGACTGCGACTGATGGGCGGAACGTTCGTAGCATCACCGCCGTGACATAACGTTCCTATACTAGCTTCGATGAATAACGCCCTGTGGTCATTGAAAGCTCTTCTTTTTTGCTTTTTTTCCTTCCACGCGCGACGCGACGTTGGTCTGGCAGCTTAGCGTCGCTTCTCATCAAACACTGTTCGAACGCGTACCTGACATCCAGGTGAAATTCTCAAAAAGACAGAATTGGGCAGGAAAAAGTGGATGGACGGGCTGTTGGCAGGAATTAATTTTAATTTCTGTCGTATTTCGGTTTTCCAAACGGAAGCAGGGATTTTGGATTTTCTGGCCCCATGACTGCGTCATACGTAGAGGTTTATAGCAGATGTCAGAAGCATCCGTCATGGAGCAAGCTAGGACACCGGCCAGGTGATATTAAAACATGCATATGAAGCCTGGCCGGGACGTGGGCTGACGATGAAGCTGACCTTGGTCGAACAAAGCGGTGAGCCAAGTGAGGTGAGACGTCGTCATGGGTCACTAGTTGTGAGCATTTGCGTACCACATTGACGTGCTTCACGTCTTTGTCGACGGCGTTGATGAAAGTCATTCGACCATCTTGTGAGAGGCCACCATCCGGGTGTATCTGGCATAAATACAGTCTGTTAACAACCGAGTGCCGGTTCTGACGAGTGTTCTGACCGCATGCGCGGTCATGTGAAGAGGTGCGACGGGAACTGCGTTCGCGCTGATCGCGGGCGTTGCCTCGAGGACGTGGACAGACTCTCGCAAAAATGACCCCATATTTCGTCATTGCTTCGCTAGAAGCATGACACGCGTGATGCAAATGGCGGCATATGCAAGTCATGAACAATCGTGGAGAGGGCCGACCTGGAGTGAGACGAAAGGGACAAATGCTAGCTCCTTAAGGATTCAGTCATCCGAGGATTATGAAATGAATATATTTCGCTTGAAAGTCTCGCTGGATAAGGGGCCTACAGCCGACGACTCTTCTGCCTTCGATCCTATCTCCGAGGTCCGGGCGGAATGATTGAACTTTGTGGACGGTCGAAGATTTGGTGAGTTCACCCCGCGGACGGAGCATCCAACTGAAATGAACTAAGGGTGATATGTGAAAGCCATGCACTCTGATTTGGACAATTTCAAAATAGCAAAGTCAGTCCTGTCTTTAATTAATCACCCCCGTTATGATCAATGTCTTGTAAATTGGATGTATTCCAGAAGGTTGATACTTGCACCACTCCTCGTTCATAGTGGGTGCTATGCTGGTGATCGATTTCTCACCACCCTCAACTCTATCGCGCGTCATTTCTCGTCCATATTCACAAGTTTGAACCTGATTGTTCCACAAACCTCCAGCTCCAGTTTGCCATGGCTATTCCCAACCCAAATGCTGCTACTAGCGTTCGTGCGGATAATGCCTTCCTCGGTTCATGACACGGTCCGTGTCTACATTAATGTTTGAACCGTCGGTATGACTTGTCCAGTTACGTGGCAGCAATCCTTGACCCTCGCTCAGCATATCCAAAGGCCCCTTCGTGCAATTTCGATGTCAGGGGAAGACGCCTATGCACCTCCCATCCATTCTGGGGGCGTTTGTTGGGAGCTAATGCCATGCAAACTTGGAAGGCCCGTGTTTGTCAAACCATTGGTTGTGGAAGTTGATGTTCTGATTCTAGTGTTGCAATGTCACTTCCGCGAGGTTATGCTAGTTCCTCTCGAAGAACCCAGCCTACACGTTCCCTAAGGGACTGCATCTTAAAGGAAAACACTGTGGCCGTACCCCGGAATTGCGATATGGCCGATCGACAGCGCTCTCCCCCCGCTGCTCGTCCAGCTTCTCTGCGTCCTCTCTATGACTTGATCGGTACACACCAAGTATGGATACTCTCGACTGACACATCAATGCCGGTAAATGATTTATTCGTTCTCGGCACCGGATGTGTCAATCCCGGGTATATGAAGACACCACCATCTGCCAGAGCCCGCATAATGGCCATCATTAACGCCACCTCGAGTAGACCTGACCTGGACACCCGATGACCGCCGATTCTGATATGCCCTGTTTCAGCAACCATAACTCGTGGGCATACGCGGATTCCGACGGGGTTCAATGTCCACACTCTCTAGTCCAGGAGAATCTCATCAGCCTTGCGAGGCGTCCATTTCGTGCCTGAAAGAAATGAGGGTAAAGGGGTTTGTTTGTTAATAATCTTCGGGGTAAAAAAAATCTTAGCCACTCAAGTATTCAATTCAAAATGCGCCTGCTACCCCGGCTTTCGCCGAAGGTTAGGGATGCGCGAGGTAGCAAATGAGGCTTCGCTTGTGAAATCCAGTTGCGAAACCTCTGGTATGAGAAAACAGGAGTATTCAGACCGGTAAATACAGGAGCACGGGCAACTACGTCAATTACTTTGAGAAAGTAGGCCATAGTAAGAGTAATGCGCTTGTGGCAACACAATGCTCCAGGGGAAATTGAAAAGCAAATTGTGGACAAACCTGCCGGGGTTCGAGACACACACCAACAAGGTTCGAGAAGACAGGCAGCAACACGTCCGAGAAGGTACCAAGAATTGTCATCAATGCGAAACCGCCCAGATCGACTTGAGTTCCCGCCGAGCTCCTTCCAACAGCGCGCGCCGTGTTTCCAACTCTTGCCGTTTTGCTACAATGTCGTCCGACGGCCGCAATAGAGCATCGCAGTCGGCTATTGCGCCTGGTCCAGAAATCGGAAGCTTCGCGGTCAGCGCTCGTGGAAGTGCGTCCTCCAGCGCAAGTACAAGGGACTGGTCCAGGATCATTGGTACATTGTCCGTGTACCGCTGCATGGCCACTGTAAAAGAGATACTCGCTCAGTGCGGTCCAGTGGAGCGGCTCAGTCACCTACAATCGTAATAACTTCGCACCTCGGCCATAATCTGCAACGCCGCCTTACTTCTACCTTCCATAGGATAATTCTTCATCCGCATCATCCCCATGACATCCTGGCGGCTCGGTCCCATTACAATATTTTTCACCTGACTAAAACCTGGCACCATCTCCTCGATCTTCTGCTCGACGAACCCTTCCACCGCCTCTCCCAGCGAGGAGAGGAAGTCGTCAGGCTCGGCGTGTTGCTGGTACATCACGGTGTAGTGTTCTTCGTATATATCTCTGTATGCTTCAAATCGACGAATCTGACGGGTCGACGTTATCGACTTTTCGCGGTCGAAGGCCTCGCGGATACGATGGAGGCATATGTCCTTCAGCTGATCGAGACACTCTTCAACGATGCTCCTATCGACGAGTGAGTTTCTGGCGCTACTTCCGGACGATGAACATACCCGACAACAGCGTGGAGGCCACCCGGAATATACTTCTTGAAGACCTCATGGACGATTTCGGAGAGCTGTGTGCGTAGATTGCTATCCATGAGGTACACAATATCCTCAGAAGGCTCCAACCAGTCGTCGATGTACTCGTGAATCATATCGACCTTGACTTGGTACGGCCAGTTTCCAGGGAGCTCACGAGTGGCGCCACTGTTTCATTAAGTCAGGAAAAGCTTATGGTGCAGCGGTGGAAGACTCACTCTCCGAGTCTGGTGGATATCTCGTCCAAGTAGACGATATGGGAGTGCAACTTCTCCTCTTCTACTTCTCGCAGTCGTAGTTCAGCAGGATACTCAGGGAAATCGTCGTGAGCGCGTGATGCCCCACGTGCCCATGGGCGAAAGCGAGGAGTCATGCAACCAATATCTTCGACAAATTGACCATATGCCTTGTTAGCGGTTTGGATCATTCGAGTCGGGTCGCTAGAAGTTCCATTCACGACAGAGTGGATCCGGATCTGGAATTCGCGGAGGAGGGCATGGATCTCAAGCACGGGGTCTCCTGAGGGTTTGTACTGCAAAGCGTGAAGAGCGGTATGGACATCCTTCAGACTCCGATGGAGGTCGTTCTCGACTTCAGGGAGGCTATCAGGGGGTCAACAGAGAGAAAGACAGGGTGGAGGAACTTGCAAACCGTTTTGCAATAACTTCAAATAACTTCTGTCCCAACGCCTTTGACAGTGCCTTGGTACCAAAACGTGCTCGCAGGTCGGGTTCGGCATTAGACCACGGGCGGGTCGTCTCGAAGAATTCGCGTTCGTTCTTCCTTGCTTCTTCGGGCGTGATCCGGGCTTGAAGCTGGCTGAAACCAGGTTGGCGTACACAGAACCAGCCGTGCTTGAATTTATCGGTGCGGTTCCGCAGCATATCAAGCCATTTCCCCTCATCACCAGGGTCAATCCGATCAGGCTTGGTCAGGACCGCTGCGATATGTCTCATAAGCACCATCACATTTGGACTAATGAGACTCACGGATAGTCCGCTCGCCTGTCTCGTCAAATTGACGAACCAATTGACGGCCCTTTTGGTTTTCAGGGTCGGCTATGGGGATTTCTCAGCCATCGCACAAAGCCTGGACGAGTCGCACCAACTTTCGCAACTTATTGCTAGAAGTATGAGGCAATGGGGATCCTTGATAAACTCGCTCACTAGCTCTTCAACCTCGGCAATGTCGCTTTCACGTCCGTCTTGACCAATGGCGGCAATGACGCCTGTATAGAGGATCCGGTCAGCAATTCGAGACACTACTCGACTTAGTGTATCTACCGGGTAAGTCAATGAATGCCAAATCGTCGACGCCTTGACCTTTGATTTCGACAACGATGGAGTTGCGAGTAAATCGCAGTGCGCTAGGTTTCGACATGCCACGCGAGGTCAAGAACATTTCTATTGGCATATCGGGATTGAGCAGCGCTTGCTGAGCTTGACGGATGCGCATTTCGACGTCGGCACGATCTTCGATTGGAGCGCCAAATTGCGTAAAGACTGGACGATCAAGAAGTTGGCCATCGCTATCGACAATGCGGCGGATGCCGACAACTGCCCGCCAGGGAGTTGAGGAGGAATTCATATGACATTCAATCGGGCATCTATAGGGTGCATTAAAATCGCGTCTTGCTCTCATTGGGAATGACGCTCACCTGGTGCATGTGCCACTGTCGCGCGGAAGGGTAATCTACACAAGAACATGAGACACGCTTCGGACCGCTCAGTGCGTGACGTACACCAGATATATTCTCGATGAGAGAGCTCTTCCCGACAGATTGAGAGCCAACTGCCACAATTTGGGGCAAACCGAGTTCAAGGGTTCCCCTAAGGTACAAGGGGAGGTCAGTATTATAGAAACAGATAGCCCGATAGACTCTCGTTATCGACTCACCCAGCATTGCGGAGGCGCTTGACAAGCTCGAGCATTCTTCGTCGCTTGATAACATCGGTGCATGCAGGATCAGAGAGCCCGGTCCCTTGCGCAAACAGGAAATCCTCAAGGGTATCTTCATTACCGAACGATGAGAAAGACGATCTCGGAGTGGAATCCATGTCTCGGTGGGCTGGTTGCTCTGCACATTCCCAGCGGTGCAACGTTGATATACTACAGGCGCCACCTCAGCGTACCATTGTCCACTCAGGCTCGCAGTGCCACGGTATGCTTCTATTCGTAACTAGCCAGGTAATAGTGCACAAACCTCATGTTCGCCTGGTGGCTCACCTACCAGGAGAAATACCTGTGGGCGTCTATTTTAACTCTATGAATGAGACACCCTCTCATGCGTAGGTTGTTTTGGTTCCGGAAGTGATAGAAGACCATTGTATCAGGGTTCGAAAGCTGTACCAGCCAATCACTGCAACGGGCTTGAAGATTTCTCATGGGTGATGTGGTATCCATGACATGCCTCGAAGCACTCGGCGCTTGTGATATATGGAGTTCTGGCCAGCGGACAAAGCCTTTTGCTGATGGGCACAGGGAGCCTGTACTCTCCCGGTGGCATCTCTGATGGATGGAAACTACGTTTCATGGAAGCATTGAACTTTCCTTTTTGAGCAACAACACCTTGGGGTTCCTGCGTGGCAAGCGGTTAGACAGCAAGAGCATACCTCGAGCTCGTCTGAAAATGAAAATACTGAATTTGGGATTCACTCAATGTGTCCATTGATCCTTTTATCGTTACCCGCAACGCAGCAATGATGAAATAGGTCCAATCTCCACCAAGGGATTTCCGGGTCATTAGACGAGAAGACGACCAATATGAATACCCCCTAATACCGAGTATACATCATCATACCCCTTGTTGTAGAGTCTGTCCAAAGCTCTCAGCGTTAAGGTAATCCCATCAGAGGAGATATATAAATCTATACAGCGGGAAAGCCGCTATGGGTAGACAAGACGGATACCGAAACAATGACTCAAAGCAAATAAAGTGATTCGATTCGTCCACTTGTGGGTCCCGTATACCAGAGAGTATTGGGTGCTAGGGGCGCTCGAAGAGCACTGCCCTGTCGTATTTAGCTCAATTGATATTTTGCATAGCTGATGGTTACTTCGCTTGTAGTTTGCGCTATACTTAGAGTGTAGACCGAAGGAAGGCTTCTGCCTTGGACATGTCGTCTTTATCCCTTAGAAAAGGCTTGATTGAATCCTAACCACATCCAATTATGAATAGCAGGAGCCTTGTGTTAGAAATCTTTCGGTTCATGCAGTTCTACGACGATATTGTGGTCATGACAATACTAATACCCGGGCTTACCCCAGTTACTGTTAATCGACTAAAGTAGCAACCGGTCCACATCAATTGGTATTTAGACGCATGCAGAGCCAAGCTATCATACCATCCAACTGAGTGGAATTAACCTCATAACTTTTCTTTATTATACCCCTTGAGAGTAAGATTGATTTCGGAAGCCAACACCTTCCTGAGAATTATGACTCCATCCAGGTCAATGAACGCGAGATGATATGATCTTCCATACCATGAGCCCAGAAACTGAAGTGCGGCCCCCCCATCTTTCTCTGGAATATCCGATGTTCTCAATGCCTCCTTCACTCGAGCGATCACTCCAAGACTGCCAATGGCAGCACCTTTCAGACCAATTAACCATATGAGGAGCGAAATGGCACTTCGGTTGCTATAGCCAATGATCAAGGCCCGAACATTCTCAGCCAGTATTTCGGCCTCGATGAACTGGACAAAGTCTTCAATGTTCGTTTCGGTTTGGAGCTGAGCGTTCACCGGAGGAAATCAGCGACCTGTTATGACGATTCCGCATTTGCTTGATTGATTAATTCTCGCCGCTCCGGGTTGGTCCGGAACGGTAACAGAAAGGAGTCGAGAATACTCAGCGCCGTGTTCGGCCGTGTCATAGGCGATCGCGAAGATGGGCTTACGTCAGCTGTGCACCTGCTACGCGTATATTGCTCACTCATCCGCAACCACGACCCGTCTTATCAGTGGAGCAGCCCCTATCCATCGCCATCCACAGCCATCATGGTTAGAGAGATCAACTCCACTTCCGAATTCAACGAGCTCGTATGTCCGTGTTCGCTTCACCTTCTCCCCAAGGCTTACCGCCCCTCTTATTACCGTTAGACTAACGGTGGTACACCCGTCGTCGTTTACTTTTACGCAGATTGGTGTGCGCCTTGCAAGGTCAGCCTTTGTCGACCGACTGCTCTCTGATCAACCCATTCTCTCTCATTACCATCTTCAACGCGTTATCCTTCTCTCTCATTACACCCTCCTCTGTTACACCTCATCACGACCAGACGGCTCGATTGCGTCATATTGATACCCTTCGTAACTAGCTCATCTGGCCCATCTTTAAAACCCTGCCCGAGCGTCTAGACCTCGAAGGTGTTATACTTGCCAAGGTTGACACCGAAGAACAGCAAGAAGTAGCCACTAAATGGCAAGTCCATGCAATGCCCTCCTTCATCGCGTTCCAGAATGGCAATATCGTCGGCCGTGCTCTTGGCGCTGTCCCTGCTCGGCTTGAGGTATGCTGTAGCTTCAGTAGGAAGGATCTATACGCCTACTAACTATTCCTGCGATTAGGAATTGGTCAGAAAAGCCGCGGATCTCCGCCAAGCGCCATCCACGGGGGCCATCGAGACGCCTCCAGCTCCCTCATTGGAAGGTGGTGGTCTTCCAGTATCGTCGGAGGCATCGACTCAAGATTCAAAATGAATTTAGTCGGAATCCCAATTTAACATCTTCCTAACAGAATGATTGTCCTAGGTGACATTCTGTCTGCATCCACCACCACCTTCAGCGATAATAAGATATCCATTTTGCTGGACCATATTCTCTGAGAATTGTAAGATCGAATGCTGACCTCTATCATTAAAGCCCATGGCCGATCTGGGGCCCGCTCCATAGGCATCCTTGTTCATTTTCAGTTCTTACCCAGGGCAGTCTCCGGCACTTGGACTTGAAACGAGACCATTTGGTCCCTGCTCCGCCCCCTCCCTGCACTGCAAGCAGGTGGCTAACAAACTTTGACCGCTATGGGTCGCATAAAGTATATGAGGACGACCAGAGTCTCAATTAGTGGCTGTAAGCACACTTATGCGCGCGAGAAATGCTCGCAGCGATAGCTCTCCATCACAGCTCTAATTGTTTGTGGTATAAGATAAGAGAGGAGGCTTGACGACAGGCGACAAATGGGAGGGCCTCACAGTCCGATTAAAACCTTTGACGAATCAGGGGAAAAGCACACGTCCAACCGTATGTAGAATCCACTCAGAGCCACGAGCTCTCCACTTCAATTCCTCTCCCCGATATATCTAGCTTCTAATGCTGCCTGCAAATCATTTACGGGTAGATTGAGAGTATGGAGGTAACGCAGGACTTACTCCAGCAATATTGTTAATTATCTGACCAGAACGTTTTTCATTCCATCAAATACCTCTCTGACTACGGCGGAGCTCCTTACCACTTAACCTTAATAGGATAGAATAAGGTCACCTCAACGGTGGACAGAAGCTATTGGCGGCCGTAATCGCCCCGTTCAAGTGCCAAGTTGCCTCGGTATGGAAGGGACAATCTCTATCCGGGAGTCATGACGTGCTTTGGTGATATTCATGTGACGTACGAGATACTCGAACTGTCGGAATTGTTTGCTGATTTCCTCATCCACCCCGAGTAGACATGGCGGGGCCTCGGAAAGAGGTTGCTTAAGCTCGCAACGGGACAAGGTGCTGATGTGGTACGGAAGAACATGCGGTTCCTGTTCCGTGCCGCTGCGATGGTGAAGGGATCACTTTATATGAGCGCAGTGGCGATTTCGAATGGTCTGGCGAAGAGAATAGTATGATAAGTGCTTAAAGACGACGGTGTCTAGCCTTTTGTACATGCAGTTTTGAATAGGGTTTGTACCCGATGGTGGGAGCACCAGGCCAAAGCGCGCCAGGCGCGCCAGGTACGTTGACCTTGAACCACGTCCAGGCGCATCGACATGGTTCCATGGAATCCCTCGAGGTCGAAGGCAGGAATCATATCTCCTCTGGAACCTTGAACGAGCATTCTTACGCCTCCATCAGGTCCAACTTCGGTCTGTCTTCACACCACAAGCTAATAACG
>Ga0307513_10013333_pt1 | contig 10094 bp, 7 predicted proteins | sample 15_EM_MG_FD_202174 | JGI IMG/M metagenome (GOLD analysis project Ga0307513, IMG submission 202174) | Populus trichocarpa ectomycorrhiza microbial communities from riparian zone in the Pacific Northwest, United States - 15_EM | ecosystem: Host-associated > Plants > Roots > Unclassified | place...
GGCACATCGCACCGGCAATGCCGCGACGGTTGCGGCCGTGGCGCGCATCGTCGTGATCGCCGATTTTGTGTTCACGGCGGCGGCGGTGGTGCTGCAGCCGGTCACCGGCTTTCTGCTCGCCGCGTCCGCCGGGTATCCGCTTACCGAAGGCTGGATCGTTATCTCCGTGCTGCTGTATCTGATCACCGGAGCGTTCTGGCTACCCGTCGTGTGGATGCAGATGCGCATGCGCACGCTGGCCGAGCTTGCGGCACGCACCAACGCGCCGCTGCCGGAGGGCTATCATCGCCTCTTCCGGATATGGTTTGCCTTCGGCTTTCCGGCATTTGCCGCTGTGATGGCGATCTTTTGGCTGATGATCGCGCGGCCGCATATCTCGATATTCGGCTGAGTTTCGCTATTCGGCGCGCTTCAAGCGGACGGAGACGGCATAGCCACCGTAAAGCCGCGTGGCCGATGCGGTGAAGCCGATATCCCCCGCGATCCGGCCAAGCTCGTCTTCGAGCCGCGGGATCGGTGTGACGGAAAACCGGTTGAGCCAGCTTAGCTGCGCGCGGCGCGCCCATCCGGGATAGCCCGCGAAATCGCCGAAATCGACGGTATGCATGGTGCCTTGCGGGGCCACGGCTTTCGCCGCGCAGACCACTGCCTCGCGCCAGGGCGGGATCATCGACAGCGCGTAGGAAATGAACACGCGGTCGAACTGCGGCTGTCCGAAGAGAGTCGCACCGGAAAATGCCGTCGCATCGCCCGCCGCCACGGTGACGCGATCCTGCAAGCTGGCGGCAGCGATCTTGGCCTTCGCGGTGCGCAGCATTTCCTGCGACAGGTCCAGCCCGTAAAGCCGTGCCTTCGGATAGAGCCGCGCCGCCTTGATCAGGTTGCGCGCGGTGCCGCAGCCGACCTCCAGCACGCTGTCGCCGTCGGCAACACGCAAATCGGCCAGCAATCTGTCCCGGCCGATCAGGTAGTAACGCCGCGTCGCGTCATAGATGAAGCGCTGATAGCGGTAGATGCCGTCCATATGCGCGGCGGCATGCTCCGGCGAAACCTTCGAGTGGCTCATGCGGACAGAATATATAGGTGAAAGCCGCCATAGATCGCCGAGCGGTCCTTTTGCGTCAGCGCGAGGGATGCTTCCTCCGCATAGGTCCAGCGATTGAGGATGGCGTCCGGTACGCGTCCGGGCAGCAAGGTCGGCTCGGCGGCGGTGCGGAAGATGACCCGGGCGCCGGGCCGGGCCGTGCGGGTGATCTCGCTCCACAGCTCGGTGAGCACGGCATCGCTCATCCAGTCTTGCGCGTCGAGCAGCACATAGCGGTCCATGCTGGCCGCAGGCAGGGCCGCGAGATGAACGGTCAGCGACGCATGGTGGACGGCGACCCGCTCCGCATTGCCGCGCAGCGTTTCGAAATGCGCGTTTTGCAGATAGGGCGGCAGCGGGCCCTTGCCCTGGGGCGCATAACGCCGGCCAAAGGCTTGCCAGGCAAAGTAATTTTCCGTTAGCGGGAAGCCGCAGGCCAGCCGTTCGAGACGCTGGCGAAGCACTTCGGCCATGCCGCCTTCATGGTCGCCGGCCAGCGCCTTGTATTGCGCGGGCGGGATGCCGAGGCCATAGAGCGAGGCCGGGCGGTTGACCAGCCAGCGCACCGCGCGCCGGTTGAACAAGGGGGCCAATTCACGCTCGAAAATGCGGCGCTGCTCTTCCATGCTGCGCGCGGTGAGCAGCGCGCGCGGGTTCTTGCCGTGCAGCCGGGCGACCAGATGGCTGGCGCCGATGAAATTGCCGAGCAGCCCGCAGCTATAGAAGTTGCCCGCGAACCGCTTGATCCGCCGCCGACGCCTGAGGCCATAGCGCGCCTGCCAATAGTCCGCCGTGATGGGGTCGAGATGGGGCAGAATGTGCCGCTTGTAGGCCTGAACGTTGGCTCGGCTGTCGGCCATTCCGAAGAAATTAAAGAATGTCTCGTAATCCGGCAGATTGCGCGCGGCCGCGAGCTTCAGTTTCATCAGCGCGATATGCGCGGCATTGATGTCGACCGCCGTGATATGCGCCGGTCCCGCCGTCAGATAGCTGAGCACGTTGCAGCCGCCCGAGGCGATGGTGATGATGCGGCTGTCGGCGCCCAGTTGGAGCGCTTCGAGGTCGACCAGCGGATCTTCCCAGATCTGCGGATAGACGAGGCTGGAGAACGCCAGGGAGAACGCACGCTCGCGCAGGCCCTCCCGCGACAGCAGCCGGTTTCTATGAACGGCGGCACTGATTAATCGGCCGCTCCCGCGCGACCCGGTCTTTTCCGCTGGCCTCAATCGGCCCTCCCTTGATGCAATGGATCTTCGACCCAAACCGATTGCGGCGGCAGTGCGTCGCCGCCGTGCTGGGGCGCCAGCTCGTCCTCGTGCGCAAAAGCCGACGCTCGCGCCAGACCGAAATCGGGATCGAGCGGGCCGCTTGGCTTTGCGGTGTCAGTTGATATCGGCGTGTTATAGGCGGGGTCTGGTGCTCGGGCGGGCAAAGCGGGCATCGTCTTGCGCGCCGCCATGGCATCGAGCCAGCGGATGACGCGCAATTCCCCGCGCTCATTCTCCACCAGGGCCGTGCAGCTTTCCACCCAATCGCCGCAATTGAGGTAACGGATACCGTGGATCGGGCGGTCGGCGGCGTGGTGGATATGGCCGCAAATAACGCCGTCGACATCGCGGCGTCGCGCCTCGTCAGCCAGGGCGTTCTCGAATTCGCCGATAAAATTGACCGCCGACTTCACGCGCACCTTCAGATAGGCCGACAGCGACCAATAGCCGAAGCCCAACCGCCGCCGCAGCCAGTTCAGCGGATGGTTACACCATAATGCAAATTCGTAGGATCGATCGCCCAGGAAGGCAAGCCATTTCGCATAGCGCACAACCACGTCGAACTCGTCGCCATGCATCACCAAGTAACGCCGGCCGTCGGCGGCGGTGTGAACCAGATCGTGGTGAATCTCGATCCCGCCGAAACACATGCCGCAATAATCGCGCAGCGCCTCGTCATGGTTGCCGGGGATGAACACCACGCGCGTGCCCTTGCGCACCTTGCGCAGCAGCTTTTGCAGCACGTCATTATGTGACTGCAACCAGACCGGACCGCGTTTCACCCGCCAGAAATCGATGATGTCGCCGACAAGATATATGACATCGGCGTCATGATGCCGGAGAAAATCCACAAAGGCTTCCGCCTGCGAGGCGCGCGTGCCCAAATGAATGTCCGAGATGAAAATAGCGCGGTGGTGGATCGTTTCGGGTTCGAAGGCTGCCGTGAGGTGGTACTCGCCCATGCCGACTCGCATTCATGCGCCCCATCGTTGCTCACACGACAAGACAGCAACTCTGTTTCATCTTTGTGACAGTTGTCACGAAGATGAATGCAGCGACGTGTCTGCGCGGCGCGTGCGTCAGGGCCGGACCTCCTTCAACGCGCGCTCTAAGCGGGGTTTGCATTGGCAAGCCAACGAAAACCCCGCTTAGCCTTTTGTTTTCGCATCATTCTTCTCGAAAACCGGAAGGCCACTTTTCGAAATGATGCTTAGCCGGGACAGATTGGCCCGTGCGCATTGCACGGCCTCGCTCCAATTGTAGAAGCGGGCGACGCTCCGCCGGTAGGCCCGGTAATCCTCGGCATAGGCGGCTTCCAGCCAAGGTTCTTCGGCCAACGCCATCAGCATGAAGGTTGCGGTGAGCAATATCGTCAATGCCAGGGCGCCCCAGGAATGCGAGGCGAGCGCCAGGCCCAGAAACGCCGGAATGGCGGCGGCATATTGCGGATTGCGGGTCCAGCGATAGATGCCTTGCGTGACCAGCCCGTCGCGCCCGCAATAGAGGTTGCCCCGGCCCAGCGCATAGCAGGCAAGCGCATAGAGCATGCCGCCGGTGAGGGCGACCGCGCCGCCAAGCAGCCGGTCCGCCGACCATCCTTCCCAGGGCCGCCAGTCCAGCGCGGCAAGCGCGAAGGTGGCGATGTTCAGGATCCGGAACAGCGACCAGAACAGGAGGCTTTGCCAGCTCCAATGCGAAGGTGCCGGCCAGAAGCGCAAATGGGGATCGAGACGGGTCCAGGTGAGAAGGACGACCAAAGCCGCGCCGGCCAGGAGGCCGGTCGCCAGGAACAGTAGCACCATGCAACGCCCGTTTTTGTCGTCGGGGCCGGTTGGCCCGCAGCAATGCCGATCTCGGCTGAGTGGGAAGCGCCCAATGTCCGCTGATCGATAACCCCGCTGGCCCCAATATGCGCCCAAAAGCCAACCGGAACGCTGGGACGGCGCGTGGGCGGGGATTCCGGCGGAGCGCTGACGCTTGGCCTTCCAACCATACCTGATTCCGCTTTAGTGCGGGCGGATGACAGGGCGATGACACTCTAAGGAGACATTCCTCGGTCGCCTAATGAATGCGCGCTTATATTTCTTGGTTTTCGCGGGCGTTTGTTTCCCAAATCGGAAGGCCGCTTTTGGGAAACTCTGCTTAACCGATTCCATGCAATGCTCCCAAGGCGCGACAAGCCTCCGTTCAGCAACCTACGCTAGAGTTCCGGCATATTGATCGGACAGGTGCCATGGATAGACTTCTGCCTCTTCAGGCGGTCTCGAACGAGAATACGCTTATCCTTCTGGCAACGGCGATCTGCCTCTGCACATGCGTCATCACGTTCAAGATTTTTGCCCATGTCCTGGCCAGGGGCGCCCGCTCCGATAGCTGGCTGGCGATCAACGGTTTTTGTACGGGCTTCGGCTTTTGGGCGACCTCCATCGTCGTGACGCTGGCACAGAGCGGGCCGGCGGAGAAACTGCACATCGCCTACGTCGTTTACGCGCTGATCGCGGCCGTGGGCGGAACAGTTGGCGGCCTCTTCCTGGCGGTGCGGCCGTGGCGCGAGCCGATCGCGGTGGGCGGGGCGGTGATCGGGCTTGGCATCGTCATCGCCCATCTGGCCAACATGACCGCGTTTCATATGGAGACGCTGGTCTGGAGCAAGGGCGAGGTCGTGATGGCCGGCTTGTTCGCCGCCGTCCTGTTCAGCGCCGCCTTCGCCCTGTTCCGCGAACAGTCCGGCATGCGCGCGCTCGGCCTGAGCTCCGGTCTGATGATGGCCGGCTCGGCGGTGCTGTTTTTCTCCCTGTCGCATGCCGCCACGATCAACGCCAACCTTGCCCCCGCCCTCGACGCCCCGCCCCCGGACATGATGACCGTCGCGGGCCTGGCGGCGCTGAGCGCGGCCGGCGTGCTGGTCGCCGGCTTCATCCTGGCCGCGCTGGATGGGCGCGCGGTCGAGGCCAATTTCTCCCGGCTCGGCGAGTTGATCGACGGCATCCCCGATGGGGTGGTGATCGCCAATGACGGCAAGATCATCGGCGTCAATCTCGGGCTGGTCGCGCTGTGCGGACGCAAGGAGCGCGACCTGACCGGGAAAAAGGTGTTCGGCGATCTGCTCGCCACCTGGCGGCGGCAGGGCACGCTGGGCCGGCGCGTGACCTTCGAGACGGAGATGCTGGGGGTTGGCGGCGAGCGGATGCCGGTGCGCGTGGTCCGCCATGCGCTGTATGCCCTTGGTCGCGCCAACGAGGTCTATTCCATCCATGACATGCGCGAGCGCGACGCGGGCAAGGCGAAAATCGACGAGCTGTCGACCACCCTCGGCCGGACCGAGAAGGATTTGCAGCGGCGCAATTTCCTGCTCGATGTGGTGCTGAGGACCATGACGCAGGGCTTGGCCATGTATGACAACGACCAGCGTGTGGTGCTTGCCAATGACCGCTATGCCGAGATCTATGGTCTGACGCCCGCCGATATCGCGCCCGGCACCCGGCTGCGCGACATCGTGCAGAAGCGTGTCGACAAGGGGCTGTTCGCCCTCGGCTCGACGAAAGCCTATCTCGACGACCGGTTGGCCCTCGTCGAGAAGCCGACCGAGAGCATGCACGAACTCAATGACGGCCGGATGATCGCCATATCGCAACGGCCGATTCCGGGGGGCGGCTGGCTCACCACCCATGACGATGTCACCGAGTTTCGCCGTATCGAGGCGCAGAACCTGCATCTCACCCAGCACGACCCGCTGACGATGCTGCCCAACCGCACCTCGCTGCGCGCCATGCTGAATGAGATGCTGGTGGTGGCTGGGCGCAAGCGGCGGCGCCTCACGGTGCTGATGCTGAACCTTGACGGTTTCCGCGAGGTGAACGACACACTCGGTCATAAGGCCGGCGACACCTTGCTCGCCGCGGTCGCCGAGCGGCTGCGCACCTTTACGCGCCGGACGACGCTGCTCGGCCGGTTCGGCGACGACGAGTTCGTGGTGGTGGAGGCCGTGGACCGCCCTGGACGGGATGCTGCCGCGCTCGCGGGCCGGGTACAGGAGCAGATCGCCAAGCCGTTCCATATCGACGGCAAGGTGGTGAAGATCGGCGCGACCATCGGCATCGCGATCTTCCCCGCCGACGGCCAGGACGCCGACTTGCTGCTCAAGCACGCCGACTTGGCGCTCTGCCAGGCCAAGCGCGACAGCCGGGGGAGCTATCAGTTTTTCGAGTCGAGCATGGAGAGGCACCTTGCCGAGCGGCTGACGCTGCAAGCCCTTCTCGCCGACGCCTTGACGAATGGCCAGTTCGAGTTGCATTACCAACCGCTGGTCAACCTCAGCCGCAAGGAAATCACCGGCTTCGAAACCTTGTTGCGCTGGCGCCATCCCGAGCGCGGGCTGGTCAGCCCCGCCGATTTCATCCCAGCGGCCGAGGCGGCCGGGCTGATGCCCGCCATTGGCGAATGGGCGCTGCGCCAGGCCTGCCACGAGGCCGCGCAATGGCCGGCCCCGCTCAAGGTCGCGCTGAACGTCTCGGTGTCGCAGTTCAAGGCGCCCGAATTTGCCCAGACCATCATCAGCGCGCTGGCCTCGGCGGGGCTGGCCGCGCCACGGCTGGAAATCGAGGTGTCGGAAAGCGTGATCTGGGACGACCGTGAGGCCGCGCTGATTATCGCCCGGCGGCTGTCTGAGCTGGGTGTCAGCCTTGCGCTGGACGATTTCGGCACGGGCTTTTCCGCCTTCTCCTCGCTCCGCGATTTCCCGTTCAAGCGCGTCAAGATCGACCGGGCCTTCGTCGGCGCGCTCACCGTCTCACCGGAATCGCAGACGATGCTGCGCACGCTGCTGCGGCTTGGCGCGGGCTTCGGCGCCGCGATCACCGCCGAGGGCGTCGAAACGCAGGAGCAGTTCGAATTCGTGCGCCAGGAGGGCTTCACCGAGATGCAGGGCTATTATTTCAGCGAGCCCAAGACCGCCGAGGAGATCCGCCGCCTGTTCCTGCCCCAGAAGAACAGCGCGGTGGCCTGATCGCGGCGACGGCGCACAACGCAAGCGAATGCGGCGGTGCGCCCCCGCATCGATCCAAACGCAGGCTCTTGCCGGAGTTTGGTAAAATCGATGCGCCAGCAAGAAGCATCGATCCAAACGCAGGCTCTTGCCGGAGTTTGGCAAAATCGATGCGTCAGCAAGAAGCATCGATCCAAACGCAGGCTCTTGCTGGAATTTGGATCGATGCTGAAACAAAAGAGCGAGCGCAATGGTGCATGACCGAAGTGAATGCGTCGGTGCGCTCGCCCGCCGAGGCCTGTATAAAGGTGCGGATGCTCAGCGCAGGCCCTAATGCATCGATCCAAACGGAGGCTTCAGCCGGAGTTTGGTAAAATTGATGCAAAACAAAGAGCGAGTGCAATGCCGCGTGAACGAAGTGAATGCGTCAGTGCGCTAGCGAAAGGTCGGACCGGCGCTGCTTGCCAGAGACCAGGCCCGTGAAGAAAACCGAAAGTCCACCTCCTGAGCCCTCCGAGGAGCGCATCGCCACCGGGTCCGGTGCCCCGGCGGAGACGCATCGCGCGCTGGAGCGGGCCCTGGGCGGCCAGATCCGGCGTCTGCGGCGCCAGCTCGATCTCTCGGTCTCCGATCTGGCGAGCGCGGCGAGCATCTCCACGGGCATGCTGTCCAAGATCGAGAACGGGCAGATTTCGCCCTCGCTGGGCACGCTGCAATCCATCGCCGGGGCGCTGGGCGCGCCGATCACCAGCCTGTTTGCCGCCTTCGACGAAAACCATGACTGCTCCTATGTGAAAGCGGGGCAGGGCGTCGTCATCGAGCGGCGCGGCACCAAGGTTGGCCATGTCTATCAGCTTCTCGGCCATGCGCTGGGCGGCGACATGGTGGTGGAGCCCTATCTCATCACGCTGCGAGAGGGCGCCACGCCCTATACCGGGTTCCAGCACGCGGGCACCGAGTTCATCTACATGCTCACCGGCGAGGTGATCTACCGGCATGGCGAGCAGATGTATCGTCTCGCCCCCGGCGACTCGATCCTGTTCGACAGCGCCGCGCTGCATGGGCCGGAAGTGCTGATATCGCTGCCGATGACCTATCTCTCCGTGATCATCTACTCGCGCCAGGCCGGATAAACGGAAGCGCCGCGCGATCGAAGATTCCCGGCAGCCCATTCGCTTACGCGAGACGCGAAACTGCGCGCCAAAATTTTGCATGATTCAGGCGCGTCATTCGGCCGCCTGTGAAACTTTTATGCGATCTCCTTATTATAGCTCGAACTATTGGGAGGCAAACTCCAGCAAGGCGCGGCGTGTTTTCCATCGCTCAACCTGCGGATCGTAACCGATGCGTCTACCGTTTTCGTCCGGCAACCGGAACCTGGTCATCGTCCGGGCCGGGAAGAAATCCCTTCATCCCTCATGGCTGGCTGGGGCCGAGCAGCCGCGCTTCGACCTGCTGGTCACGGCCTATGAGGATGGCGTGCCGATCATCGCTGGCCGCGATGACGTCGCGACGATTCCGGTGCCCGGCCGGAAGGTCGCCGGCTTCAACCAGGTGTTCACCGAACATCGGGAGATCTTCGACGACTATGAGCGCATCGCGCTGCTCGACGACGATCTCGAAATCGACGCCGCCGCGATCAACCGCCTGTTCGACGTCGGTGAAACCTATGGCCTGAGCATCTGGCAACCCTCTCTTGCGCCCGAGAGCTTCTTTTCCTATGCGGCTTTCCTGCAAAACACCGCGTTCACGCTGCGCTATTCCAATTTCATCGAGATGATGTGCCCGGTCTTCACCGCGCGGACGCTCGCCGATCTCCGGCCGCTATTCGCCCTTGGCTTCGAGACGGGTATCGACCTCCTATGGTGCCGCTGTTTCGACATGCCTTGGTTCAAATGCGCCGTGGTTGATGCGATCGCGGTGAAACACACGCGGCGGATGGGGGCCACGGCCGCGCAACAGGGGTTCAGCGGCGGCCGGATCTACGACCATGAGATGGCGGAATTGCTGAATAGGTTTGGCACGACCTTTCGCGGGCCGGTCATCTATGCCGGCGTGGCGCAGGATGGCCAGTTGATCGGGCGAGCCGAGGAAATCGCCCTGAAAACGATTTGGCAACTGGGCCATTGGGGCAAGACGCCAATGGATAAGCGTGCCTTTTTCCGCTTTGTCACGGACCATGTGAGGCACTGCCTCACGCGGCCGGTCAATCTCGGCAAGGTGGACACCCTGCGTGGCCTCGGCGGTGGGCCCGCCCACACCGTGGCGGTGGCATGACGCCCAGCCGCTCGCGCTCGTTGCCGCTCCGTCCGGCCGCGCCGCGATGAGGCTATCGTCGGTCGTGATGAGGGGGCCATGCGAATGGGTGTGAGCGCATGCGCTGCATAAAGCTGGGGGAATGCATCCCAATCGGCCAGCACGATCCGATAGAGCCCGCTATAGACGAAATTCCTCGCAGCGCTTTCGACGGCTCTCTCGCGCCTAGGCAAAATTTCCAAAAGTGGTCTTCCCGATTTTGGAAAAAACGCGCGCGAAAGCAGGGGAATCTAAGCAGGCATTCGTAGGACAGCCAAGGAATGCCTGCCTAGAGTTGTATTTCCATCTCCATCGAGCCGGAATATAGCTCCAGAGCGGGATCACTTTCCGCGTGGAAGCACCGCAGGTCCGTGGCCGCTCTAGATTGTTTGCTGGCTCGCGCGATTTTGCAGGAAAACTCAGATTCCCCTTTTTCTGATTGCGCTTTAAACCTTCTGGGCGG
>Ga0307513_10013334_pt1 | contig 10093 bp, 6 predicted proteins | sample 15_EM_MG_FD_202174 | JGI IMG/M metagenome (GOLD analysis project Ga0307513, IMG submission 202174) | Populus trichocarpa ectomycorrhiza microbial communities from riparian zone in the Pacific Northwest, United States - 15_EM | ecosystem: Host-associated > Plants > Roots > Unclassified | place...
ACAAACAGAGTAATAATATACAAAACTTGTTTATTTGGGCAAATTTAGTAACTTTGAGAAGGAGCTTCTTAGGATGTCTATGTAACAGTCATTTGTTTTCATATTTTATATGCTTTGGTGTTGTTATTGTTCTTGCTTAGAGATGCAATTAGCTTTGGTGAGTTTTTTCTGTGCTCATTGTTTATGGTATGAGCTAAGAAAGAAATGATATTTACTTGAGCCACAGCTCCTGATCTGGGTGGTGAAAACATATACGGGATATGGAAGATTGATGATACAGATAATAGTTTCTTGACACAGCCTTTTCGGATTAAATATGCAAGACAAGATATTCGTTTATCTATCATGATCTCGTTCACTCTACCTCTCGGTGAAAATGAGGTAATCTATACTCCTCTCTCTCTCTCCATCTCTCAGTATGTGTGTGAGCGTGAAGCTCACGTGCCTTATACAATAAGCTTTCCTTCTTAACTCATATAGTTACAATTAGAGTAGAAAATGCAGCAGAATGTTGCCTGAGTCAAGGGAAGTGAAACCAACTCGAAGACAAACAAAGAGCTCTAGAAAACAGGATTTACTATAATATAACAGAATATAGTATCTTTATGTATGGTCTCCTGCTCTGCTTAGTGTTTTTGATACCGCCTATCAAGGTTGGTATATATAGCTGGTCTGCATCCAATATGAAGAGGCCTGGTGACAGAGAATCGTTCCTGTGAAAGTTTCTTCTATGTACATGTCAAAACTCCACCACCTACATTATGATATTGCATCATTGCTTTCATGATGACTAGCACTCTGTCTTTTGAAATCATTGCCCTTTCTTTCTTGTGGCTTTCCTGAGAAGGTCATTGGAGATCACAGGGCTTAAAAACCCATGGATTACTTGTCTGTATCAGAAAGAATTGGAATGTTGCATTTCTTAAAACTAACAAGATTGAGGAACTGCTTGCAAAAAACTTTCATCAGCTGTTCCAGAAAAGGGGTGAAAAATATTATTTCCTTCTGATTCTTCAAAACATCACCACTCCTTTAACCTGGGATTTAATGAAAATACATTAATATCTTCACTGCATATGTTTATTACAATTTTGGTGCTGTACATGCCAGCTTAAAATTTACTGATGCTGATGTTTATGGTCTTCAAACTGATATGGTGTACAATTTGCAGGGTCCATCCACCTCTGCTGTTATTTTGAAATTTGAGCTTATGCAAGCTCCCATAACAGAGAACATGTAAGTTGAGGGATTTTGTTATTTGATTCTTGAATAAAATGATTTGTTGTTTTATCTTACCCACTCAATGTTTTTGGATTAAAATAAGATATTCTACTGATTGATAGGCACACTGTGCAGGGTTATGGCTTATCCGAATGCTTCTTCTGTTTCGGTCCATGAATTTCGAATTCCTCCTAAAGCTCTTCTGGGATTGCATTCATATTGCCCTGTACACTTTGATGCATTTCATTATGTGTTAGTTGATGCAAGCGTGCACACCAGTCTAATGACAGCTGGTTCTTTCATGAAGGTACCCAGGTTTGTCACACTTCCGGCATCTAATTAAGCAACCCGGTCATGATCACATTTTGACTCTTGTTGCCTAATATAACTTGATGAGTTGTATCTTGCAGTGGTTCTTATGGTCAAGATGTTGCTGGCAAAATTAGTGATGGAATCAGCCAAGTATGCTCTTACACAATGGATAATCTTTTGCATGCTCTTATCCACTCTACTTAGCTTTGTGCCTTCATGCATTATCTTATTGTTTAAATTGCTAGATGTTGCTTCATCTGATTTATGATGACGGTATTTACTTGCTGCAACACTTTTGCACAAGCATCTGTATATTTGAGTGAATGCACTACTTTTGTTCATACATGCATGTGCATATGTGCAAATTTGCATACTGTTTTCTGCAAAACATGCAGTTTACTCTAGCCTGGGTTTAGTCCTACTAATTAGAACTGGTGTACTGTCCAGAAAAGCAATTGGTTGAGTGGGTTGGCTGTGAGAACTTCCTGTTCAACTTTGGAGTAGAGCTTTCTGTCACTCCTTAGGTTTTTGTTAAAAAAAATACTAATAGGAGCTCCCAAATTGCTTCAATAATGAAATGTGTTAGAATAACTTCATAATTCTTTATCTGCCATCGACAAAGTATTCTTCGATTCCTTTTTCCAAAGGTATCCAGAAATTGCATTTTGTGAGATATTGTAGATCTTTTTACAAGTTCATTCCTTCCCAAGTGCAACGAGAAGGAAACATCTAGATTCACCCAAATAAGAAACACCCCTAGAAACAAGCGGTGCTCAATGGATGCTTAAATGATAGTTAACCATTATGCAACTTGTAAGCATGAAACACTTGTTTTTCCTTTTAAGTTTAGTCTTTTTCCTGCAAAAGATGATTGAAGAGAAAAATTCTAAAACTTCTGCTTTAAAGAAAATACAGCTTAAGAAAGTTAAAAGTTCTGCGTGGCTGAAGCCCAAAGGTTTGAAGATGCAATCACATGTTTAGATTTGAAACATGCAGTTATCCAGTATGGAGGAGCCTGTTCTTTAGCTTTATTCAGCTTTTGTGATATTTTCATGGATTGAAATTTTAATTTTGTGATTGGCCAGGCATTAGGTGAAGTGGCTTCTTTAGATACAAAAAAGATCATGCTTGTTAAAGCATTGTTGGTTTCCCGTGATGCATTGCTTGAAGAGCTACAAAAAATCAGCAAAGGCATTGGACATGCTATTGATTTATCTGATTTTATCTCCAATATGGATGATATGAGGATGTTTGATTCTATCATGCAAGAAAATCTGGGTACTGCAGATGGTGAAGTTTCAGGACAAGGAAAGCCGCATAATGGTCTTGAGGTCCTTCCTATAATTTTTATAGTTAACAAATTTTGATTTTACTATCAGTTTGAGTGCTTTCTTATTTACTTAATATTTTTGTCTCTTCTTGGAAAGAAAGCAAATGGCACTGCAGATTTTCAAAGTGATAATTTGCCCCGCATTTCAACGAAGGCTGTTGTTGTAAACATTTTTCATTCGTTGGGTGCTCAACTATCGTATTTATGGAAGATTTTTTTGCAGTTCCACAGGTTTGCTTTTCCACCAAATTGACACATTGAGTTAGAATTTTTTATATTTTCCTCTTCCAAGTAAGGATATGATTCATTTAGCAAGTTGTTGACGTGACCTTTCTTTTAGGTACATCACAACTGACCGTAGCTATTTAACCAAAAAAAGTACTTCATCCCTTGCATTTTCTTAAATGCTTCAATACTGACAGTACAGTTTGCTTGTTGAAGAACAGTGAAGACACTGATTTTTGGTGTGCTTTTAAAATGGATAGTATATTCCTATGATGAAATTTGTGAAATTTATGATGGACAAGCTTGCAACTACCGTGATTCTTATTTTTGGTGTGATTTCTTAAATTTTTATGATAACCTATCGGTCTTCCTTTATAAGGGATTTGATTTATGCTTATTGTTGGTTGCATTTAGTAAAATGATTGGTTGATTCAGATTCATTAACTTTATCTGCACTTTTTTAACTACTGACCTTTTTGCTTCATTCCAGGGCAAACAAAATAACAATACTGGAGTTTCTGCGTGATGTGTGGACTAAAGATCGACGAGCTGAGTGGTCAATATGGATGGTGTACTCTAAGGTCGATATGCCTCATCAGTACATAAGCAGTGGAACTGATGATTCCTTCTATCATGGCCATAGAAGATCTTCAAGTGTGTTGAATGTAAATGTTTTTATTTTTCTGCTCGTTTCCTGTTTTTTTTCTCTTCTATAGACTATTAGTCTTTTTTTGACTTTCAGTAATAAACACCATTATTTTTTTAATTCCATAGTCTCCAAGTCACAATTTTTATTTTCTGTTCTACACAGCCTGCCCAGAGTGCAGCTACACGTGCTGACCTTCATCGGCGAAGTATTGCCCAAATGAGGGTGAGTATTACTCCCACTTTGAATGATTTGTTACAGTCGTCTTGTTCTTTGGTGTTACACAGGGTTGGTATTGTTTCCATGCAGATTAATAATCGGTCAATTCAAGACATGTACATATTTGGGGATCCACTACGAATTCCTATCATGATCGTGGAACGTGTAGCTAATGCTCCACGGCGTACTCTCAGTGAAAATTCTTACTTTAGAAATTTGGAACTGGTAGATTCACATAGCTTGCACGGTGGACCTGGCGCCGAAGCTGAAGCTGAAGCTGGTAAGAAGCAATCTGGCGGTGTGCTACCAAAAAATGGTCGTGAATTGAAGGCTGTCATCTTTGTGCATGGGTTTCAGGCAAGGCTCGCTCTTTGTCCTTCCCCCCAACCCATGTAGCTAGCTACTTTACAATCCAATGTACAAACTTGTGCTTTAATTGATTTTACACCATTTACCAAATAATTGAAAACCTGTTTTTTATCACTTGCTGATTGAATTTTGTTTCTATCCTTGCTACACCTAAGGAGCTGCTTCATTGCTAATTAACTAGTTTAACGCTTTGCAGCTTGCACCTTCAAATTGTTTCTTTAGAATGAATTTCCTTAATTTTTTTGTTTATCAGGTATTTGAATAAATTCTCCAAAAGAGAGTTTTGATGTTGGCATAATAGAGGTGATAAATGGGATGCAATTGTTATGGAATTTTGATTGTGTGTTCGGGTCGAATCTTCCTTTCTTTGTACAGTTAATGCTTCTTTTTTGTTGGCACCATAAAAAAGTGCCTTTGATTGGTCAATTGAGTTTTTAGCCGAGGCAAATATTTAAAATTTCCAAAACTTGAGCTTTTTACTTTTATTTTAAATGCTTGACCTAGACTATTAAGTAATGGCTTGGCTTCCATCATCTGAAAGTGTAAATTTAGCCTGGGTTCATTTCTAACAATTTGATTCACTTCTTCCCTTCAGATAATTGGGAACCATGGGATGAAAATTGTTTTTGTAGATTAAACTTTATAAATAGATTATCTTTTTCTCATAAGGATTTGAATCTGTTACCATGAATTTATTGGTTTATAGTTTCATGCATGAATTATTTGATTGTTTGAGTCTGTTTCATCCACATATTTGTAACCTTCTGAAACCAAAAACCAAGCTGTTCTTGAAGTGAATTCTATATTATTCAGATACTGGGTAACAAATTTTATCTTATATCGTTCATTGTTTTTGCAATTGATTGTCCTGTGCTCCTGGACAATCTGTAATGAAGTCTATTCTATTCCTCTTGTGAACTGTGTTCTAGTTTTATGCATAAATTGGCTTAATTTTGTTTGTCACACCTACAACACACCAGGGACACCATCTGGATTTACGCCTTGTTCGCAATCAGTGGCTTTTGATAGACCCCAAGATGGAGTTCCTAATGTCAGAGGCAAATGAAGACAAAACATCTGGAGACTTCAGAGAAATGGGACTAAGGCTGGCACAGGAAGTGATCTCTTTCCTTAAAAAGAAAATGGATAGAGTTTCAAGATCTGGTTTCTTAAGGGATATCAAGCTTAGCTTTGTTGGGCATTCTCTTGGAAATATCATCATAAGAACAGCATTAGCAGGTAATATAATCAATGCAATGCAATGCAATGCAATGTCATGCCATACTTTTCTATTAATCTGTAATTTGACACTTGCTTTGTATTTGTATTGCCACAGAGAGCATAATGGAACCATACCTAAGATACCTTCACACATATGTTTCTATATCTGGGCCACATTTGGGGTATCTCTACAGCTCAAACTCTTTGTTTAACTCTGGGATGTGGCTTTTGAAAAAACTTAAGGGAACGCGGTGCATTCATCAGCTTATGTTCACAGATGACCCAAATCTACAAAACACTTTCTTGTACAAACTCTGTGAGGTACTAAGAATCTTATTTTGTTTCTTTGATTGATTATAGAGAGAGATTACACTATAAAAAGAATAAGAAAAAGAAGTGATGATTAGGATCTGAAAAACAACAACTTGCATTTCTTCAAGCAGCCTCTGTGTGTGAAATCATAGCAGATGCTGACTTCTACTTCTTGACTGAGTTCTAAAACTGTTTATTTTGTTCTTTCAGCGGAAGACATTGGAGAATTTCAGGCATATAGTACTGCTATCTTCACCCCAGGTATGTCATGCTATGCCTCAAAAGAAAACTTCTTGAAGGTCTCCAATTGTTTAGCCATTTCTCTTTTGTTTGCTAACAATAGGCACATGATATATAAATGTTCTTACACTAAAATCTGTTTGCAATGGGGATCTATTTACTGGTCAATTGGAAATAAGGGGCACCATGAATTGGTCTTCTTTTGCAGTATGAAGGGCTAAATGTATGCTTGAGGATGAAAGAAACAAAAACACTGAAAGATACATTGGATTTCTTAGATGTTTGAAATAACTATGAAAGCACATATTTGACTTGTGTTAAAAGGAAATGAAAGCACAGGCTCCGTGTGAAGAATTCTTAGGCCTTGTTTGGTTTGCCAATTCCAAATTAATCACTTTTAATTTTATTTGAAATTGTACTTACATTTAACAGTCCTAATACTACAGAAAGGGAGTGATTTATTCCATTTCAACAAAATATCACATTTCTTTTAGAATTGCAATCTTTGTTATTGGCAAAAGGCAACAGCATTGAACAAGGAATGGAATTTTCTCGACTCTGCACGACCCAAACATACCTGTCGACAGGCTATTTCTTGAAATAACAGTGTCATCAGAGTCATAGGTTCATACTTCAGTCTTCATTAAGTTTGCCTCTGCATTCAAAATCTTATCTACACTCTACAGTATTAGTTGCTTTAAATATACCTTGAAACTCCATTTTGTGTATGATATCAATTTAACATATGGTAGTTGTGATGAAAGACTAGTTTATTACCATTTTCTCAGGATGGTTATGTACCGTATCATTCTGCCAGAATTGAACTGTGCCATGCTGCTTCCATGGACCACTCAAAAAAGGGTAGGCTGTTTCTGCAGATGCTGAATAATTGCTTGGATCAGTTGCGAGCACCAACATCTGAGCATCGACTGTTCTTGCGCTGTGATGTAAACTTTGATACCTCTGCCTATGGCAGGAATTTGAACACAATCATTGGGCGGGCTGCTCATATTGAGTTTTTGGAGTCTGATGTTTTTGCAAAGTTCATAATGTGGTCTTTCCAGGAACTGTTCTGTTAACCGGCACAAAAAACTGACGTCCTTTCCACTTCAACTTTTCTAGCCAGTCTTTGGCTGGCAGTTGCTCCCTTATTTCTGGGCAACAGGGATGAAAAAGTGGCCAGGTGTTGGCGACATGATGTCCAAGAAAAGGCCATATCCTTTCATCTGGGCTGGGCAGATGCCAGAGTTGTTGGTTGCTGTGAATTATTGGCCTGAGGCTAATTCCACTTGAAGAAAGACATGGTATGTAAATATTGTTTCTGACACATGCCAGCAGGCCCATGATTTTTGTGCGATATGCAAGAGGCGGCCGGTCAGCGGTTGGGATCTCAAGCTGCACAAAGCTTACCAGTAAACTTGCACTGAATAAAAGTGTAATTATTTTTCTAGGTTAAACCAAGTTAGCTGGGCAATGGAAGCACTTGCTTTCATGGCTAGATAGATCCCTAAGGACATGCTTAGGCATTTATAGATGCAATCTCTACCAGATAGGAGGATTATTTTTGTAAGCAGGTCAAGGAAATGGTGATGAATGGGTATATCTTTAATGCAGTTCGATTTATTTTGTTACTACTTGCTGTTAAACATCTGTCCATGTCAATTCGAGTCCTCTGTTCTCGCAAGGAGATAGCAAGAAATAAAATCTGGAGATGGCATGCCCTCTTTTCAAAGGTCTTCTTGCCAGCCATCTTCGCAGACATCCAACAGTGTAAAACGAGAGAAATGCATGGCGTTGTACTACGTCGGGTGTATAGGGTTTTCATTCTTTGCTTCAGTCCAGTTTTCTTTTTTTCTTTTTTCATACCAGAAATACTGCACTTTATTATACAAAAAAACATATGATTGATTTGCATAGCCAAACCTTCAACTCCTTATATTTTAACTTTTGTGGTTGAGTTCTACAACCTATTTATAAAGAACTCAATCACAAAAATTAAATTTTTTTAGTTTTTTTTAATTTTTTGATCGGTCTGATACACAAATCTCAATCTCAATCGAGGCTAATTGTTTGTTTCTGTATTTCAAAAGTGTTTTTGAAAAAATTTAAATTTTTTTTATTTACTTTAAATTAATATGTTTTTAGTGTTTTCAAATTATTTTGATGTGCTGATGTCAAAAATAATTTAAAAAAAATAAAAAAATATATTATTTTAATGCAGTGTGGCACGAAAAGTTATTTGAAAAGCAACCATAACCACACTCCAAACAGGCAAAGTGATTGTCGTTATTTTTCAAAATGCTTTTCACTTAAAAATATATTAAAATAATTTTTTTTTATTTTTTTAAAATTATTTTTGATATCAGCACATCAAAATGATCTAAAAGTACCAAAAATATATTAATTTGAAGCAAATAAAAAAATAATTTTTTTAAAAAAAATGCTTTTGAAATGCAAAAATAAACAGGACTTTTTTTTCATGGAAAATATATTAAAAAAATTAAAATAATAATATAAGAATCATAAATCAAACAATTTATTCTATTTATAGAAAATAATCATTCTAGAAGACATCAAATATTAAAAAAAAAATAGCAAAAGAGAAGAAGGAACAAAAAATAATCAAATTTATTTTCGTGCTCTCATCATCCCATTTTTATAAACAAAGACACGTAATCTGTATTTCAATAAAAAGCCGCCAAAACAATTATCAAATATAACGACACATTTCAATTAATGATTATCACTCAACTATTTTTAATGTGTACTAGATGATTATCATGTAATTTGTAGATTAAATTTTTTAATATAAAAATATATTCAAGTGTTGCTATTATATTTTTTTTTTTAGTAAAAATAAATTTGAATCATTTAAGAGTTGATTTGATGTGATCTGATTGACTGAATTAGACCAAAAACAACTCAAATAATTACTAAAATCATAGTTTGATTAAAAAAATTCAAGAATATATATATAAAAGAATAATATTGAAAAGACAACATATTGGATCGATCCAGGTCAACTTGTTAAATCTACGACCCAAATCACAGAACTAGAATAACCCAATAAAAAACAAATCGAATCAAATCATGAAACACCCTTTTTAATCAACTTAATATTGAATGATGAAATTGAAAAATAATTCAATTAAAACAAAGACCAAAATACAAACAATTTGAGTCAACCTAAGTTAATCTGTCAAATCTGCAACATGAGTTATGTGATTGAGATAACTACATAAAAAGTAAATCAAAATAAATATGAAACTCAATTTTCAATTAAGTCAATGTTAAATGATGAAATTAAAGAAAAATAAATTAAACGAAATCATTGGTCTGCGCTATACTGAGGGTCGAATTAATTTTTTTAACATAAAAATATTTCCAGGTATTGCTAACATGTTTTCCAGTAGAAAAAAAATTAAACCATGTGAAAGTTGATTTAATATGACCCGATCAACTTGACGAGTTCAAATACAATTTAGATGACTGATAAAAATATAGTTTGACCAAAAAAGTTTCTAGATGACTTTTTTTTTTAATATGAAGATGAAAACATATTGGATCGATCCAGGTTAACCTGTCAAATCCGCGACCCGGATCATAGATCCGAGATAACACTATAAAAAGTAAATCGAAATAAATTATAAAATTTAACTCTCACTCAAATTATATTGAAGAATAAAATTAAAAAAAATACAAACAACTTGAGTTTTTATGGTTAATTATAATTATAATTCTCTCTAAAACCAGATCCTGATTATCTGGAGTTCCTCAAACTTATTGCTAAACCTGCGCGGAATCTTCCTTGTGCTGAAATCCAAGATGCAGAGGAATCTGGTCAGTGAGAATGCTCGCTTTCTTTAAATGTGGCCAAATGTTCCATTTCTTTAACTATTGGTTAACAACGAGGATTTATTTGCTTAAGAAATTTGTGCTTAAAGAGCTCTCAGAGGCTACAAAAGAAACTCCTATTTCTATTTCTACACCCTTGATGG
>Ga0307513_10013335_pt1 | contig 10093 bp, 8 predicted proteins | sample 15_EM_MG_FD_202174 | JGI IMG/M metagenome (GOLD analysis project Ga0307513, IMG submission 202174) | Populus trichocarpa ectomycorrhiza microbial communities from riparian zone in the Pacific Northwest, United States - 15_EM | ecosystem: Host-associated > Plants > Roots > Unclassified | place...
CGCTTCTCGCAGCTTTCACCGAATACCAAACGCTCATCGGTCATGCTTCCGGTATACTTCTAGCATGTTCTAATAGGGATGCACTGACAGGGATGTGGGCGTAGGAGGTGCCGGTGATTCACAATAGCCGTTACTTCCTCCTGAAGAATCTGAATGAATTCTGGAGTCTGCGCGAGTGCATCGAGTCCATCTTGAACCCCGGATTCGCGATCGGTCGTGATTTCTTTCATGAGGTTTGCCTGATACACAATCCGTCCTACAGCTGAATATTAGTAACAACCAAATTGATAGGTATGACAACTTCTTACCCAATGCGCCGCGGATGTTGAATTATCTCTCCGACCCCATGAGTTCGTTCCTTCCGTACATAGCCGCAGACTAAATTAAATAGCAATTAGAAATAGCGGAAAAAATTGGAGGTGGGGAAACAACAGTCAGCCTAGAAATTTCACAAGACATCTCGCTAATTTCTTGGCTTGTCTTCTGTTTGAGCTCAAACCACACGTCATAGCTCTTCTTTGCCTGGGTCGAAGAATCTTTCTTAGCGTTGGCGCAAACTGCACTCATTTTTAGTAAACGGAGTCCCCTAGGGCGGGGGGAGACTGAGCGCAATGAGAGGCACTTCGAAATTATCGAAGAAAACAACACGCCATGTACAATAAAACAATCACAGTGCAATCGACTTCTTTGACCAAAAAAATCTATCAAATGAGCCCTGTAAGATATGGGGCTAACAGTGTCAATAATGCTAATTTTTTAATTCATGGGGAGAATATGCGGATTAGGTTGCGCTCAGCCTCCCCGCCCTAAGAGTCTTTGTGCTTATGTAGGAATGACTGCAAGGTTGTACAACTTAAACTATGCTCTTCTCTTCGGCTTTCCTCCTCACCACTCTACCCCCATCGTTGCAAACATCCTTTTCTTCCTCACCAACCCAAGCCTCTCTTTCTTCTCCACAGCCTCCAACATGCCTTTCTTCCCTATAGCACCGGCGCCCACTGACCAAGATGAGCCCGAAATAATGAACGTCGTCTCTCGCACGCTCTCCCGCGATGCCCGTATCTACGCTTCCGACAGTCTTTATACATTGCTCGGAGGCCTCTGGATCGCGGAAGGTACTACTAATGCTAATCTCTATTCTATGTTGGAGATTATCTGTATTTTTAGCGATACTTTCGACCTACAACTCCACGGCGGACCATTGATCAAGAGGGATAGCTCCCAACTTCAACCTGGCAATTACTTCGTTGTCACTAATGGTAAGTCCCTCCGTCCTTCAACCATTAGCTGCAGCTCACTTCAGATTAGGGTCCGTCACTATCACCGATGAAACCCCTCTACTTCGTCTGAGTTTGCCCAAGCCCGCCACTGTTGAATCGTTTCGTGATGCTGTACGTGAGCGCGATCAAGGCTGCGTTTTGACAGGCAGGATGGCACGTTCCGGCAGCTGGACTGGCCTCGAAGCTGCTCATATATTTCCCCTCGCATACGAGGGGTACTGGAATGATTGCGGCTTCAGTAATTGTATCACCTTTCCGGGGGCTACTAAGTCCGACGGAACTATCAACTCCCCGCAGAACGGCATATTACTTAACTCCACAGCACATGCATTTTTTGCCGATTATTGTTTGACAATTGACCCGGACGTACGAACTCCTCGATCTTCAAGTCTTCGTAGCTAATAATTATGTAGGACAATTATAAAGTTATCTGCTTCTTGCCAAATACCATCGACTTTAACCTAGCCGGTCATCACCTCAATAGGAAATTCCTCGACAATCCGCTCCGCCCGCCCGATCAACTTTTGCGTTGGCACTTTCGCCAAGCAGTGCTTGTCAATGTGAAGGGTGTCGGAGAGCCCTTCTTTGACCTTCTTTGACCTGGATTACGCTGAGAGTAGAGACAAAATTGGTGAGTTCATTAGCGATCTGCAAGCTAGTGAGAGAGTAGCGCTTGAGCTGACCGACCGCCTCAATGTAAGCGGGGGGGGGGGCACATGAGGCCTGGCCAGGCGGCCCGGTGATATGTATAAGGTTTAGGTTAGCAGTAGGTGGCTACGGGTAGCTATCCTCAGAGGTGTTTAGGGTTGAGTGAACTGGTAGCGGGTCTTTGCAGTCACGTATTTGTTTATAAACCGTCGGTCGTAGATAGGAAATACATCAAGATTCTTCCACCACCACCGGGCTTTAACAATATGTACCTAGCACGCGATACCATTTTATACAACGGTGCTTACAGTTGATCTTCGTTCAAAAATTGCGATAGGAACCGGGTGACATTTGGGATTTGGGTTAAACAATCTGATGAAACGAAGCCCGCTAATATAGGTAATAGCCACCATGGATCGACGGCCTCCGAGACCACCCGGACACCCCCCATCCAGATGGAGCTTGATTGGTGGGTTTTCTACGAGGAAGAGAGCGGTGGCCAGCACAGTAGCTCCAATTAGCGTTCCTAACCGTCTAAGGGTCTACAAGGAGCCCCAGACGGCATTGGACTGTGTCTGTAGTCTGTCTGAGGTAGCGAAAGTGAAGGACAGTCGTCTTTGAGCTGCACAGTGGGCCGCATGGAGTGAGGCAGTGGCGCTCAGGTGGACGGTGGGGGATGGTCAGGGACGGCAAGGGGCTGGTGGGCGGTAGGGGGCTGTTGGGTCGGGGCAGAGGATAGCGGATGAAGGCGCCAGTTATGTCCTATGAGGCGATATTCACCTACTCAAGGGTATAATATTAGAACTCGCGCAAGCACCGCCATGAAATATCTAATTTGCCAATATTGTACTCACGTCGCCGGATTGCTCTGTCACTTCCGATTATGGAATCGCTCGTTATCGGATAAACTACGCGAAACCGTTTGACTAATTTTCTATGGTCCTAGATTCTTGTATAATAGCTAGACTGTCAAAAAAAAAAGTTACGTTGCCTACTCTAGGTCAACACCATCTATTTTGCCCACAGTCCCCTACTGTCAACCCCCCCTTACCGGTCGGCATCGTTTCAGGCTTTTAGACGGACGTCTATAGGTAAACGGGCCCTAATACCATTAATATCTCCCACACAAATTTCACGAGTAATATATTATGACGGCAACTCCACAATGGTTCCCGTTCTACCTACAATTTACTTAGTGAAAACACATAGTGCCGGAGGAAAATTCCATTCCGCTACAGTTTCACGGAAAAAAAAAAGAAGCTCGGACAGACAAACGTAAATGCTAACCATTCCGGCCCCTCGTCAGGTAAGGAAGGGAGAAGGAATGAATTTGACAAATGCGTCTCTGGCTCTCCAGGCCAGGCTCCCCCATATCTTCTTTATGTATAATACAAAATGGGTAGAATTCATTTCTATATAGGAGGACCCAAGGAGACTTGGCCCGGGCAGGTTAAAAATAGAGGACAGAGGACAAGCAAAATATGAAATATCTAGAAAGGAGATATGGAAGAATTCATGAAAGCAAGGGGAGTAGGCAAAGAGAAACCTTTCCCCCACAAAAACCGAGAGATAGTCAAAGTCAAAGAAGAAAACAGAAAGGCAGTCGGTAAGAATTAACAACCAGATAGATGAGAAACAAATCCCCAGGCCTCAATACTAGTGATTCTAATGCAACGAACGGGATTGCATCTACACTACAAGATCAAAAACATCCTCTCCTACCGCTACCGTTCTCACCATCACCGTCATTCCTGGAGTGGTAGGGCTTGGGCTGGTAGTCACCACTGCCTCCTTTGAACCCATAATCAAGCTCATCCTCTCAAGACCAACATGCTTCTCCCCATCCGACCACTTGTACTTTCCATGGCCATAAGTCCACCCCAATCTCACCAAATGTCGGTTGGGCATAGTAGAGCTCATATAGGCTGTTCTAGAAAGGTCGGATAGTGCCCTGCTTGCATGGAAGAAGCTAATCTCAGAAGCGAGGGTATACGGGAACATCAGCAGGAAGCGCCTAGGCGCCCATGCGAGATTATAGTTCGGGCGATTAGGTGGAATCCAAGTATGACGACGGCGATGTACAACATCACCGAATCCATCGACATCCGCGGCTGAATGGAATTGAGTTGGCCAACTGCGGATCTGCGCACGTTGCCAGCTGGGACAAATATTCTGTTCAGGTTCTGGGAGAGAACGATGGGGAAGAAATGTTTGTAGAACTTTGACAGTGCGTGCTGAGCATCCTCGAACCTCGGTGATGGGGGTGAGGAGTCAGAGAGTGTCTTGGTGACCAGGTACTCGCCGATCAAGTGTGAGAAGCTATGGAATGAGTTGTCGTTGTGCATTATGCCATAGTCTAATCTATTCCATGGGGGTTCCACGTGGAGCATTGCCAACTGGGCAGTGAAGTTCCGGGCTGAGGTGGAGTAGTAGAAGATTCTGCGGTCATCGTATTTGAGCTCTCCGATGAGCTTGGATCTTTTCATGCGGCCTTCCCCATCTACTCTAACCATAAACTGGCCGGTGGAGACTTGCTGATTACAGATTATTGTAGTGTTAGAATACATAGTTGCCGAAGTGTAGCTGAAGGTAGTGTTCTTGAATAGATTGGTCTCGCCACAGCCCCAGCCAGCCATGATTAGCCTGCCGCAGGCTTGCATTGCTTTTTGGTCACTGCTATCAAAAGCTTTGAGGTCCCAGACCCATTCCATAGCCATGCGGTGGTTTCCTGGCTTCAACAACTGGGCATCCATTGTGTTATTGTTCCCGCAAAACACGGATCCATGCGATAGTGGTATGGTGACGTTTATCCCAAATGTAAGCATATAAATTGTCATGGGGATGTTTGATCAAAAAGCGGGCCGAGTACTTGGAATCACCTGTTCACCTACTGTTTTCCTGATCTGTCCGAAAGTATTACCCGCAAGTAACAGGCATGTCAGGCTCCCACCATATCCTTGTGTGATCGAAGTCCTCAAGCCAGACATATTCCCTAGACTCCCGAGTTTCCACTGGAACGGGAGGAAGTAGAATTCATCCGTGACCCATTCGGCAAATCTGTGCCCTCAACGATGCTGGTGTTGACAACCAACCAATATTCCTCCAGATCCCTCGCGAGTGCCTCCATCTCACCCCCCTTCATTGCAATCGCCGCCTGTATTTCTGTGTTGATGCTAGTGATGAAGGGGTAGGTTACCATTATATCAGATGAGTGGTTGCGAACACCTGTCCAAGATTCCACCAAATGCAACGGCGAGGACGTTTGCCGTGATCACCATCATGGACGCTAGGAAGAGAAAGATGTGGCTATGACGAAGCGCACGTGGAGCAATGAGCACGGGGGGAATATTTGTGTATTTAAGCCCTAGAGAGGAAGGAGGAAAAGTCAGAAGGAGGGAAGGAAAGCAGGTGGCTAGTGAAGCAAACATAGGGGAAATATTAAAATGTAATAATGCATACGCGTCACACAATCAAACTCGCACCGAAAGCCCAAAAAGCCCAACGGAGTAAGCAGGGTTTTATGCCCCTTGAGGGTTTCACACACAAAAGAATCAATAATCAATCCTCCGACGAATCTAATTATTCTATCCACATACCTTCTCAAAGTCTCCCTTAGTGATCCAATAGGTGCCCAAACTAGTCCACAACTTCCCCCTCTGGTCCCTAAACCTTTCAACTCCGCTTCGCACGATCTTCTCGACATCAATGCCCATGATATCACCAGCGTGGCTGACCAACAAGTCGCATAGCTCACTCCACATCTGAAAGTTACTCTTCCCAGCCCTTGACCGAATCCTTGGATTATCCAGCACCTCAATCCACTTTTGCGCCGCTTCCTCGTACTTCCCAATTTCAACAAGAAGCTCAATGAATTCTTCCGCATCCTCAGGGTGAACCTTGATATTCCGTTTCCAAATTATGAGAACCGTCTCTCCAGAAGCGGAATTTGCGAACCGTAGGTAGAGCGCCCAAATGCGACTATGCTGGGTAAGCGGCAGAGCCCGCAAAGCACGATCGAAGGTTCGGCGGATCCTGGTAACGAGGCCTTGTTTGAGCAGGAAAGATAAGTAGTCGGTCCAGATCCTTGGCATCTTGTTGAGAAGGATGAGAGACCGTTCAAAACAATCATTGACCTTGTACTCAGCCTGGAACCGTGCCGGATTAAGGGAGGACAGGTGCTTGACTCTTAAATCGAGATATCATACTAAAAACCTCCCAATGTGAATCTCCATACATTAAACAACCAGCACCACCGCCACACAACAAACAATGCCAGAACAAAAAACAAATAAACACAGTAGGTAAAACGGGCGGAAGGACCAAGAGACACATACCATTTTCCCACAGTTTGTATGATCTAGGCAACGCTTTACAAGCCCTCTCAAAAACAAACACCTGCCCATTAATACTTCCAGTCTTGGCCTTATATTCCAAATACCTCAACCAGGAATTCAAGCTCGAGCACAGATCCCTCAAAATATCCTGCTCATAGTGGGCATCATCCTCCCAGATAAGGTGCAAATCGATAGCTGTGGGAGCTCTGGGAGCGGTAGTGGTAGGATCCTTGAGGACGCTGTCGGGGTGGGACCGCTTGCTAACAAGCATGGTTGTAGTTGCCGAAACAGACGATGGATAATCGACTTCCATTGGCGCAACGAGCTCTCCGAGCATCAAAAGGTCACTATGCTTTATAATTTTCCCCTTCCTTGTATGTGTTCCGTCGGAGATGGAAGAAAAGCTGCGTTCCCACCCAGAGTCTACCCAATACCCCCCAAACTTGGGCTACCCGCCCGCCACACCATATGAGGGCTGAAGACTAATCCCCTTTTTCCTCCCTCTCATCCGTCAATCACCCTGTTGGCTATGAGGGAAAGGTGGAGGAAAAGCAAAAGAAAAAAAAGTCGCCAGATCGGCCCGCAGACAGCGCCCCACGGAAATTGACGAAGGTCGATTTAAAAAAAGGTTCTCGAAAAAAGCTGTAAGGATAGAAAGAGAGGGAAAAACAAAAACAAAAACAAGACCTTTGATCAGAGTAACGAAACTGGAGAGCGTTGTAAAAGGTTCAGTGAATGGGATGTCGTGATGGGGGGGGGGAAAGAGAAGGGATGGATGGCAGGGCCAGTGGGCTGCAGACAAACTATGAGTGATATATGGTGATGCTACCTAACCTACAAAATAAGCGACGTGCCTGCGAGGAAAGAAGGTTAAATAGATCATCAAGTGCTCAAGTGTTATCATAAGCCTGAACTAATAATTTCGCTAAGAACTTTATTTTCTTTTTAAAATACTTCCATGTCTTTTGCTTTAACCAGTCAGAGTGATGTTGCAACAAAGCCAATGAAAAGACGCAACCGAAGTTGATCCGAAGTACGAAGCCTGGGATTTTCCAGAAGAGTTACCAGGAAACCCAACCGACCCCCCCGGTTCGGGATACCCGCAGCCAACACGACAACCTCCCGACAGCGACACCCTAGGCTTCTCTATTTCCCAAAGATGCATCCACCCTCGCTTATTAGTTCACGCATATGGCATATGAATTGCCTAAGCATAAACTATGAGCCAGATCAAATCATGAACTTGAAGTTCCTGAGCCTACTAGCCGAAAAGATACAGCAGGGAAACACTGTTCTCCTCCGATCATTCTTACCGCTTGTTTTTTTACCTATATAGCAATCCATCTCCACCCCGCATCGTTTGTCGCCCCCTATGCACTCTGCTGTATCCTATCCTACTCATAAGACTAAAATTTAATGAAATTATAGATGATGGTTAGGGTTACGCTCCGCACACCCGAACCACTACGCATGCGTAATATCCGTCGGCCCGTCTGCTACCCGCTCCGGCCTCCTTGGAAGATTTTTTGGTGGCTCTGGTGCCGGACGGGGGAAGGCGGGGAGTGCTGCTGGTCCGTCGGTGATCCCTGGACGCCTGGTAGGCGGTCTGCCTCACCTGTACTGATTCGGTTGGCGATTGCTGCCACAGTAGGACTGGGTGGAAGATATCTATAAGCGTAGGCTCGTCGTCCGCAGTGTTTGTTTCCCATATCCTGTTAGTCCAGTTTGCATCCAACTAACTCTACTTTTAGGAATGCAATAACCGTGAAATTTCATTTCATAAAAGGATTTCAGATCACGTAATGACTTTCACCAAGAAAATAAAAGATCAGGAACTCTTATTCACCAAAATGATAATCAACCAAGGCACGGCTTTCTCAAAGACCATGAAGGATCAAGAAATCTTATTCGCCCGCCTGATTAGGAACCAGGACGGGCGAGGGAGGCTGCGTTTACCAAGATTGATGGTAAAATTGCGTTGATCCACTGGGAGATAGCCTTGGTTGGTGCAGGAATAATAGGGTTTTGGGGGCAAGTCCTTCCCGGCATCAAGCTTCAACTGTTGCTGACACAATAGCTTATTGTTTATCGGTTATATCGTTAACAGAATTGAGGAAAACATCAAGGAAATTGTTACCCTTCTCCCATCCGTGCATAATATGTTAAGCTCTACTGAGAAACTGCTCAATAGAATGCTTCTGATAATTCATTAGCCCCCGCAGGATCCCTAATTGCACCAGTTTTGTTTGATGTTTTTTGCCTTGTGCCTTTCGTTTTTGTACTTTTCGTTTTCTGTCTTTTGCCCCGCTCCTCTTCACACTACCTGATCTCCCCTTCATCGCTTGCTTATATTGTTGCTGTTTGGCGTTTTGCCCTTCCCCCGCCCCCCAGCTGTTTTAGCTTTCGCACCCCCTTCCTGGCCCGTATTCATCGAGCGTCTAGATGGCCAAGAAAAATATGGTGAGGGTTCAATATTTTTTATTCTCCACATTCTGCCTTTATAGAGCGTGTGTAGCCGGGATAAAAGGATAATCCGATGGTTCCTAAAACTAAGGTCCACCACCGCACACTCTAGTGAAAGTCGGATTGACGCAGCGGGTTTAAATGTCGGGAAAGTGAGATCCATGAGATTGGAGATCCAGGGATACCCCTAGCACTATTTCAGGTCTAGCAGGCACCCCTTTGTGGAAATAACCGCTTCCCATACCTTCTGCACGATCTCGCGGTAATTCGTCCTCGCGTCGACCTACAGCCAAGTAAGGAAATTTAGGAGATGGGAGTGAATCTTGATATCATCATACCTAGCTGCGCTTCCCCACAGATTTGTTTTTGTAACCGAGCCAGCATCCCGGCTTCAGTTTACGAGGCGCGGTCGCTTTTGAACACTAGGGCGAGAGAGATTTGATCTTGAGGAAGGGCTAGTAGCGCTTGTAGTTTTTATCCTATCATATTTAATATTTCCCAGCCTGTAAATTGTTGGTTTCCCACCCCCTTTTCTCACAGTCTTGTTTCCTTTTAGTATCTCACCCGCACCTAAATTGTTATAAACTAGATCAAGAGAGTTGGATAAGGGAAAGGTGAAAGGGAAGGAGTCAGAAAGTGTTGCCAGGGAAAAGGCAAAAGTGATGGAAACGCAAGGAGAATGTGGATGGGATCCGGCTAGAAAGGGTTTTCCGCAAGGCCAACATTGTGTATATATATAAATGCCCTGGTGATGTAGAAAGAATAAGGATCCCAAGTGAGTCCAGACGCTCTTAGGGTATTATTGAGACTATTGAGTTAGAGGCGCCGCTAAAGTCAAGAAATAGGTAGGGCGGCAGTAAGTGGTAGAGGAGGGCAAGAGTATTCATGTTCAAGCTCCAGGTTCATCATTGTTCTTTGAAAAATGACATTTTGCTCCTATATCAAACCAGACTGATCTTTTCGTCGTACGAGAAGCATATTTGTTTACATGGATTTACTTAGTCTCAGATACTGGAGGGTTGTAAAGTGTTTCCAGAGTTGCGGATCATGTTAAGTGTTTGTGGTGACAGCAATCGAGGGTACGTGACATATCCAGGCATCATCTCCGCATCCCCTTTCCTTGATGAATCGTGCTTGTTTTAGACGAATGAGAAAATAAAATGGGGGAAATTGTGAGAGCTTAGCTGCCGCGCTAATTGATTGTTTTTTCACTTCCTTTCTCATCCTGCTTTCCTTAACCTTCCTCTACTCCTTTCTCCTTTAGTCTGCGCACAATCTCACTACTTTACACGCCAATCTGGCCGGCGCCCCGGGGCCGCGGGGGGCGCGGGGGGGGGCGGGGGGGGGGGGGGGGGGGGGGGGGGGGGC
>Ga0307513_10013336_pt1 | contig 10093 bp, 9 predicted proteins | sample 15_EM_MG_FD_202174 | JGI IMG/M metagenome (GOLD analysis project Ga0307513, IMG submission 202174) | Populus trichocarpa ectomycorrhiza microbial communities from riparian zone in the Pacific Northwest, United States - 15_EM | ecosystem: Host-associated > Plants > Roots > Unclassified | place...
GGTGGTGCGCGCGGACTCGATCCCGTACGCCGCCGACGAGCTGCGGCAGCGGTTCGCCGGCGTCGCGGCGGGGTTGTCCGAGCAGGCCACCTGGCAGGTCACCGACACCGGCGAGACGAAGCGCGTCGTGCTGCTCGTGACCACCGAGGGGCACTGCCTGCACGACCTGCTCGGGCGGGCCACCAGCGGCGAGCTGCCCGGCCGGATCAGTGCGGTGATCGGCAACAACCCGGCGCTGCGCGGCGTGGTCGTGTCGCACGGCCTGCCGTTCTCGCACGTGCCGTTCCCGGGGCCCGGGGTCGGCGGTGCGGCCAGGGCGGCGGCCTTCGACGAGCTGGCCGCCCAGGTGGACTCGCACGACCCGCACGCGATCGTGCTGGCCAGGTTCATGCAGATCGTGCCGCCGAAGCTGTGCGCGGCGTGGGCGGGCCGGGCGATCAACATCCACCACAGCTTCCTGCCCTCGTTCGTCGGCGCCCGCCCCTATCACCAGGCCCACGCCCGAGGCGTCAAGCTGATCGGCGCGACCTGCCACTACGTGACCGCCGACCTCGATGCCGGCCCGATCATCGAGCAGGACGTGATCCGGATCGACCACGGCGACACCGTGCACGACATGGTGCGTCTCGGCCGCGACGCCGAGAAGCTGGTGCTCGCCCGGGGCCTGCGCTGGCACCTGGAGGACCGCGTGCTGGTCCAGGGCAACAAGACGATGGTCTTCGCCTGAGCAAACGCCGTACCTGCCCTGTTCCGGGCACAGCGCTTTGCTCTGCGCATACATACGCAACACCCGCCTCCCGTATGCGTCGGGAGGGCGGGTGTTGCGTATATGTAGGCAGAGCAAAGCGTTGCTGCGGGGGCCGGCTGGGGCCGGCCCCCGCCGCCCCGGACAGTCAGGCCGCGGCCGCCACCGGAGCGGGCTCCAGGGCCAGCTCCAGCACCTCGGCCACGTCGGCGACCGGGTGCACCCGCAGCTGCGAGCGGACCGACTCGGGCAGGTCGTCCAGGTCGGGCTCGTTGCGCTTCGGGATGATCACGTCGGTCAGCCCGGCCCGGTGCGCGGCGAGCAGCTTCTGCTTCACGCCGCCGATGGGCAGGACCCGACCCTGCAGGGTGACCTCGCCGGTCATCCCCACGCTGGACTTCACCGGACGCCCGGTGGCCAGCGACGCGAGCGCCGTGGTCATCGTGACGCCCGCCGACGGCCCGTCCTTCGGGACCGCGCCGGCCGGCACGTGCACGTGCAGCTTCTTCGAAGCCAGGTCGCCGGCCAGCCCCTTCGACCGCAGGTAGCTCAGCGCGATCGAGACGGACTCCTTCATCACGTCGCCCAGCTGGCCGGTGAGGGTCAACCCGGGCTCGCCGGCCATGGCGGTGGCCTCGATGAACAGCACATCGCCACCGGCACCGGTGACCGCCAGCCCGGTGGCCACGCCCGGCACCGAGGTGCGCTCGGCGGACTCGGGCGTGAACCGGGGCCGGCCCAGGAACTTGACCAGGGCCTCGGCGTCCACCTGGACCGGGCTTTCGGTACCCGAGTCGAGTGACACGGCCACCTTGCGCAGCACCTTGGCCAGGCCCCGCTCCAGCTGCCGCACGCCCGCCTCGCGGGTGTACTCGGCGGCGATCATGCCGAGTGCGACCTCGGAGAACTCCACGTCGGAGGGCTCCAGACCGGCCTTCTCGATCTGCTTGGGCAGCAGGTGGTCGCGCGCGATGGCGACCTTCTCGGCCTCGGTGTACCCGTCCAGCGTGACGATCTCCATCCGGTCCGCCAGCGGGCCGGGGATGCCCTCCAGGACGTTGGCGGTGGCCAGGAAGAGCACGTCGGACAGGTCCAGGTCGACCTCCAGGTAGTGGTCCCGGAACGTGTGGTTCTGCGCCGGGTCCAGCACCTCGAGCAGCGCGGCCGTCGGGTCGCCCCGGAAGTCGCTGCCGACCTTGTCGATCTCGTCCAGCAGCACGACGGGGTTCATCGCGCCGGCCTCGCGGATGGCCCTGACGATGCGCCCCGGTAGCGCTCCCACATAGGTACGCCGGTGGCCCCGGATCTCGGCCTCGTCCCGCACGCCGCCCAGCGCGACCCGGACGAACTTGCGGCCCAGCGCGCGGGCCACCGACTCACCCAGCGACGTCTTGCCGACGCCGGGGGGACCCACCAGGGAGAGCACCGCGCCGGAGCCGCGGCCGCCCACCGTGGACAGCCCCTTCCGGTTGCGCCGCGCCCGCACCGCCAGGAACTCGACCAGCCGCTCCTTGACGTCGTCGAGGCCGGCGTGGTCCGCATCCAGGATGGCGCGGGCGGCGACCAGGTCGTCGTTGTCGTCGGTGCGCGTGCTCCACGGGATGTCCAGCACCGTGTCGAGCCAGGTGCGGATCCAGCCGCTCTCCGGCGACTGGTCGGACGCCCGCTCCAGCTTGCCCACCTCGGTGAGCGCGGCCTTGCGGACGTGCTCGGGCAGGTCGGCGGACTCCACCCGCGTGCGGTAGTCGTCGGCACCCTCGGGCTCGTCCTCGCCCAGCTCCTTGCGGATCGCGGCCAACTGCTGGCGCAGCAGGAACTCGCGCTGGGTCTTCTCCATGCCCTCGCGGACGTCGTCCGCGATCTTCTCGGTGACCTCCTGCTCGGCGACGTGCTCACGGGTCCAGCCGATCAGCAGCTCGAGCCGCTTCGTCACATCGGTCTCGTTGAGCAGCGCCAACTTGCGCTCGGTGGCCAGCCAGCTGTTCCAGCCGGCGGTGTCCGCGAGCTGGCCGGGGTCGGTGATCGACTGCACGGAGTCGATGACCTGCCAGGCGTTGCGCCGCTGCAGCAGCGACACCACGAGCGACTTGTACTCCTTGGCCAGTTCTTCGGTGCGGCCGGTCACCGTGTCGTCGGGGATGGGGGTGGCCTCGACCCACAGCGCGGCACCCGGCCCGGTCACTCCGGAGCCGATGCGGGCGCGCTGTTCACCTCGGACCACGGCGGCGGGCTCACCGGTCGGCATCCGGCCGACCTGCTCGAGCACCGCGATCGTGCCGACGGCGGCGTAGTGGCCATCTGGGCGGGGAACCAGGAGAATCCGGCGCTCCCCTTCGGACCCGTTCTGCGCGGCATCCACCGCGGCCCGCGGTTCGGGCTGGTCGAGGCGGATCGGGACAACCATGCCGGGCAGCACGACCGAGTCGGTCAGTGGCAGGACCGGGAGCTTCAGCGTGTCTGTCATGCCCGTTGCAACACTTACACCGTTGCGTGCATTCCAGACGCGCAGAGAAGTTGAGTCGAGTCCGCTCAGGGCGAAATCCGCGGCGAATCGGGCCGATCTGCCTGCTACGACTGGCCTGGCTGCTCCGACTGCTCCGGCGGAGGACCTGAGGTGCAGTTACCGCCGGCCGCCCTGCACCTCGATCAGGCTGGGTCGCACATCGACCAGGTAGACCAGCACAGCGATGAGCCCGACCAGCCAGAACAGCGTTCTCGGCCCGTCCTGGCAGATCAGCAGCAACGCCAACCCGCCGCCGGTGATACCCAGCCAGGCGGGCTTCGTCAGCTTGTCAGCCGCCGTGAAGGCGTCCGGACGAGACCGGATGGCATGAACGAACGCGTACGCGCCTACCGGGATGCCCGCTATCCAGCAGGCCATCATGATGTAACCGTCCAGGCTGTAGAGCAGCTCCACCGGACCAGCCTACGTGCGCCGCGCAGTACCTCGCACTCCCGTCCCACAAACCCGGGCGCGTCCCACCTCAGCGAACCCCCGGCGAGCTGGGGTGATCACCCCAGGACGCAGTCGAACCCCGGCGCGGGAGGCTCCGGGGTTCGACTGGTACTGCGCGGAATTACCGCTCGTTCACTCGGTTCACTTGGCGGTGCGGGAACCGTTCGTGCGCCGGGTGGTGGTCGCGGCCGGCTTGCGGGGCGCGGCCTTGTTGGCGGCCTTGCGGGTCGCGCTGCGGGTGGCGTGCGCGGCCTCGTCACCGGCCTCGGTGATCTCCTCGACAACCTCGGCGCTGACCTTGGTCACGGTCTCGGCGGCCTCGCTGGAGAAGCGCTTGGTGGCGCGGGCGGCCCGCTCACCCACCGAGCGGGTCTCGGTGCTGACGCGGCCGAGGACCTCCTCGCCGGCGTCGTGCACGTCGTCGACGACCTTCTCGACGTTCTTGTCGAAACGCTCGGTGGCGTCCTCGACGGCGCTGATCACCTTGGCGACGCGCGGCTGCTTGCGGATCCGCTCCACGGTGACCTCACCGCGGTCGGCCAGCTCGGTGTAGGTCTTGCGAGCCTGCTCGGCGACCTCGTCGTAGCGCTTGCGCAGCTCCTCGGCGGTCAGCTTCTCGCGCAGCTCGGCCGGCAGGTCGGTGGCCTGCTTCTGCAGCTTCTCGGCCTGGGCCTGGGCCTGGGCCTGCAGCTTCTCCGCGCGGGCCTGGGCCTGCTCGCGGCGCTCGGCGGCGCGGGTGCGGGCCTTGGCGACCGCGTCGTTGACCTTGTTGACGGCCAGGTCACCGGCGCCGATCCAGGCGAGCAGCGGGGTGCGCACGATGTCGAACTGGGTGTTGACGGCCTTGGTGGCCTGCGAACGGACCTTGCGGACGTCCGCGGAGGTCGGCAGCGAAACGGCCATGATGATCACCTCTCCGGGTTCTGCGATGGGTCCGCGACCGGCCCGGTGGGCGTGGCGGACGGGTTACTGGAAGATGTGGACGGGCTGGACTTCGGGTCGTCCTGCTGGACCACCGCCGCCCAGTCGGCGGGCTGACTGCGCTCGTTCTCCCCGCGGAAGGACTGGTAGATCTCGAGCAGCACCTGCTTCTGCCGCTCGGTCAGCTCCAGGTCCGCGAGCACCGCGTCGGAGACCGCGCTGGCCTCCCGGCGCTCCAGGATTCCGGCTCGGACATAGAGCGCTTCGGCCGAGATCCGCAGCCCCTTGGCGATCTGCTGCAGGATCTCCGCGGACGGCTTGCGCAGCCCCCGCTCGACCTGGCTGAGATAGGGGTTGCTGACGCCGGCCACCTTGGCGAGCTGGCGCAGTGACACGTGCGCGCCCTCCCGCTGCTGGCGGATGTAGGCGCCAATGTCCTCGACGGCCTGACCCACCTTGTGACCGACCTGCTCGACCGGGTTCTGCTCGGCCTTGCTCATGTCGACCACCTTCCCGACCATCGTCGGCCGGTACGTCCTGTCCTGACGAGAACGACATTACGCGGTAGTGCTAACTCTTGCAAGCACTCTGCTTGCGCAGGTCGAGTGGCCTTCGCCACGCTCGATCGTGTTAGCGTGCGGTATGCCTGGTGATCACCCGGACGCCGTGGGAACGACAGGTCCGGGAGGCCCCGCGGGGCCTCCTCCGTCCGGTCCAGCGGGTGCGCCCGGACCGACAGGTTCGCTCGCCGGGCAGGGGCCGGCGGTCGTGGCGGTGGCCGTCGGCGGTGCGCTCGGGGCGCTGGCCCGGTACGGCCTCGCGCTCGCGCTGCCCCCGGTGCCGGGGCAGTTCCCGCTGGCCACGTTCCTGACCAACGTGGTGGGCGGCCTGCTCATCGGCGTGTTCGTCGTGGCGCTCACCGAGCTGACCACCGGGCACCCGCTGGCCAGGCCGTTCCTGGTCACCGGGATCCTCGGCGGCTTCACCACGTTCTCCACCTACGCGGTCGACCTGGAGCACCTGCTCGCCCGGCACGCCGTCGGGCTCGCGCTCGGTTACCTGTTCGGCACGCTGGCCGCCGCGCTGCTGGCCACCTGGGGCGGCATGGCGGCCACCCGGGCGGTCGGCACGGCGGTCCGCCCGTCGCACGGAGGCAACCGGTGACCGTGCTGCTCGTGCTGGCCGGCGGGGCTATCGGGGCGCCGGCCCGCTACGTGACCGACCGGCTCGTGCAGTCCCGGCACACCAGCGGCTTCCCGTGGGGCACGTTCGTGGTGAACACGGTCGGCTCGCTCATCCTCGGCACGGTGCTCGGCTCGACCGCGTCCCCCGAGCTGGTGGCGCTGGTCGGCACCGGCTTCTGCGGGGCGCTCACCACCTACTCGACGTTCGGCTACGAGACAGTCGCGCTGGCCTCCCGCCGCGCCTGGCTCTTCGCCACGCTCAACGCCTTCGGCTCGATCGCCGCCGGCCTCGGCGCCGCCGGCCTGGGCCTGGCCCTCGGCGCCGCCCTCTGACCCGCCGCCCCACCTTGCCGCGAGTCGGCCCGACCGCGGTGCGGGATTTTGTCAGGGTGACTCGCGGATTTTTGTCAGGTGATGAACTGGGAGACGGTGTAGATGACCAGGCCGGCCAGGGAGCCGACGACGGTGCCGTTGATCCGGATGAACTGCAGGTCGCGGCCGACCTGGAGCTCGATCTTGCGGGAGGTCTGCTCGGCGTCCCAGCGGGATACGGTGTCGGTGATCAGCGTGGTGATCTCGGCGCTGTAGTGCCGCACGACGTAGCCCGCCGCGTCCTCCACCCAGCCGTCCATCTTGGCCCGGAACTCGGCGTCGCTGGCCAGCCGCCGTCCGACCGCGGCCAGCCCGTCCGCGATCCGCCGGCGCAGCGCGCTGGACGGGTCCCCGGCGGCGTCCAGGATCATCGTCTTGATCGTCGTCCAGGCCTTGCCGATGAACCGCTGCACGTCCGGGTGCTCGACGATCTGGTGCTTGATCTGCTCGGCGCGCTCGATCGTGGTGGGGTCGGTCTGCAGGTCCTGCGCGAACTCGATCAGGAACTTGTCGACGGCCTTGCGCATCGGGTGCTCGGGGTCCACCTTGACCGCCCACGAGAACGCCAGCACCTCGCTGAACAGCTTGTCCGCGATCAGCTCGTCGACGAACTTCGGCGACCAGGTGGGCGCGTGGTCGGACACCACCCGCATGACCAGGTCGTGGTTGGAGCGCACCCAGTCGAACGCGCGGTCGCAGACCAGGTCGACCATCCGGTGGTGGGCGCCGTCGGAGAGCACCCCGGAGAGCACCCTGCCCAGCGGCGGCCCCCACTGCTGGCTCATCAGCTGGCGCACCACCACCTGCTCCAGGACTTCCTGCACGTCCTCGTCGCGCAGCACGGTGACCACACCCCGGGCGGCGGTGGCCAGCTCGGCGGTGACCCGCTCGGCGTTCACCGGCTCGGCCAGCCAACCGCCCACCCGGCGGGCCAGCTCGGTGCGGCGCAGCTTGTCCCGCACCACGTCCTCGGCGAGGAAGTTGGTGCCGATGAAGTCGCCGAGGCTGTCCCCGATCATGTCCTTCTTGTTCGGGATGATCGCGGTGTGCGGGATCGGCAGGCCGAGCGGGCGGCGGAACAGCGCGGTGACCGCGAACCAGTCGGCCAGCGCGCCGACCATGCCGGCCTCGGCGGCGGCCCGGACGTAGCCCAGCCACTCGGGGCCGCCCCGGGACAACCACACCTGGGCGATCAGGAACACCACGGTGGCGGCGACCAGGAACCCGGTGGCGATCAGCTTCATGCGCCGCAGGTCACGGCGCTTGGCGACGCTGTCCAGCGTGTCCAGGCCGATCGGCACCAGTGGACCGCCACCCGGCGCGGGGCTCGACGGCGGCGGGATGGGGCTGGACGGCGGGGGCGGAGCGGGCGGGGGCGCGGCGGCTAAGGGCGCCGAGGACCCGGGCGCGCCGGGGTCACCGCCCGCCGGCGGCGTTCCGGTGCTCCGTGCGGCTGTGTGCACGTATCCATAGTGCCCGCCGGCGGGGCACGTCACACGGCCGACACCGCGAAGATCGGGGAGCGGGTACGGCCGTGTGGGGGTGCCGGCCGGGGTTGGCGGCGGGCGGACCACCAACCCCGGCCTGTTCGCACGGGCTGCTCCGGCGGGCCCCGACGGACCGCCGCAGCGGAGCAAAGAACCCTTGCGATGTGGCTAACGGTCCCTAGGACCGCATGCCAGAGACGACGCCGGCCGGCCGCTGGGCCACCGACCAGTCGTCGCCTTCGGACGCGCGCCACCGGGCGGCTTCGGCGGCAGCGCTCTGCACCAGCTCGGAGGCGGGCATCCGCCAGCCGCAGGCCGACGGGTGGACCCGCCAGTGCACCAGGCCGTCCGCGCACTCCGAGGGCGGCGCGGTAACCCAGGAGCCCTCGGCGTGCAGCACCACGTCGGAGCGGCGGAGCAGCTCGGGCAGCGCACGCGCGCCGATCCGCACCGGGAACCACCACTGGCCGGCCGGCGTCGCCGCGATGGGCGCCACCAGGCCGACGCCGCGCAGCGTGGCCGCCATCCGCCGACCCATCCAGGCGGGCACCTCGAGCACGTCCAGCGCCGTGCCGGTGACCAGCAGCACCGAGTGCGGGGCGTCGACCCACCAGTCGGCCACCTGGGCGAGGTCGCAGCTGGCCGAGGCCACGCCGCCGGGCACCGTGGGCACCGAGTCCCACCCCGGGCAGTCGGGCAGGCCGCGCCAACCGCCCCCCTGCCACCACGTGCCGGGTACGACCGGCCATCCGTGATCGACCAGGCAGAGTGCTCCGGCTCGCAGCTCAGCGCCGTAGACGGCTCGAGAACTGTTCCACCAAGACGACATCTGCCGGCCTCCGCAATCCGTTTCGAACTGGTGCGCCCCCGGGCTCTAAACCCGACAGTGCGCGTTATCTCATGTGAAGCACAACACATGACACGCGCTGAAGGTGTGCCAAAACAGGGGGTCAGCGCTCACTGGGCGTGACCCGGAGTTGAGTGGAGACGGGCTCCATCGCCGGTGGGTGTCACCCGGGTGACCGGCGGGTGACCGGCCGCTGACCGAGGATCGGCGGCTACTCCATTCGATGTGATCGATGGGTCCGACCGTCGGTCGCTGTGCGGGCGGCGGAACGCCCGGACAGGATGGGGCGATGCTGCTCGTGACCGGAGCGACCGGGTACGTCGGCGCCGCCCTGCTCGCCCTGCTGCGGGAGCGCGGGCTGTCGGTGCGGGTCACGGTCCGCTCGCCGGACCGGGCCCGGGCGCTGCCGCCCGACGTGCCGTGGGTGCTCGCCGACCTGGCCGATCCCGAGTCGGTGCGCCGGGCCGCCGAGGGCTGCGCGGCGGTGTTCCACCTGGCCGCCACGGTCGGCCGGTCCGCCGAGCAGACCCGCCGGCTGAACGTGCTCGGCACCGCCACGGTGCTCGACGCGGCCAGGGCGGCCGGCGTGCGCCGGATCGTGCACACCAGCAGCGCCGCCGCCATCGTGGACGGGACGGGCCTTGTCGACGAGGCGGCGCCCGCGACGACGGCACTGGTCGACCCGTACTCCACCAGTAAGGCGGAGTCCGAGCGGCTCGTGCTGGCCGCCGCCGGGGACGGGCTGGAGACGGTGGTGGTCAGCCCGGTCAGCATCTACGGCCCCAGCCCCGCCGGCCCGCTGAGCTACAACCAGCTGTTCGCCGCCGCCGCGCGGGGTGAGGTGAGCGAGGTGGTGGACGCACGGGTCGGCTGGGTGCTGGCGAGCGACGTGGCACTCGGGCACCTGCTCGCCTACGAGCGCGGCGAGTCGGGCCGGCGGTACGTGCTGTGCGGCGAGACCGCGACGTTCGGGGCCGTGCTGCACCGCTACGCCGAGCTGGTCGGCAGCCCGCACCGGGTCCGCGCGCTGGCCGCCGGCTCCTCGCTCGGCCCGGACTCCTCGACGTTCGCCAGCCGCTCCGAGGTGTACGGCAAGCTCGGGCCGGTCCGGGTGCTCGACTCGGCGGCCAGGGCACTCGGCTTCACCCCGACCGGCCTTGCGGACGGCCTGGCCGCGACGGCGAGCTGGATGTCCCGCCTCGACCGGTCCGGCGCGTCCGGCGCTTCCGGCGCGGGGCCGTCCGCGCCCACGTGAACACACCGCCCCCGGCCCACCCCACCCGCGACCGGACCCGGGCGCTGGCCGCGTTGTGCGTGACCGAGGTGACCAGCTGGGGCGTCCTCTACTACGCGTTCCCGGTGATGTTGGCCGACCTGACCAGGGACACCGGCTGGACCACCGCACAGGCCATCGGTGCGTTCTCCGTCGGCGCGCTGGTGGCCGCGGCGGCCGCCGTGCCGGTCGGCCGGCTGATCGACAGCCTGGGGCCGAGGCCGGTGATGACGACCGGCTCGGTGCTCGGCGTGCTGGCCGTCGTGGCGATCGCCGCCGCGCCTGGCCTCGGCTGGTTCTACCTGGCC
>Ga0307513_10013337_pt1 | contig 10092 bp, 15 predicted proteins | sample 15_EM_MG_FD_202174 | JGI IMG/M metagenome (GOLD analysis project Ga0307513, IMG submission 202174) | Populus trichocarpa ectomycorrhiza microbial communities from riparian zone in the Pacific Northwest, United States - 15_EM | ecosystem: Host-associated > Plants > Roots > Unclassified | place...
AACTTCTCCTCATGTGCCACCCACAGGTAGTAGGGGCAACTGACCTGATCTTGTCCAAGAATTCGATGCTCTCAATGCCCGATTCTTCAGGAATAGCACTGTGAGGTTTTCCAGGTGTGAAAGTGTCCCGGATATGGTGGGCAACCGCACGACCGAAAACCACGATATCCAGTAGCGAGTTTGCACCGAGGCGATTTGCACCATGCACGGAAACGCATGCAGCTTCACCCGCGGCATAGAGTCCAGGGACAACCTTGTCCTTGCCCTCTTTGTCAACAGTAATGACTTCTCCGGTATATTTAGTCGGGATACCACCCACTGAAAAACTGGTGTTCAGAAGGTCCTGTGAAGGTGAGAGTAAACGACGTACTGTTGTAGTGGACGGTAGGCAGGACGGGGATCGGTTCCTTAGTAACGTCAACACCAGAGAAAATAGCCGCTGTTTCTGAGATACCAGGAAGACGCTCGTGGAGCACGTCAGGAGGGAGATGGCTGAGTTGGAGGAAGATATGATCCTTCTCGGGCCCGACCCCACGACCCTCGCGGATTTCGATGGTCATAGAGCGAGAAACAACATCACGAGAAGCAAGGTCTTTGGCGGTAGGGGCGTAACGCTCCATGAAGCGTTCACCCTCGGAGTTCAGGAGGTAACCTCCCTCACCGCGGGAGCCTATCGTTTATAAGTTAGGGTGATAGCAACTAAATGGATAACCAAATTACAATACCTTCCGTTATGAGGCAGCCAGCGCCGTAAATACCAGTAGGGTGGAATTGAACGAACTCCAAATCTTGAAGGGGCAATCCAGCACGGACAACCATAGCATTCCCATCTCCAGAGCAAGTGTGGGCGCTAGTGCAGCTGAAGTATGCTCGCCCATACCCGCCGGTTGCCAAAACAGTTTTGTGGGAACGGAAGCGGTGAAGGGTACCGTCTTCCATATTGAGAGCAATCACACCGACACACTCGCCATCTTGCATGATTAAGTCAAGGGCGAAATATTCAATGAAAAAGTTGGTGTTGTGCCGCAGCGATTGACCATATAGACTGTGCAAGATCGCATGGCCAGTTCGGTCGGCGGCAGCTGCGCAACGGTATGCTTGACCTCCTTTACCGTATTTGAGAGATTGTCCACCGAAAGCGCGTTGATAGATTTTTCCTTCCTTGGTACGAGAAAAGGGCACACCGTAGTGTTCAAGCTGAGGAGGGAGAATATTAATACCATCGATTATGTTCCAGCACGTCAAAACTGACCTCAACCACAGTGTGGGGCGCCTCTCGACACATGTAGTGAATGGCGTCCTGGTCACCAAGCCAGTCGGAACCTTTTACCTATCCATAGGTGAATATTTTAATGGTTTTTGTTGGCAAAATCTGGACGTTAGCTTACAGTATCGTACATATGCCATCTCCAATCATCCTCAGTCATGTTCTTCGTTGTATGAACATCAGATATTTTCGATGCGGGAGATGGTACCAATACTTACTCCGAGGGCAGCATTGATCCCACCTTGGGCAGCGACGGTGTGACTTCTGGTTGGAAAGAGTTTGGTAATACAGGCAGTCTTGAAACCAGCCTCTGCAAGGCCAAAGGCAGCACGGAGACCAGCCCCACCAGCCCCTCTGAATATATGGGATGAGCGTGTTGGCGTGAGAACAACGTAAGGGCTTACACGACAACCGCGTCGTATTCATGCTCGATGAGAGGATACTTTCCGGACGACCACGACTTGGATGGACATTAGAGGCGTTCGATTGGTTGGCCAACGACTCACTTTGACTTCCTCGGCCTTGACAGGGTTGGTGGAGACAACCCTTGCCACAGATGAGGAGGAGTGAAAAGCTCGTGTTGAGCGAGCGACAGCCCTCGGAAGCGCCTTTGAGAACATGGAGGAGGGTGAACAAGATTCGAAGCTCCGATCTTCAACGAAATTGAGAGCGAAACGTCCCGATCAATCACGCCCTCGTGATTCCGGCTTTCAATAAGTCCCACCCCGGTTCAAGTTACTTATATATCTTCTACGCTTGATAGAAGGGCAGCCTACGATTTGGGCGTACTACCCTACACACGAGTCCGAAGCACTGCATTGGAACCACCAACTCGCCCTTCTATTCCCTACTTATATCCATTTCTAAATCTGGAATTCGTTTTCTCAGTCTAGCACAGTACATATTATTATTATTCTACAACACGCATAATGTATATTCATCTCAGCGCCCCCAGTGGGTCCTGGTAACCTTCAGTCTTGCTTGGTATTGAATCGCGAGCCAACTTTTCTTCGCGTCTCAGGCTTGTCGAGGTGGGTGGTGGAGGTCGCGGCATTAAGGCCGCTGGCAGTGTTGACGTGGGAGTAGAAAAATTGGACCGGGTGTAGTTCCAAGGCGCACGTTCACTGGGTCTCAAAATGCTCGAGGGGGATGGTAAGGGAGGCGACCGAGGCTGTACCCGGTGGTGATTAGTCTGTTTTACGTGAGAATCGGCGACTGGCACCGGAGCTGGCGGGGCAACCACTGCAGATGCACTGGCTGCCTTCAAGTCGTCGCGTTCCTTCTGCGCTTTTGCTCTCCGACGCTCTTTCTCCTCGCCCCCAATTAGTCTGTCGTCATCCAAGGACATGATGTTCGTCATCAGCACGTCCCTGACATAGGAAAGTGATTCCAGAGCCTCCCGTTTTTGCAGCTTGACTCTTTGTACATCTTTCACCTCACTTTCATCCTGAAGCAGCGCATCGACGATCCACGCAAGCGACTCTCCTAACGTTTTATCTCTCGAGCTGTATTGGGAAATATCCCGTTCCATTTCAAATCTTGTCCTCGGCTCCCATGGCGGTCTTTCTTCAACTGGCCTTTCATCCGTTAGTTGGAACGATGAAAGTTGTTGATTTGGCGTCCTAACACCAAGTGTGGCGGCTAGTTCTGGTATATTGCGCTAGAGTAAAGCTTCAGCAAATGGACTTTGTTGTTAAGGTCAACGACCTACCCGAATCTCAGTGACTGCATTCATAAATGTTTTGTTAATTCCCAAACTTTCTCCTCGCTCCGCCAAACCGCGGGTGAACATCTCTGAAATCCCAACAGGAGAGGAGGCCTGCCTTGAATGGTTTCGAACAGTCGTCGGATCAATCTGAGATGCAGATGGCGGCCTTGGCCCACGCATGCGTTTGGTCGAAGATGCTAACATATTGATGGGTATATCCACGGGAATGTCCAGAAGGTTGCGGTTTTCCATCGCTATAGATGCACCTGTGGCGGGATTTGGGGACATTTGAAGAGCCAAAGCTTGACGAAGTAGAAGAATTGCGTGATGAGGTGCTCCTTCTAGCCTACCTGGAGTTGTTGGTGAAGGGTATCGGAGGAGTGCAGTCAGTTGGCCACTATAATCAGAGGAAATTACTGAGGGAGATGTGAGGAAATAGCTATATCAGACGATGATACGAAGACACACGCTCGTTGCGAATCCGAATAAGCATTGCGACGCAAACCCACTGCGCCAGGTGCAATGTGCTATCACAAGCAAAAAGACCATCCCATAACTTAAGGGCGTCAGGCATACTAAATTCACGGGTAAACAGCAGCCTTAGCCAACGGCTGCAGGAAAAGTAGGTCAATCTGCAAGTTACGCACCCGCGTAGAATGATATGCTGCTTACATCCCATAAATCTGTGGTTCTATTCCAGCCTTCTGCATATGTTCCCATAGAACGGGATCGCATGCCTGCAGGAGAGTCGACTGAATGTGGTTACATGCTTCTACGATGGGAGCGACATAGGGTCGGATCCCATTTTGACCGTCAGGGATCACAGAATGGTTCGAAAAATGGGTAGTTAGATTTTTGGTCGTTGTCGACTCCAGGTCTTCTCGCCATTCGTACCATTGCGACACGCCATTCATCACGGAATTAAACAGTTCCCATGCGTCTGCTGTGATACAATTTGCTGAGCAAATTTCAACAAGATCTTGATAACTTTCGTCTTGAATCTCCTCTTCGGAAATCGCGTCGAAATGGACTGCGAAATACAAGGGTGCCAGTAACTCGTGCATGCCTGAACAGGCGTAGGCCAAAAGTGAGGTATATTACGGTTACAAGGACACACCTTGTCGATATCCGGTTGATGGGTTCATGGTAGAATACAAAAAGAGTATACTGGTTAGTTCTGTTTGAACATCACTTTCGCGAAAGAAAGGTATATCAGGGAATCTGGAGGGAGAGAGTCAGACCAACACATTACACAGTGGCTTTCTTACGTGCGCTCAACATCTTGAGATATCAACTTGCGCAATTCGACTCCAGCAAACCATTCATTCCAAGGGTTCTTAATAGAGAAGGATTTTGAGCAAAGTTATCAATCCCAAATGATAGTTGTAAGTGCCCACCTCATTATGCAAGCTAAGCGGATTAACAAGATCAAGATTGCTACCACCTTCCCCTAACCTAGGTGACTGTGTCGAGTTTGTTAAAGGAATATTCCAACCCCCATATTTCGCATCCGGTGGACGGGATTTCTCTTTAAGAAGTGCCGTGTACTTCTTTCTAGAACCTCGCAATGACTGAAGAAGAGTGGAAGGACGGGGAGGTAATGATGCTTGTAGAGGTTCCTCTTTCGCGAGAAAAAGCTTGAGCAGACGAAGTTAGCAGAAGAAACAGAAATGAGATTCTATGAAAGACCTTCCAAGCAATGCTCCTTCCAACGACGCCGATAGAAGTAGTAGATCCAGGGAAAAGCCTCTCTGCTATGACCGAATCCTTGCCCTTAGCGAGCGTGGCACCAGAAGAAAATAGACGATAATATAACTTTCTGATAGGGTCGCGTTAATCTTGTGGCAAGAAGGTAAACCAAGGCGTTGACTAACTGAAGCAATTCGACTCGACCCCGGCCGTTTTCCATCTTTTTGAATTATAGTTGAATCATGTAATGTAAAGTAAAATATCGTTGGAGGGAGTTCTCTGCTATAGATCGAGAAGTTGTTAGGGAGAAGGTGGTTTGTGAAATGTTAGATCAAGCGTTGTTTGGTGATCACTTGCACAAAAATCAATATACAAACATGCTGTACTATGTAAACTACATTGTCAGGGGAAAACACCTACCCTCCCTTTGAACATAATCGATTGCCCCGGTGACGGCGGCGTCATCGATATTGAAAGAATTCACGAATGAAAGAATTCTCGAGTTCAACTCCAAGACCGCTGTAACTGTAACGTAATTGCTGGGGAATAATGTCGTCAAAGGTGTATCCTCAGAGCTGAGCCGACCGCAGTCTCGACTGGACAATATGGACATTTCGAGCGTCTGGAAAATAAATCTCCAAAGTAAGTCAAGGTAAACGCACAGTCGACGATTACTTGCCCTCCTGATTTATTGAGTTTTTGAAGACTATCTTTTGAGATAACATGCCCACAACTCATCATCATCGGCGGATTCAATTCAGTGGATTGCTCCTTCGACACCAGACAAGCAAATATTGAGTGATACCGATTGTCTGATGACAGAGGGATTTCGATCTACGAAGATAAATTAATCCGCCAGATGAAAAGGGAATCCGAAAACAGAGAAACGTACCGGTAACTCGTCCAACTGGCTCCATTCTCCCTTCCTGTCACCCATTACCTTGCGGCCCTTCTCTATCCTTGCCAATGCCCCACCACCACCAATATCCCCGACCACTCGGAGTGGCACTTGTCGGCTCATTCCAAGACTAGCACAGTATTCCTTAGCAAACAAAGGTTCTAGGTCGAAATGAAGGGTTGGCAAAGCCAAGTCCCTGTACACAGAATTTTGGAGTTTAGGTAAGGGAAGATAAGCGACGCATGCCAAAAGTCTCCGAAATTCTTGTTCGTGCTCTTTGTAAAAGGGACGAAGGTTTTCATTTGCATAAGATATGGCAGTGAGGGGATCCGGGGGATGCGACGACAGAAGCAATCGAATGTACTGGGACCGGTGCAAGTAAAATTCTAAAGGTGAGTTACGAGATTGTAGGAATGTTTGGTGGCTTCGCGTCCATCTGAGATGGACATTGAGCGCACTGGTATGTATGGGAAAGATTTTATGAATCAAACCTGAGTGCTGGAGAGATATCTTGATTTCTCAAAGCCTTGAGAATCTGGTGAAGATCAACAAATTGGTTGCGGAGGTCATCTGATATCTTGATTCTTGATTCCTATGTATTGTTATTGCTTGAGGACATGTAGAAGATCCAAGGCGTGCTCTACCTTGAGAAATATTTCGGCGACATCGAATTGCCCAGTCCTCAGTAGATGCAAGGCAATGGTCCGTTCTAATGCCGTCACAGACGATGCAGATGAAAAGAGTTCAGAATAAGATGGTAAAGGTATCGGAAATTTCTGGGGAAAGGGTCATTGGAAACATCAAGTTGTGTAAATTACTTGCCTGACCTTGTCTAGTGCCTTTCCAAGACGAGACAACACGGAATACACTTCTTTCTGACGTTCATCGACCTCCTTCTTCTTGGATTCAATCAACTGGGACAGTTGTTTAAGGCGTTCCTCTGTACAGTTTCCGGCCAAGAAATCATCCTTTGCCTCTTGGAGTGAGTGGAGAAGAGAGTCTAGAGAGTGACCAAAGGAGAGGCCTTTGCCATTCGCGGCGGTCAGCCTCTCGAGTTTGGTTAGTTCCTTCAGCAGCGGATCCATAATGATGGAAAGCTTAACGAATTTAACGAGCCTCAGGAAAGATGTGCTGACAAAGACAATCACGTCCCTCGCGGCCCGATAATCCCCTAACAAATTTTGCAACCTCCTGTAATGCTTTCTTTCTAAATGGCCAGATTTATCCTCGGCGACGAACTCGGAAATATCAAAACCCTTCGTTGCTCTCCTGATTCCAATGATTCAAAAATAACTGTTTCAACCATCCATCACCACGAACCCTCAGAAGGCGTAAATCGGGGTGTTCAACAAATAGCTTCATCACTAGGCAATGAGAATACCGCTGTCGTATGTCCATTATATCTTAAATTCAATCATGGGGAACCCTAAATCTTGTACCCTAAGTAAAGTTCTCTGCAGCATTTGCTGACGGAGCCTGCTCAATATTTTCCCTGGAAAAAGACGACGATATGAAAACGCTTTGCGAGTGGAAGGAGCCTCGTATTGTTGGGAGTAAATTTATTGGCATCTCGCTCACAGCAAAGTTCGCTTGCTTCTCTTATTCGCAATCGTTACTACTCACGACGTTACAGTGCTGCTTTCACTTGCACCTCCAGCGGAATTCTTCGCAGAAATTTTCTCAATCCTGGAGATAGTGCTATCAAAATTGATTCCACAGATTGTGCGGGCCTCCCAAGTCGGTTATATGACTGGAAAATCTCTGCAAACTCGGAAACATTCGCTTATGGTGGCGACGAAGTTGATCTTTCTGTTTGGAACACGGAGCTTGCATTTAAGTCTCATCCAACCGAGCCCTCTCAACCGTCCGGATCGACTAAGAAGCGAAAGAGAAACGACGACCTATTCCCAGCCGAAATCTGGCGAGCTCGAAATGTCAGAAATTTATTTAATTGTCCAACTTGAAATAACAGCGTCCCCTTTTAGGTCCCCAATGATAACCTCGGCCTGCGTCAACCAATTCGGATTACAGCAGTCACATATATCTCATCGAGTTCCGCTGGTCACCACCTTGTAACAGGGACCCAACTTGGCGACATGCGACGCTATGATACCAGAGCTGGCCGGAGACCCGTTTCTAATTGGATTGGTTTGGGAAAAATGGGAGGAATTACGTTGATTGAGAAAGGAACGTCAGAAAAGTTGGTGTTGATCAACCTTGCTGCACAATGGCCTCTAATCCTTTGAATCGTATAGTGAACTCTTCATGAGTGACAATGGTTCCAACTTATTTTCCATAGATCTGCGTACTGGAGGAATTTTATGTGGATATAAAGGCATGTGCCCCTTTGTTCCCTTTTACGAATCATACAAACTAACTTTTCAATCCTAGGAATATCCGGTGCGATAACATCCATTGCTCCTTCTCCAAGTGGAATGGTTTCCACCGCTCTCGATAGATATGCCAGACTTCACAGCGTCTTTCCTCCTCCTGAACGAGCAGGCAGTCATCAAGAACAAAAAGGCAAAGTCCTTGAAAAAGCATATCTGATTTCAGTTCCAACTATCGTGGTATGGGATCAATGTCTAAGCGATGAACCATCCTCATCGCCCCATGAACAAGATGACGAAGTGTGGAATAATATGGAGCATGTTAGTTAGGCCGCTTTGAAATTCGGTTACGAGTATTAAGGGTGAGGAACTCATGAGCGTTAGAAGGAGATGCTTCGCCGTCGGTACATTTTAAATTACAGGCAACCACCAATACGAGACCTTTCGCACAAGCGGCCTTGTTATCGCGCAGGATCGTATGCAAATGCGGGGGGAATTGGGATCTCTCCGACCCAAACACCGCTTGAGCGCCCGGTACAGATGGTTGGCTTTCAACAAACATTTGCTACGATCTACACGCAGTCAGCCCTTCTGATCAAAGTTTGAGAGCCTTTGCGAAAGAGCCCAAACCTTGGCCAATCCATCCATTAACTTAAGCCCATGAGTAATATTGGGCACCAACATATTTGTATACATGAACTTGACATGAACTCCCTGTTACTAAGATGTTTCGGCTAATTAAAATTTCTCTGATTAATGTATTTCTTACACCGTTGTCCTATCAACTATCTACTTATGAGCAATTTCGCTCTTCCAGGTATGCGCCTTCTCAAAGCCATTCTTTCCAGTTTGATCTGTGGAATCCATGGTCAGTCAAATCGCACAACAAAGGCCAGGTGAAAACTCGCAATCGATCAAGGTTTTCTGGATCTCCTCTCTTGAAGTCATGACGAAAGGACCGTATTGATAAACGGTCTGCTCCAGTGGCTCGCCAGCAATCTATAATTCTCTCAGCAGCGTGGAAAAAAAACCAAGGGGAGTAATTACCAAGACTAATTCCGTGTTTTCGGAACCAGAGAGTGTGACTCCCGTTTGTTCTGGATCCGCCGAAAGAATGGCAGTATGGAATGCAGGAATAGCTGCCGTGTCCGAACCAACCCTTACTGATCCTTTCCAAGCTGAGCAGAGCGATGCGTCCTTGAATAATTCCTTTTAAATAGAAGATACTGAAATACTTACAATATAAAAACGCGGTCCATCCACTTGCTGTCCAAAAAATATCAACATGAGTAATTGCCGGATGTAACATGCGCAGTGCGCTCACGCAGGTCTTGGAAGAATCCCCCTTCTCCATTGAAGCTGATGTGGAAGAACCAGCATCCACCAAGTGGCCTGACGGGTGATTCAACGCCGTGACTCTTTCCGCTGATAACTTTGATTCTTGTGGGTCCATCAGGGCCCTGTGGGTATGCAACGGGTATTCTTCGAAGAATTCAGTGTAACTGGTAGGGCATAGGATTTGAATAACTCACTGGTCAGGGGAGAGCTCCTGGTAGCTCGGATCCTGGCAAGGAAATGGGATTGATTCATTGAATCAAGTTGGGACGACGTACCGCCATCTTAAACTGGGGTCCATGTGATCAGTACATTGGATTACGACCACAATCATGTATAGATTGGCGAACCTGTTTCGGCAAATCTACCCATAGCTGAAGACCACGGGGATCAGGAGAACCTTTTGCGTGAACAGGCATTTCTGCATGAATTATACCCTTTCCAGCACACATCCACTGAACTCCCCCAGCAACTGTGAATAGTTTCATTGGTGAAAATTCCGACGCCTCCAGGAAAACTGACCTATGGTTCCTTTGTGGCCAGCAGAGTCTTCATGTTTGCTCGACCTATGTGTTTCATTGCGTTAAGTCCATTTAGAGCTCCAGCCTTTAGTTGAAGTCATACCCTTCAAGCATGTAGGTTACGGTTGCTTGTCCCCGATGAGGGTGGTCTGGGAAACCCTTATGGATAAAACGTTATGGTCAGAAACAGAGAAGTAGGTAAATAGGTGGTGGACCATGACTCGGATACATACTGCACCCTCACTGACGTGAAAATGATCGAGGAGGAGGAACGGTGTAAGGTTGCGTAAGGTCATAGAACCAATACTACGCCTGACCAAAGCTCCTGCGCCCTACACGATACA
>Ga0307513_10013338_pt1 | contig 10092 bp, 10 predicted proteins | sample 15_EM_MG_FD_202174 | JGI IMG/M metagenome (GOLD analysis project Ga0307513, IMG submission 202174) | Populus trichocarpa ectomycorrhiza microbial communities from riparian zone in the Pacific Northwest, United States - 15_EM | ecosystem: Host-associated > Plants > Roots > Unclassified | place...
TAATTAGAAAACTAATAAAACTGCAACTTCATGAGCTATTCTTCTATAAGAATTATGAGGTTGTGTGGTTTATACCAAGTCTCTTCTTTGACTTTAAAACAACATTATTGAAAATTAACAGTTGCGCAAAGAATTATGAGGATGATCCTGCTAGCGCGCATAAATGTATGATGAATTTCCTTTAAAGTCAATCTTTTGAAAAGCTAAAATTAACAGTTTAATACTGCATGCACGCGCGTGTCGAAGCAATCAATTTGAAAAGTTGCCTAAAGCCGCACGTAATCAATTTGAAAAGCGATAAGAAAAATGCCAGAGAAAAGCATAAGTTCAAATCTGGTTTAACATCATTGAAAACCAAATTATTTCTTGTTAATCACATGCTCCAAGGAATACCAAAAGAGAGTAGTTGCGATTAACGCCTTCCTCTGAAACCCGCCTTTAATCATCATTGGCCATTGATGCAGTACGTAGCTCATCAAGTGTGTGTGGAACACACCAATAGTTTGAGGTTTCTATAACCATTGTACGAAATAGACAAAAGGACTAAACCAAGGATAAGAGATGACAATGACATAAGAAAGATCTTGTACACAATTTATATTGAATGGCCAACCAAATAAAAGTTTGAATCTTTGGAGGAGCCGCGGACTTTCAAACCTGTGTTTGAAAAGAGCATGATCCACTACACTCTATGTTAGAGAAAGTAAAGAGAGGGCCTGCTGCAAAGAGAGGAAGGGAGAAAAGAGTTCTAACGGCAGCAAGCTCTGATACCAAGTTGAGAATAATTGGGAGGCTTAACCTAATGATTAGCCAACCCTTTCTATATATATATATATGTAGGGCAATATACAATAACAATGGTGGAGGTTACCACACAAGAGTATGTAGACAATATTTCCTATACAATATTTTCTATATAAGTACATTCTATAATAATAATAGGCTTCCAGGTAGATAGTCTATTAATAGGATTAGCTCCCAATAGCATGCCAAGGTATACATTAGGCAAATATGTTTGTCTATAAAATGCAGCGTTTGCCAGAGTTAAACAATAGTTATCATCAAGATTAATCCCAACAACTTAACTCTTATGAAAGTTAATTTTGAGACCAGAACACAATTCAAACCATCAGAGAATTCGCTTTACAGTTAATAAGGATTGGGGACTAGCAAACATATACTATAAGTGAGTGAAATACTCTCCACATTGTAATTTTAGACGTATGAATAAACCAGTCTATGATGTATAGTGAGACAAGACTGCTAATCCTTCTACCGCAATATTAAACAAAACTGGTGATAACGAATCACCTTGATGAATTCATCGTGTGACTTGGAACTCCAGAGTAAGGGACCCATTAACAAGAACTGATAATTTAGCAGTAGAAAGACATGCATGCATTCAGTGGCGGAGACAAGAATTTTTAAATGAGAGGACAAATTATTAACAAATACTTGATATTATGTACTATGTAGACATATATTATATAGAGAAATCAATTTGAAATGTATGTATTAATTCATATCAAACAAAATTAATTTAAAAATACTTTTAAAATGAGAAAACTTACGTTATAATTGTTATTTTCAAGTTTTTTTATTTATTTTAAAACCGCTTTATAATAACTTTATTATCAATTTCATCGAATATATTTTTCTCAATATATACAATCAAACTATTATTTATCTATTTTTAGTTTAGGGTGGGTTCAATGCCGAAGGATTAGTGAAGTTCTTGACAACAACTCTGTGCTGATATATGATAGAGAATAGCTAAAATCATAGCTTAAAAGGATTGCCATGAAAAATTAATATTGTTATTATTGACTTATTGTTTTCTCCATTTTTTAGATCTGCTTCTCCCCCTTCTCCTCTTTTAGATCTGTTTCATTGCAGATCTGTTTTTCTATGGGTTTCGTCATCTTCTTCTCCGCTTCAGGTGGTTGGCGGCTGTTGTTTTGGCCGTTGTTGAGGAGACCAAGAAGAAGATGCTGATGAGGAGGAGACTACGATGTTGTTGGATCTGTGGGCGCTGCTGGAGGGAAATGAGGAGCCGAAGTCAAGTGAAGGCTGGGCTGTCACGAAAATGGAGGACAACTAAGTGGGTGGAAAGGGGAGTTGTTGGCAGATGGACTATGGCGTTGGTTTTTTTTCATGAATGGAGAGGGACATTATGGTTAGGTGAAGGGGTTGCAACCGAGAGAGGGATGAGGGGAAGATGGAGAGGCTGAGAGAGGGCGGGCAAGGGGGGAAGGGCGGCGGCTTTAAGAGAAAAGTGAGATGCCCTAAATTTAGTTTAGGGTTTTTTGTGGTTGCCCTAAATTTCTTTGTTTTAAAATTGCCCCCCCTCCATTTATGTGTGTTATGACCCTCTATTTATAGGTAAAGTGGCTTGGTCCCCAAAACACATTGGTCTCTCAATTTCTTTATTTTTTTGTAAATTTTGATTTTTTTTTTGTATTTTTTGAAAACGAGCAATATCAACGTCGACTCAACAAGAAAAATCAATGATTTTAAAAATGACGTTTGAAAAGCAGAACGCGTTCGAAAGACCTTTGAAAATTTAAATTCTTTTGAGATGATGCTAAAAATGTTAAAAATTATGCAAATATATTAAAAAAACATATTTTTTGGATTTTTGTTGTTTTTTGCTATTTTTGGATTTTTCAAAAATTTTATCAAAAAGGAGGGTCGAAATTGTAAGCAAAACAACAGATGCCCCTCATTACAATGCTTACAAAGCAAAACTCCTCAATGTTTTGCATAGTAAGCTTTGCAAAGAAAACTTGTCTTTCTGTCTTCCTAACTTGCTAGATGATCCACTCTTCTAACAACATTGCTCTCTTTTCCTTTCTTTTCTTTTCTCTTTTCTTTCTTTCTTTCTCTATTTTCTTTCTTTTCTCTTTTTTTTTTCTCTCATCTGGTTTTTTTCTTCTTTCCTTTTTTTTTTTGAGAATTTCCTAATGGTAGGGTTCCTCTCATTTTTCTTCCAACGCTAGTGGCTCGATCAACCCGAGGTCCCTTTTAGCGATCCCCTTTAACCAGAACCAAAATCCTGCGTGTGGTTGGGCTAACCTGAGATACCATATGGCGATCCCCTTTAACCAGAACTAAAGTCTATATGTGGTTGGGCTAACCTAAGATCCCATTTGGCAATCCCCTTTAACCAGAACCAAAGTCTGTGTGTAGTTGGGCTAACCTAAGATCCCTTCTGGAGATCCCCTTTAACCAGAATGAAAGTCAGTGTGGTTGCGCTAACCTGAGATCCCTTTTGGCGATCCCCTTTAACCAAAACCAAAGTCTGTATGGTTACGCTAACATGAGATCCCTTCTGGCGATCCTTTAACTAGGGGTGAGCATTTTCGGTTCGGTTCGGTTTTTATCTAAAAAAATAACCAAAATAAAATTTTGAAAAACTAAAAAATTCAAACCGGAACCGGTTCAAACCGATCGGTTTCGGTTCCGTTCGGTTTTTTAACAAAAAAACTGGAAAACTTGCACTATTGTAAATGACAAGCAGAGCAATAACATATTGAAAGGGATCTATTTCCATTAAGGACGAACGAGATACAGACCTGAATAAGGGATTACAACCATTAAAAATATAAAGCACAAAATGATCCACCATCATCAACAAGTAAACAATCAATTTCTAAACATTTAAAAAAGAAAAAGAAAACCAAATCCATAAAAAATAATTAATTAAATACACATTTATAACAGAAATGCAAAATAATAATGATAATTCATTAAGCAAAGTGATAAGAAAAGGGTACCCTGCGTCTAATGAAACGCTGTAGGGGCTCCCTGTTCCTGCACTCAGAGCGAGAGCAAACCCTCACAACACGGGAGTGAATAGCTCAAGAGACACAGTACTACATCTTGATGTGAATTGTGAGGGACTGGGGGTTGAGGGAGCGGCTTAGGAGCAAAGAGAAGGGCGGCTTAGGAAAGGAGAAGGGCGGTTTAGGAGCAAGGAGAAGGGAGAAGGGCAGCTGGAGTCTGGAAGGCTAGGGTTAAGAATAAGAACGGTTTTTTTTTTCTATTTATAGTACCCCTTAACTGAACCAGTTCGGTTCGGTTCGGTTGGGGTTTTTCCGGTTTCAGGTTTCTAAAACCAAAACCGAACCAAACCGAAATTTTTTTCAAAAATTTTATTCGGTTTAATTGGTTTTTTTTTTACGGTTTGGTTTTTTTGGTTATTTTTTTTTCGGTTTAATCGGTTTCTCGGTTTTTTTACTCACCCCTACCTTTAACCAGAACCAAAATCTTGTGTGTGGTTGAGCTACCCTAAGATCCCATCTGGTGATCCCCTTTAACCAGAACCAAAGTCTTCGGGGAATCATGTCGGGGTCTTAGTTTTGTGAATAAGGGAGTCGCCACCTAGTATTATGGTCACTAAGAAACATAACTGGTCTTTTAGAGATTCTAAGGCAAGGGACTGGTTGTGTAAAGGGAAGGTTTTAACACCCATAGTACGCCCTATCTAAGGTAAGCTGCTTGGTGTTTGGTTTGCCTTATAATTGCTATGGTGTTGATGTTCTCTAATCCCATCAGTTTTTCTAGGATAAATTTGCTATGATGAACAAACTTGGGCTCAAAGTCTAAAAAGAAAGAACCCTTGGCCAATGTAAATCATACCTTAGGTATGTCTACAAAGTACCAAGGAGAACCAATGCAGATCTCTTGAAATATGTGTTTAATTCAGACTAAATTTGCAACTCGTGGATTATGAGACAGCTAAGATAGAAATCCAAGGAGTTTCAATTTACTTAAAAGTTCATTTTTCTCTTAGTATTTCAAGTATTTGCGACTCATAAATCGCAAGGAAGAGAAACAAAAAAAAAACTAAGTTAGAAATCTAAGAAAGTCAAGGTGTTTTAAAAGCCCATTTTTGCCTTAATATTTCATACTTTCATGACTCATAAACCGTGGAACAAAAATTGAAATATACTCAATTATAATTGAGGCTTCTTTCAAGGATTTGCAATTAAATTGTTCTAAATAACATTTTGGGCATAAATCTGCCTTTATGTTAAAAATGAAAAAGTTGTGTTACTCTCAACAATATTTTGAACATTTACCTTTCATTGGCTTCTTTGTCCTTATATTATTGAAAGATAATGACTTATTATTCTTAAAAAAATATTTTTGATATTAACCACTTGAGGTTTCTTTATCCAAATATTAACAGTGAATAATCACAAATTATTCCTAATAATATTTTGGATATTAACCCCTTTGGAATTTCTTTATCCAAATATTAATAGTGAATAAAGACGAGTTCCCCAAAAATAAGATTTCTATATTTTTGGAATATTGGCTAACACCCTTTGGAGTTTTACAAACATGTTGTAAAATCCAAAATGCAAGAAAATAATTTTTGTGTTTAAGAAATCCATGCTAAAACACATTTTCTTTTAAACTTCGAATATTTGTTTTTTTTTAAGAGAAATGTTCAGAATATATTAGGTATTGGTCGTATGCAACACACAAGAAAACATTTGTTTTTGTTTTTCTAGACACACACACACACACACACACACACACACATATACATATATGTATTTGCAACATTTCATGAAAAACCAGGTACTTTAATATCATATTTGTATTTCCACAATATAAAAATACAAACCATAAAATAAATACACGAGAACACCACCAATCTCACTTTCTTTTTTGGACTGGGTCCAACTCGGCCCATGTGGCTGGGCTAAACCCAGCAGGCCTAGCTGGGTCACTTGCCCAAACCAGTGACCTGGCTGGACACAAGAGGTGCGCATGAGTTTCCTTATACATGCATTGCTCTGCTACTATTCAAGTGAATTATAATTCACTTGAACAGTAAACACAAAGGCATGCACAGTAACTATGTAATTAAAATGCAAAGTGAAAGGAATGCATGGAAACTTACCTGGCGCTGAGATGGGCGAAGACGATGGCGCTGAAGCTTCTTTGCATGGCCGGTGGTCACTTGTTCTGGAGACAAACAAATTATGGCCATGCTGGTTTTGGTCTCGTTTTTCTCTTCTACTGATGCTCTCTCTAGAGATGGCGAAGATGATGGTGATGAAGGCGAGGTGTGCTGGTTGAATTGACGCATTTGCCTATGTGTTTTTTCTTGCTTTCGACTGTGTTGTTCTGTTGCCTGCCTCTTTCTCCTTTCTTCTTCTTATTTTCTTCTCTTTTCTCTCCCTCTTTTCTGTTCTGTTTTCCTTTTTCTTTCTTTCATAGTAACGAAAGGATGAAAGAAAAAAAATCTTTGTTCTCCCCTGCTCTCTTTTTTCGTTCCCCTTTTTTTTCTCCCAGCAGAAGAGGTTTATGTAGCCATTAGCTCTTATTAGGAAACGAATATTACATTAATTCTAGGATGTAATCTTAGGTGATCAAATGAAGCAAAAATAGGAAACTAAAATATTCTGATTCCTATTTTGTGATCATCAGTCATTACTTTCCACATTAACACCTCATCTCAGCCATCTGTGTTAGGGATAAAATCTCAGCCATTAGATGATGGTGAGGATCCTCTCTTCATGTCATTTTACAGCTGGCACAGAGGAGGCACAAAAGCTGCTGTCTCCTTTGGATTGAAGCTGGAAAAAAAACATGATCTGCAGCTCCAAAAATCAGGCGAGAGAATCATGGAAACCAACGAGAATAGTTGTGTAGAGAAAAGGAAAGAATTGCAGACAATGAGGGTTGTGCAGAGAAAAGGAAAGAATTTTAGACGGGGAGGGGTAATGTTCAAAACACAAATGAATAGTACCATGCTGCAAAGTTGTATTTCCTTATCCGGCATGGTAGAATTCCTGTCATTTTCTGATCATCCACTCCCCCTCTTCAACTTCTTAAAAACCATCCCATTTCCTTCTAATTTCATCTTCAATTAAATCCCTGATTTTAACACTTTTCAAGTCAGTCCTTGGTAAAAAAAAAGTCCTTCAAACTGCCTGTAATCCCTCGAATCAGACTTGCGAACTAGGGCTAGAACCCTTCTCGCTACGGGATTCTCTGCTTTCATATTAGATATTCAAAAGGGAATATCTTGAGCTTCTGATATCAAAATCAGGATATTCAAAAACCCAAATTCATATAAACATATAGGACTACAACTTTTATGAAGGGTTCAAAGTGATATAAATTAGTTTTGAAGAATAGAATCTGGCCGCAATCTAGTTGGTCAAAAAGATCTCCTGATCTGATTCAGAAACTGACAATGCCAAGCATCCCAATCTGACTGAGAGTCTAACATAAGAATAGTGAGCTCTAGGACCCAATGTCAATTCTTTAACATGTTATGAATGACGGAATATAGCTGGGATGGTTAGATATTGCACAAAACCAAATCAGAATCAAAGTCTAAGCTGGAACAAAATTGGTATTACAACAGAATTGCGACAACAGCAGAATCAGTTTTTTAGTGCAAATTCTAAGGGATTTATCCAACCTTAAAGACCAGATAAAGAATGAAAGAATTTAGCATTATGAAGACTCCTAATTAGCCTAAGAAGCCTGATGATCTCAGCAGCAAAAGGGGGAGGATAAAGAGAGTAGAAAACAACTAAAACAGGGTTCGAAAAACACTTTTGTCTTCTCTGATTTTGTCAATTCCTCAACAATCATGAACTAAACTCCTGCATTTGGTTCAAAAGATGTACACACCATCTCCAGCACGTGGGGCCCAATAATGTGTAACAATAACATGTATTAATTAATAATGTGAACTAAACAAATTATCGATGCCCAACTAATTAGCTATCATTAGTTTAACTAAAATTTATTCAATTTATTTTAACAGAACCCTTAAATCATTATTAATTTTCTAAAAAAGTTCAATTCCTTCAAATTTGTTGAGATTTTCAACTTAACAATAAAATTGATAAAATATGAAATGTACATATTAAATAAGCCATTATTTATGTCATAACGCAATTTTTTTTATTTTTATATAGTAAGAAGCTGAATGAAATGGAAAAAATGAAATGAATGAAGAATAAATTGAAATTTGAATCAATACAACACAAATTGAAAGTTTTGAGGATTAATGACGGTGAAATTAAAAATTTGGGAGTCAATTTTGGTAGAAATTAAACGAAATGATAAGTTGGGGGACCAAATTGAACTTGTGATTAGTTTAATTAATGAAATCAGGGGATTAATTGAAGAAATACCAAAGTTTTGGGGCTGATTTGGGTCAAAATTACAAGAATTAAAGTCCAAGGACCAAAGTGAAAATGCAGGGGTACAATAGGTAGTTTAATTGATTTTTTCAGGGGTAATTTTGAAAGAATTAAAAGTTAAAGAGTCAATTAAGAACTAAATTTGAAACCAAGGACTGTTTTGTAAATAGTGTTGGAATGTAGGGGTCCAAATTGCAATTAATCCAGGGGAAAAAGTTAAAAAAAAAAGAAATTTCCTTGAATAAGGGCCTGATTGCTAGATATCAGAACTTCAGTGTCCAAATTGAAGAATGACCAACTCAGTCGAAAACGATGTCGTTTCTACATGTACTGTTTCTTCTTCTTGTTCCTCTGAAACTGAGAAATCCGCCTGTGAAAAAGGGAAAGAAGAGAGAAAGGATGGTGTCCCCCTACCCAACACCACAGCCAAGGTCACCCCATGTCTCAAGTCCTTTTTCATCCCACAAAACGCCATTAGAACGTCAAGGAAACCACCACCAACAGTCTAGCAATGGCAGGACTATTGGTATCCCAATCCGACCAAATCACAAAGTCCTAGACCTTATCGTTATCCTGGGAAGATAAGCAGAAAATTTCACTGTGCAGAGGAGAGGGGATATCAAGAGCAGAAAGACGAGCGCCAATATTCTTCCAGAAATGCCAGCAACGAAGTATCTGCTCCATGTAAGTTCTTTGCGTTTCCTTCCCCCTCAATTTTAATTACTCTTTCACTGTGCATGCACGCGTGAATTAATTCATGCATGCAAGCGGACAAAGGCCAAAGCCGGGTCACTGGTTTGGGCCAGTGACCGGGCTAGGCCTCTAGGTCTAGCCCAGCCCATACGGCTGGGCTAGATCCAACCCAAAACTGACAGATATTTATTTTTCTATGATAGAAAATTAAAGGCCACCATGATGTCCAAGTGTCATAATTTATTTTATTATAAAACACCTAAGTTACAAAATTCAACTTATTTTCATGAAATGGCAAACAAATATAATTTTTTAAAATTTTAAACAAACCATAACATGCACAAATCATACAATAAATTTCTATGGGAAAACACTATAAAACAAGTAAACACACAAATGAATTACATATACTACATCAAAATGCAAAAAAAAAAAAATCAATATTTTAAAAATAGGTTCCAACAAAAAAAACGGGTAGTTTTGTTACTTGATGTGGTGAATATTCAAAAAACATTGAACCAGAATAGGATTGCTAATAGACTTAGTGTTGGGGTGACTAGATTTGTAATGATGATAACTTGATTTGTGACAAAATATGTGGGTGTTCTGTGTTGTTTTCTGCAAAATAAAAAGGAAGAAGAAGAAATGAGGGAGGAGAAGAGGGGCGTCGTCTGTCAAAATATAACATAAATATTATCAATAGATTCACCGACGAGAATTAGTAAAGAGTATATTTTCTCTGTAATTCTGTTTGTAATAATGACACTTTATTTTTTTTATTCTTTCATTTCCAACTGTATTTTCCTCCGTATTCACCGATAAAAAATTTATATCAGTGTATACTAAGAGAAATAAGGAAATATTCCGTCGATAAAAGTTGTTGTGATTTACTGATGAGTTTTTTTTTTATTAATATTTCTATTTGTATTTGATAAATTTCTAGATGTGATATATATTGGACAATGGACCATGAATCTCTCTCTCTCTCTCAATTTAATTTTAATTTTAACTTTGTAAGTTTGATGAAAACAGTGGCAAAACCATCAAACCTCGAGAATGGTGTTTCCTTGTTGATCATTTTTATTCTAAACACAAGATTGATCAGGATATAAAGGTCGAGGTGTAGGTCGAAAAATTGGTTGAGATGTGGGACCCATAGGTGTCATTATCTGAGGAGCCATAGGTGGCGGTATTGATGGAGTCAAAGGTGGTGGCA
>Ga0307513_10013339_pt1 | contig 10092 bp, 11 predicted proteins | sample 15_EM_MG_FD_202174 | JGI IMG/M metagenome (GOLD analysis project Ga0307513, IMG submission 202174) | Populus trichocarpa ectomycorrhiza microbial communities from riparian zone in the Pacific Northwest, United States - 15_EM | ecosystem: Host-associated > Plants > Roots > Unclassified | place...
ACTCGATGCGACGGATATAAGGAACAGCGAATCACCATCGGCATATCCAACGCCCTCAGCCTCCGCCCTTTATCTATCATCCATCGAATGGATCGATCTCTCGAACCTCTGTATTCACTGATCCCGGGGCCCCTGGTATGGTGTTGGTTCTCATTGGTTCTACTCTTGATTGACACCTCTTCTCATAGAGTTACGTCTATCTCTGGGAGGAATCAGATATTCACATTCCCCTGGCATGGCATGCTCAGCTCGTCAGTAATGGATCGGTGTTCGTCGAAATTTCCTGGTATCCACAATCTTACGTGATTCCCGCTGGACCCGGATCACTGGGTCCTGTTCCACCGGGCCAACCCGATGTCCGCATGGACTCGGTTGCTCCTGCTGGCGGGCCGACATCTTTGGAAGCAAATCAAGGAGGCACCCCTATTCAGTTATCCTATTCACTGCAGTCCTCGCGCCAATCTTCTCGCCAACCCTCTCGTGCGCCATCTCTTCGACCATCCACTCCGTCGGTCACTCGAAATACCCCTCGCTCATTGTCCACACCCACTACTATATCGACACGAATATCGCCTACCTCTCTCACCGATGAGGAAGCTAGGCAAACCCTCGAGACTTGGATTGAAGGCTCGCGGTGGTACCAAATGGACGAGCTGGAACCTGTAGTTGGTGCACCCGGCGTCCCAACCTGCGCCCTCCAGCTGGCTGAGAAAGGCCAATCTATCTATTGCTGCTTCCTCCTAGTGGCCAAGGGCCGAGGGGGGAAGGTTTTAGGATGGAAATCCGCGACCGATCCGAGGAGCGGCTGGGATCGGCTCCACAGGGCAGTTGCAAAGGAGCGTGTTAGGCGTGGGCACCGTCCTTTTGGGTGCCCCCGAGACCACGACCCAACCTGGTTTGTCTATCCCAAATACCGTTTATCATACTCTAATCAATTTTATTGTTCATTTTAGCTCCTTCCACGGGCACAGCCAGGAGAGTCTCAAGGATCACCTCTCTCTCAGAAATATTTCGGTGCCGTGTCACGTGTGGTTCGTGTGGTTCGGCCTCGGATGCTCGCTTGTGTACTCATTTTCTTGCCAGCTCTAAATCCATTGCTTCCAAGAATATGCAACGTCACCTACGTGACATGCACGGGCTATACCATTAGTCCCATCCACATTCTTCCGTTGAGCAGAGTTATCGTCGTTTGTACCGACTCTACCGCAGCTGGCCATAGCCTGTGCCTGTAACCCGGACATCGAATGTCTGTCTCATCCATGTACACGTTAACTTATGAGGTTGTGTATCCCAACCTCAGCTGTTGTCCGAGAGGGCTATAAACGACTTACTTTCCCATCCCATACAAGCGAGATACGAATCGCTTATGTTGAGTTGCCGTGGTTAGAGTGAGATTGCATCTCAGTGCCCCTTTTCCAACATCCGGAAACCTTGCCCGCCTCTTGTGCTGTCAGACTCTGAACAAGAGCCAGACGGGCTCCGATCGCCTCATCCATTGTAACCCACGGGAAACACGCTATTGGAGTTGGTGATTCCTCTTCAACAAGTGGCCCGGTAGTGCAGCGGTTAGCACACCCTTCCGGTATTAGGGAGACTCGTGGTTCGATCCCGGTCTGGCCTTTTCTTTTCTCCTCCCACACACGCATGCCCACATGACCTCGTTTCCCCGGTCGCAAAGTCTGACCGTCTTTCCTCCCAGTTGACAAGGTCGTCCCCTCCTTTCGAGTTCTGCCTGTTTGACTTCGGAATTGGATCAATCATCATGTCTCGCACATTCATTAACCCAGCCTCAATGACCTGCTCTTACTCCGATTCTCACACTCGGCGCACAAAACCTGGACTACACAATTCAACGAAACGGAGAGACGGACGTCCGGCGTTAGTTCTCCTATGCCCTGCCGATACGATCAGGCCCCAAGGCCCTTTGGCAAATCCTCAGGAAATATACATGTAGTTGATGATTAGAAGTGAGTTCTTTAAATGTATAGGCATCCAGAGGCGTCCATAGAGCAGAGACTGTCACTTCCCCTGGTTCTCGAACCGCCGGATGGTTCGCTCTCCTTGGACGAGATCGAGAATGGTTCCAAGTTGCGTTGGCAGAAGAAAGAAAGCTGAGTTCCGCCAACTGATACGACGGTGGAAGACTGAGTCAACCAGTCATCTGCGCCGGGTCAACTCATTCTTATACCGTCCTGTCTCCTTCATCAGCCTTGATTAATGCCGCGTAGTTGCAGGCTACCTGGCTGGTCTGTGAGCTTGTATCAAGTGCGTATCGACCGGAGAAAGGTTATAATAATTGGAGACAGTCCTCACGAAGCCTAACACGAGCGAAAACCTGTGCGCCATTGAGAACCAAGTCTCCCGTCTCGTGGAATCGTACGTTTTGACCGCGATGCCTCCAGGCTGGTGTTGGGACTCACTCATGGGAATCCACATCAGCCATTCTCAGCGAAAGTGAAAAAGTAAAATACTCTGTTCAACTGCCAATCGAGGTGCGCGGCTGTATGGCTGGGGTTTGTGGCACATGTCCATCCTGTCTTCCTCTCTGCCCTCTCAAAAAACAACTGAGCATGCCGGATCAGCCAGCACAGCCAATACGCGGACGTCAAACGCGTCAAAGGCGTTGGCGCAACTTTACACCTACACAATTCACGTGTCGCGGTTCCGACAAAGTGCTCTTTGTTTCTGTCTCCTCCGTCGCCTGTCTCCTCTAGTTCTGCATGTCTCGGTCCTGGTTCACTCTGCCTAGCGCCGGGTGTTGGTGAACCCGTACGTGGAATCCCAAATCCGTGTACCGGGCAAACCTGGACCATACATGTTGGTATATAGTTTAAATGAGGCGCAAACGAAGGCTCTCGTTCGCTGGTCGAAAACCGAGGCGACTGCCCACCACTGGCTTGCACAAAAACGCAGATGGTTACAAAGGGAAACATGTCGTGCTCATTAGAAGCGGTCACATTGGGGGTAGCTCATAAAAACCATGGGGTTGTAGCCCAATCCCTCTCAAAAACCGAGGCTCGTAAAACAGGTCTCACTCGAGTTTCAGAACTGCCAAAGCCATCTTGAAGACCCTTCAACCCCCTCACTGACGACCTTCCTGGTACACCCATAGTTCAACCACCGAGCAACCAAATATGCACCCAGACCTCAAGAGAATCGAGGGGATCATCGACCTTTCACCCTGGCTTGCTGCTAATACCCCTGAACCCCTCATAGGAGATCCCGAATGCCCTGGCCTCGCCGACAGTTGGGGACCCCGGGGCATATCCATTTACTGCGTTTTCGTAGAGGAGAGGGGTGATAACGCCTTTGGATGCCGCAACGAACGGTGCTATCAGTATATCACTCACTCCTTAGAGTGTGCCATTCGGCATCAGCGACACCACCACTTCAACCACTCGCCATTTGTCTGCGTTCCACCTAATGGCGCCCCATGGTCTGTGTTGTATTCTCTACTCCTCTTTTCATCATCTAGCGTCCAGCTGAGTGCTAATCCAACTTCGCTTAATAGCGGTCGTCGTTTCTTTGCCGAACTCGACCTCATGCACCACCAACAGAACGCCCATTGATTGGTCCCTCAACAGCGTATCTCTTGTCGTGCTACCAGGAATCTGCGATTTGATATTTGCTGAGACTACATTCACAATATTCAATCCCTATCTGGTGATCTCTCTACCACTCCTGGCATTATTTCCTCATTTCTCATTCGTGGTTATTCCTCTGTCTGTTCCTCTCTGATCTTCATGTGTTATGTGGGGGTTAGAAGACTGTATTATAGAGCTTACACTCAAGTTTACACCACTAGGTGTGGAGTAGGCTCTCATCATAATGTAAATTCATTTTATAAGGTTAATATACGGATTACGGTCTTCATGGAGCATCTGTTGAAGAGAAAAGAAAAGCCAGCGGGGTATCGAGCGCGCTCCGGTCTCTGCGAATCTAGCAGCAGCGCTAACCACTGGGCTACTCCCCGATAATGGGTGAGGAACCAACAACACCATGCCGGATGCCTGGTCGGAGTGACTATCAAGTGAATGAGAAGGTCCATAAAAGTCGCACAATTCGTATCTCGTACAAGTCATGCGATAAAGGGTTTGGAATGTTCGAGTGTGGTACATGACCTATAGGTTGGGTATCATAGATGATATGCATAAGGCGGGCCAGCCATATCCGAAAATCGTGAGACATAGGTAGCAGCATAATCGAGATAAGTGGAGAATCCTCGTTAACATTGTCCCTCGCCTCAACGAGGGACAAAACAAAACAAAAAACAAAAAACCAACAACAACTGATTATTGTCGGTGGACGGTCTGAAGATGGCGACGCATGTTCTTGGTAGCAATGGATTTAGAGCTGGGGAAAGATTGAACTCAAGCTAGGGTCCAAGAGTAAAAAGGGCGGACCATTGCGGACACCCCGTAGGGTTGTTCCTAGGAGCGAGGTGATCGTTAAGGTTCTCCTTGCTACATCCTTTGAAGACGCTGGAAATCCAAGGTCAAAACTTGCCCAATGGCAGCCAGGGAATGGACGAACCACCCAGGACTATGGTCACCGGGACACTTGAAAGGATAGTGACCACGCTTGTCACGCTCCCTTCCGATCGCCCTTTGATGCCGGTATGGTGTGCCTGTCGGATCAGTCGCGGACTTCCATCCCGAGATCTTGCCCTTCTTGGCCATGACCGGAAGGAGGAAGCAACAGTAAACGGACTGGCCCTTTAATGCCAGCTGGACGGCACACGTCGGGACGCCAGGATCGCCTACCGCTGGCTCCATCTCGTGATCACGGCGCCAATCGGACTTCATGATCCAGGTTTCAATAATCCGCCTTGCTTCTTCATCGGAGAGGGAGGGGGTTGACATTCGAGGCGGCGCAATACAGGGTATGGGGGATAAATGGGGCGCGGCCTGAGCGATTTGTGGGGTGGGCGATCGCCGCCGACGCGGGGGAGTGGGTGTACGGAGAGATCGAGGGGGCGGTTGGCAGGGAGAGGGATGGAAGGAGGGGAACAGATTGAAGGTTACTTCCTGGTGCTCCTTTGTAAGGTTTGTTTCCTCAAGAGGGTCAACATCCCCGACAGCGACATCGGGTTGAGGGGAGGCAGAGGCGGGTGGGATGAGGCCGAGTGAGGTAGATCCTCCGTAAATGAAGGAGCAGTGAGGGTACCAGGGTACCTCGATGAATCTGTTGCCATCGCTGATGAAAGTGTGATGCAGGTGGTCGCTAGAGTCCTCCCAGCGGCAGGTGCACTCCTGTAAAGCAACCATGAGGTCACTGCGACAAAGGGAATACGTGGAGTAGTACCAATATCGGTGAATACGGTGGCCCATACCAAGTTGCCATCACTCGTCTGCTAGATGTGGGGACGGAGGGGTCGGCTTCAAGGAGGTTTCCGTATCGTATTTAATATGTATGAGCTATATAGTCCAGCCTCGAGTCTGGTCATCGCCGCGCTGCCTGTAGCCTGCAGTCTTGTCCCCGCCCATAGGCAGCACGATAACGGTCAGCAAAACGCAGGTTAACACGAGTTTGGGGGGCACTCAATTCACTTCCGTGGGTACTTGCGCGCGGTCGGGATTCGCAACGGGTCGCAGCGGATTTCGATCGCTACGAGACACAGCATTACTCAGAGGCGCCTCGCCGAATACCCTCATGACAGCTTCGAATATGGAACGTGTCTGTGGCGTGAATGCTCAAATCGTAGGCCGCCTTTTCGATGCTACGCCGCGGGGCTGGTATAACGTTTCTGGCCACGCGCGTTGCGAGCTCGTTTCTGAGGCCGGGAACACCGGCGTCAGTGAGGCTGCCCACTGTACGTGCAAGTAAGCAGAAGGATCGACACCATACACATCTCTATCCCACTTACCTTCTGTGCGAGCCCTCACGACGATCCTGGAGGGCTCCGGATTTTAACTGATTCTCCCGATATGGGACCCATGCCACGCTCCAAAGAGATGGGCGCGATTATTGGGGCAACCTTGCGCCACACGCGATCACTCCTGGTATTAGCGCCGTTGACTAGGGTTTGCAGCCGCACTGGCACACATACAGCATGACAGTACAGCCATAGGGCCGTGAGGTTGGAGTGGGAAAAGTGTGACCCCTTCGTAGTGCGGGGGGCGCTGGAAAGCGTCTCGCATACCCCGCTGGTGCAGAGCCTTGGACAGTTTCGACGATTCCACCACCGCCCTGTATTTTATTAGATGAGAACGCGACATGCGGCGCTCACATCATTCAAAGGTACCCAGGCTGTCGTTGTCGGAGACTGGAGCGAACGTCTGTCACATTTTGCAAATATGGATCCACGTGCTGATGAGGAAGAGAGGGAAGATATTTCCTATTGCTACTGTTTTTCTTTTGTCGATATTCTTGATACAGTCCAGTCGTTGAAGTTGAAGACGGCCGGTGATTTGGATGTATGCTGGAGCAGAGACTCCAGGTACCGCAATTGCAACGAAAACTGGGGACAACCTTTGGTTCTGATTGGGATCGTGGTCTCGATTGCGGTGTAATAGGCCCAATGAGGAAAATATTGTTCGTAGCGCAATTGGAAGAGGTACATACCCACAGAGTATCGCTAACCCTTGTTTAAATTAAATACTACCCTGCGCTCTTTCGCCCCGTATGCCACTGTCTGCGTTGGTCCGTCCCCACCGGTGTTCCGTGGCCCTGGGGGGAGGTACTGCCTCGAAAGGTGATACTTGAGACACAAAATTGGAGAGCCGGAGGATCCCCGAATCAATGGAGTATGCAGCGTCGGCCGACCGCCCGGCAAAACTTTGGTTGCGCCCTGCCGCGCCCCTGGAATTTTGAAAGGCGCAAAAAGAGGAACACGAAATCAGTCTGTGTCATCTAGATGCCAGTGTTCTGCAACGAGACGCGGTCAGGTTCAAGCTTGAATTTGGGCTTCCAGTCGAACGCCATGGAAGGGGGCAACTAGCGGGTGCTTGAAACAACTAAGCACGCCCAGCGGAACGGATACGCCTCGTGGCCCGGTGTTTCGACTCGCGCGGCTAAACTGGCCCCATCAGCAGCCAGTCAGTGATCGTATTCAAAGCTCGGGGTCTCACCTGCAGCTGCGTCCAGATAGCGGTTGAACTCGCAGTCTGCCATACAGATTTCTGTGAATGTGAGCCGGTCTTGCAAGAATTAGCCGATCCAATATATGTCCGGCAGCGAGGATCAGAGCCAGGAGGTGCCAGAATCCCCATAATGCCACAGGAAGGCGTAATTATACCTGATCGCTTGCCGTATCTGAAAAAAATTATTATTCAGGCGTTGCCTCTGTTTTGTCTCACTTTTCCATCTCATATTATCAGCCAGATGTTGTCTACATATCTCTCACTACACCCAATCTTCCATTGTATGAAATACCCACGGCACGGACGTATTGTGAGTTGGGGAAGGGTGCCCTTTGTGCGAGATTATTAGAAGAGGGTCTGCTCGCCAATCGGCCAACACCACTACGGGGTTATCCAATAACTTTTGTGAAGATATTTGGGTACAGTATATTCTCTCAACTCGTTTCTTGCTTTGGGTCTTCGTCTGAACTGCGGTGTAGCGGAGGTATGTCTCCAAATTCCTTAAAGGCATACCTCGTAATCCTAGCTGCATCTTCTAGCAACTCCGTCCTCTGCCATGTTACGATTAGAACGTGACCGGCTCGAGTTCTCGACCAGACTTTGGGTTCTCTGTAGCAAAGCGGAAATCATGGGTGCAAAAGGTAGATCGACTCTCTATCAGTGGCTTGACCTCCGCAAACCCCAGATCTATGCTTGCAAGTTCCCGTGGAGAGTCATCCATACATTGCCCAGCAAGCGTCATCTGAACCTGGCTCCGACGCATATCCGCAATCATTCGAATACGGGAAAATATCCATGTGCTAGAAGCTGTGGCAGTCGTGCCTGGTAAGCTAAGTAGTCTTGCGTCAATGTCATAGAAGGGTATGTTGAACAAAAGTTCTCAGTCGGGATGCGTTTACGCTCCGAAATTTCTCCAGGCTCACTTAAGCCTCGTCCAGAAATGCTGTCGACACTGGTATGCGCATCGCTCGCGTTTTGTCAGGAAATTTATGCTTATGGCGGAATAGTGAGACGAATTCCTGCTCGAGAACATAAAGGGACACGAAGGCACTGTGAAATTATGCGGTAGTACGTAGAGGTGAGGTCATTTTCCATGTGCGGTGGATTTGCTGCCGATACGAATGAGCGGCTGAACCTCCCTTGGATCTCACAGCTTCAATTCAACAGCCTAGTCTCCTCCAGTCTTCTCACTGGTTGTCCTAATTCACGGTTTTTGCATCTAGTTTGGCCGGACTAATCAATGATTTGCCTAAACTGTAGCCATACTACTCGTACATACAACTGTTTGTTTGACGTGATTTTGTCCGAGGCTTCAGTCCTGTCTGAATCAGCGTCTTTTCCAATCGCTCAACTCGCGCAGACTGTTTCCACCAAACAAAACTGGAAAGCGGTACCGACGTAACCTGTCAGTGACATTGCTGGAATAAGGAATTTAGTTCGGGTAGATAGCCCAAGCAGGGCATTCGGCATGTTACAGCAAAACCGTCCACAGTTTTGCCCTTGCTAATTGACATTGAGCGGCCACTGGAATTTCGCGGTGTTTGGGTAAACTTGCATTTTAAGTGACGTGTCTCTTCGCTATGGTATGTTCAGGACCATGAAAAATTACCTGTCATATGCATAATCGCCCGCGTTCTCGAATCTCTACAGCATTGGTTAATCACTACTTTTTTCGGCTGTTATACACCGCCAATGTAACCTAAATGCCCTCTTCTTAGTATCCAGAATACTTCTTTGCAACGTCTCTGTCTTTCAAATCTGGCTGCGTCTGCTCAGGGAAGGCGCTCTCTCATCCCTATTCGTGTACCAAAGCTAATCCCATCAATACACTGGAGACAAGTGAAAATGCATATTTACTAGAGATGAGCTTGCCCCGTCAACGCAAAATTCCCTCAACATGTATTGTTTCCGCCGTCTGCCTAGTTGGCTATATCAATTTCGGCTTCCCACATGTAGTCGTCATTTCCCACCACAAACACTCAGCCATACGACATTAAACAAGTCGGACCTTCTGTCCCACGCCCTTTGTAGGCTCCCCCTGACTCCATTGAATGACTTTGTAGCTCATGTATAAGCAATACCGATTTCATTTTAATCAAGCTATATTGTCTATTACGATTATCGAATTCTGGTCTTGACAGATTGCGACACATGATGTCCACCGGAACATGGGTCAGGATCTTAATTGGCACTGCGCCTTGATATGGTCGGTACCGAGAGCTCTGTGTACGCATTGAGTCTGACCTATGGAAGTGGGTAAATAGGCCGTGGAAATCCGAGGTTCCTTGCCCGACTACAACCATCAGCCCACGAAACTGTCTCTTCGCTTTGCTGAAAGGGACGATATGAACTACACTTATCCTAACGGTGCCCCAGGTGAGAGTAAAGGTGTCTGCACAATCGGAGTATCTCAAAGGTCGCATACGCCAGGTGTCGTTTACCTACATCCTGGTACACCCGCGGCTCCATTATTTCAACAGGTCTTTGTGCCAAATTACAGTGAGTCAGATGAACGTGCTCTGTTGTGAGACCATTCCTAAGCACTGCGAGTAGGTCCTCCCGGGGGATATCCAGCAGCTCATGGGCCCAATACATTCAATCAAGCCGCTGCTCACTTGGGGTTTTCGGTGGCAGAGTCTCATTCACTAGGGGGTAGTGGAGGTACGGCACCAGAATTCCTGAAAGGCATGCGTATTCGGTAGTCATGACACGTGACCCAGCTACATCGTCGGGAGCGGGACACGATTGGCTTGCGCTCTCATCTCAATCTTGGATTCTCTCTGGCGAGGGTGAACCCACTGATGTGAGAGGTAGATCGGTCCTCCATGAATATAATGGGTCGATCATCCTGGACCCCAGCTATACGTTTGCAAAGTCCCTGTATGTTAAGATTGGAACTGGGATCGGAACGATCCCAGCGTTGGTTTTTAACCGACAGTATCGCTATCGGGCGTTGGCCAGTCCGGGGGTGTGCATGGGCGGACAGGAAGGACGCGGAGTCCTGGGTCGT
>Ga0307513_10013341_pt1 | contig 10091 bp, 4 predicted proteins | sample 15_EM_MG_FD_202174 | JGI IMG/M metagenome (GOLD analysis project Ga0307513, IMG submission 202174) | Populus trichocarpa ectomycorrhiza microbial communities from riparian zone in the Pacific Northwest, United States - 15_EM | ecosystem: Host-associated > Plants > Roots > Unclassified | place...
GTGCTGCAAGAATACCCTAATTTCCCCAATTCCTTTTGGGGAACCCCCCATTTGTGGAGCAGTGGAAGCCTGGACAGCATTTAAACAATATAAAAGCTGATATTTATTCCTCTTCTTTTATCCTTTAAAGTAGCTCTGGTATCAGCAAGCAGGTGAAAGGTATCTCAGGGATTTGTACCTTTATCTATGTTGCGATGGCGACCTCTAACTTTTCTTTGCAGTAGCCTTCTATGTATGCATGTGTATATCCATTCAAACTTTATGTTGAATCCTCTTATTTATGTCGAGTTCTCTTATCTGTGTCATTATAAGGTCAATTTTGGAGATTTCTTACAATAATTTGATTACACGCAAGTTACATCAGGGGAGCCATAGAGCTGGAAAAGGAGCGTTGAGGACTGGAGTGAGGATCCTAGGACAAACATGAGAACCTCTTCCCATTCCACCAGGTGATCAACACCAAACCTTCTCTCTGTGAAGAATTAGGCAAGCACCAAGTGCAGTGTACCTTTCAGTTCTCCAATAAGCAAATCAAACTTCTGATGTGCTATTGCCCACATTCATTCAGTTTATTGAGGAAGCTGTGAACAGCAGACATAGCACTCCATCCAATTTCTGCCCTCCCCTTTATTATTTAACTTTGCTCCTCCTTTGACATCATTTAATTTAAGCACAGCATGCATCTTTCATATTGCTAACCTATGCCAGCATTCATTAATTTGTTTGTGTTCTCTCTCAGTTATTCATATCATTAGTTCATTAAATATAAAATAAGACAGAACAGAAAGGATTGTTGCCTTTTGCCTTAACACCCAGAGTGCTCTTTCTAAAGGAACAGATTTTAGCTTTGATTTATTTTTTATACCAAAGCAGCTGCAAATCACAGCCGAAATCTCACATCTACGGTAACAACTTTTCCATTTCCATACATACCCAAAGCATCGCATGGTAATTCTCAACTGCATTGCACTTTCCTCTAATTTATCCACTCAGAAAAACAAACCCTTAAATTATGTAGCAAACAACCCCATGGTTAGCAAAGATCTCCCAAAACACGAGTGTTCTGTGTTTGATGTTTGAAGAAACAAATGAAGAAAAAGAAAAACTTACAGGGGGAAAGCAACGGATACCAAGATTCTTTGGAGGAGGTGTAACTTCAATGACTTTATAAGGGTAGGAACGATCTCTGTCTCTTTCTTTCTTTCTGCATGTTACATCAAGTGCTGGTGTCTGCTGCCAAATTATATAGTTAAAGAGCAATTACTGAAAAATGATGATATGTGAGAAGACATGAATAGATCAATTACGAATCAATTAAAAGAAAACCTCCGTGAATTGGTGATTGATTGTCACACCTTCTGATACGCACCTACATTCCAAGACGCCATTGTCATGCTTCTGCTCTCTCTCTCTCTCTCCCCCTCTCTCCGCGTCTACTTTCTTTCTTTTGCGTGTCTGTAATTGAGAGTTGAAGAGTGGAAAAAGGAAAGCCACAAAAATATAAAGATCTTTTCTTTTTAACAATTAAGAAGAAAAGACCAAAAAACATGAAACAAGAAAAGAGGTGCTAATTTTAGGAAGATAGATACTTTAATTTTGAAAAACAAAATTCTAAAACTTGGTCATTCAATCTATATCGTTTGTTTGTTTTTGTAATTGAAAAATATTTTTATAAAATTTTGATTTTTGATTTTTTAAATTAATTTTTTTTAATATTTTTAGATTGGTATGCAAATATCAAAAATAAATTTTTAAAAATAAAAAAAATATATTATTTTAATATATTTCCAAGCAAAAAATAACAGCTGCTAAAATATCAAATAGGCTCTATAAATAATGATTATCTCTAATGTTAAACCTTGGTTTCTTGAGTAATTTTTTCTAAAAACTCAATCATATAGATTTAAACACAAGTCTAGAGAGAAAAGAAGATTGCACAAATTAAAATGCATGAAATTAAATAAACTAATAAGGAAAAAAATAAAAACCTTTCAGGAAAAAAAAGACAAATAAATTTGTAGCCAATTGAATATGTAAGTTTAACTATAATTTACATAATAAAACTCTATTTATATCGTTATAGAGTTTGAATTCTATTTACATAAATATTTCTAAACATATACATATATTGGTATCACATAAAAAAGATTATTAAATGTTAATACAAGACAAATCTCTCTTTTATTGAATAACACTTGAATCTTAGTCTAATCTCTCGTATTTAATTAGTTATTCCATTGATGATTCTCGCTCTAAATAGGATGTTATCTCTCTCGTTGTGTGTATTTTCAAACTCTATTTTTTGATTGCTTTCTTATGAGCAATAGTGACTCTTGGTCCCTTGGTTGACTAGTTCATTGCTTCTTCAACACTCCTAGTCGATTAAGAACTCCTCCAACTCAATCGATTCTTTTAACTCATAAACGATTTTAGTTTTCTTCTCTTATTTTGTGATGAACAATCATTGTTCTTTATGCTTGATACATGTACGTTTATTTCAGGTGTAAACAATGCCTCTCATGTTTCTTTATTTCTTAAATGAAGGATTTTTAACCCTATCAAACTTGTACTAAAACCAATTAAGTATTATATGGAAAATAATATTTTTCACCTAAATCAATTTGATTTGAAAATTACACGTTCTTTAGATTTTAGGCATGATATTTAGGTTAAATTGCACCTAATTCATCATCTCTTACAAAATCTAAATATTCTCTAAAAACCCTAGATAATTTTTTTGTAAAGATTCAACGAAGAACCTTAAATAATCTACGTTCTTTCTAAAATTAAAATGGTAACTTTAAATTTTGCTCTAAAATAAACCCTCTTAAATAGACTACACATTGAATGGTCTACTATGAGTGCTAGTCATAGCAAAAAAAGGAGAATATTCCGGCTCATTCTACCAAAAGATACCTTAGAATGAGGAAGATCTTCACATTTCCTACACTTTGAAAGAGAAAGAATTCATCTTTAAGATGATTATGTAAATTTAAAAGTCTGGAAGAAAATATGTTGTTCTTGAAGATTGCATTAGATGGTTGGAAAAACTGAAACATCATTAAGCTTATAATAGAGGAATTATAGTATTTTTAATAGGATTCAACTATCACGTGTCATATTAAAACTTAAGAAAAAGCTTCTAGCAGCCTTTTCCTTGTTTTAATATAAATCCAGCAACACCTTCATATTCATATATTGATTACAAACCATTAGTCTTTATGACTTGGCTATAATAAATTATCTTTACCTAATTGGTGACAAACTCATGTGTAATACATCTACTATGAATATAAAATCAACCATTTTAATTTTAAAAGACCTTGAAACTTTATGCAAAGGATCTTGCAAATCCTTTTTAGTTTAATCCTTCTAATCCTCCTATGGATAAAAAAAACTAATGTCCTTAAGACTTTTTTCTTGTACTTGACAAAAAAAATTAGAAACAATTTTATTGTTATTGTCATGTGCATTTTCGATCATGAAATCTGCATTGCTTTATTTATCAAGACAATCATGTTGGATGTGTATGGTTGATCAATCGATGATTTTGACAAGGGTAATGCTATGATTATTGAAGATCATCAAGTACCTTGATCCATGTCGATTCAAGTCATTAGCTTTTCTATTGTTTTCTCTCATTAAAAAAACAAAAATAAAATTAGAGAATCTCTTAATAAGGTTTGTGGCCACAATCTGGTATGGAATTAAAGTTGATATTTCACACTTATGAACTAGATAACTAGTTGAATAATAAGTAATGAATTCCTTATCATGTGATTGATTGTGCTCCTAATTTTTAGGAGTATCTCTAGGCCTAAATTAAGGTCTCATAACATCTTGATTATTTGTGCAAAGAAGATCAAGCCAAAAGGATTAGGTCATGAAACCGAAACCGAACCGAACCGGTCGGCTTTTTCAAAATTTTAATCAGTTTAATCAGTTTTTTTTCACGGTTCGATTTTTTCGGTTATTTTTTTTCTAGTTTTCTCGGTTTAATCGGTTTTTCGGTTTTTTTTAACACCTCTACCTTCTAGTATTGAAATATACAACCTTAAACACTTTCCAAGCCTTGATGGGGCTAACTTTAGGGTTTAACTATATAAGCTCTTATATATTCAAAGGCAACATGTTTCTTTTTCATTCATTAAAACTCATTAAAGCTTTTCCTTTCACCAAGTAGGTAAAAGGTCTAATCTTCCCTGCAATATTTAAAATAAACCTTCTTACAAAATTAATCTTGCCAATAAGATTTTGTATTTCCTTCTTGTTTTGAGGAGGTTTTGCTTCCATTATAGCTTATTATTTATTATTATCTACCTATATGCCTCACTAATGCACTAAAAATCCCTAGAAAATTATCTACCTATACTTCTAAGGCCCATTTTAAGGGATTCATTTTTAAACTATGCATCCTTATTAGTTCAAATTAGCATATAGTTCATTTAGTTAGTGGATCTTGATTTTAATTTTATCATAATATCATTAATTTAAACCTTCATATTATGATCAATCATATCATGAAAGATTAAGTTCATAGCTCTTTGGTTTGTTGCACCTATATTTTTCAATGTAAAAGGCATTGTCATTCATTCACTCTTTCCTAGTGAACTAAGACATTTGAATGTAGTCTTGGAAATATTATCTTTTACAATGAATATTTATTTGTAACTAGAGTGGCTTTTCATAAAACTATATATTTCATTTCTAGATGCATTTATAAGCATATTAGCCATTGGTATAGGATATTCATCTTTCAAAGATGTGATTTAAATTTCTAAAATCTGATGTATAATTTGGCATTCATTTTTCATACTAGTATTAGACATCTATTCACTATATCTTATTAGTTTAATAAATTCATATTCTAAAAGTCATTTAATTTTTTCCTTCACACAATCAATCATGTTTAGAGACATTCTTCAAAAAAGTTGTCTAAGTGGCTTGAAACCAAGCTTGATTGGTAGAGGATGTTCTACCAAGCTTCTATATAACCCAAGCATCTCATTGTAACACTAGGAAAAATAGTCTTTGTAAGTGTTTAATTTGCCAATAATTTTTTTTCCTGAAGCTCTTCTAATATGCTTGTATTTATAAAGGTTGGTTTAGTCCCACTTTTAGTCCCAAGTTAACTTCAATTAACATGTTTTGAACTTTAATTTGTCCATCATCTATATTTTATGGTGTTAGAGGAAGGCTTGTCTTATCGAGAAAAATCAATCCATGGTCTTAATTTGACTTTGGTTAACAAATTCAATTCTATTGTCCAATACACCTATAGGCTTCATCGAAAGCCTCAAAACATTCTATGAAGTCATAATGACCTATAGGCTTTATCGGAAGCCTCAAAACATTCTATTAAGTCATAATGATTCATTTAATCTTATGGCTCATATTTTAAGTTATTTTCTTTTCATTGTAGGTTATTTGGCCTAGAAAAATCTATTATGGGTCACTTAATGTGTGTTATTTTCTTGCTAATAGAGAAGTCAATGGGGCGATCCATGTTATACATGCCTATGAATTGGACTCGATCAATATCATCACTACATAACCATGCATTTTTCATCCTTGAATTAACCAAAAATGATTTATCATCCATCTAAACTATATTAGTTAATCCATCTTGTAACCACACTATTAAGGTTTGATGTAAAGATGATGGCACACACATGTTAGCATGTATTAAGTTTCATCCAAGTTGGGTGTTATAGCTTGTCCTTGCTTCCACTAAAAAAAAAAGCTATGCTAGAGGTTCTTGACCTAATAATTAGATATGTTTGTAGTTCTCATATGGTATCTCTTATACCCCATATAAAATCTAATATGACCATGATGTCCCTTAGACTTCACTACAATTATATGGGTCATGACAAATAAAATATGGCAAAAAGAGTATCATTTTCACAAGGAGGAGGTTCACATACCAATTTATAAAATTTCCTATATTATTTTGACAATCCCAAAATACCTGTAAATATTTTCATGAAAAAGAAAGGTTCCTAGGGCTTGGATTTCATCAATTTAATTTCTTTAATAAGTTTAGACTAATTGCTTGCATTAATGTTTTTCTATGTGATATTCTTTTTTAAGGTATAATAACTATACCTATCTTAATCTTATATCTATTGTCATGATCACATAAATTAGTATAAATTCATTATGCACTATAAAATTCTTAAATGTAGGTTATAAAGGTGTGTATTTATTTCTAAACCACACTATCAGATGAATAATCCACGAATAAATATTGAACGTCAACTTTTCATTACTTCATCAACATCTTAAGCATGCCATTCATGGCCAGTAAATTGTAAGAATAAAAAACAAAAATCATCTAATTACAATTAACAAATGATATTCAATATAACCATATTCAAATCATGCCAAGAATTTCATGACTACAGGGCCTTATAATAAGAAAGCTATAAATTAGAATTAATGAAATAATCCAATTATTTCTTAAATATAAATTTGAATTCAACATCCTTATTAACAATTTAGCAACTAAAAATAAAAGATTAGATAAAGAAAAAAAAAAGAACTATATGATTGTTGAAATAATGAGCTCCTTTTTTTCCCCTTGGTATGGCTATTGGGATTTTTTTTTTCTATGATAAAACCTTTGTCCCTTCTCTATAGCTAAATATTTGATCCCCTACAAAACCGATTCTCCTTTCCTTTCTAAAACAATTTTTTGGTGCTGAAAATCTAGAATTCCTAGCTAACTGACTTCCATCTAGATTTAGAGCATCAAAACAATATAGTTTGGCTTTCGGCCATCACTAAAGTTTTATATCTTGTTTTTAGCTTTCCAACACATCTGGGCATGCTTTATTTTGACTTCTAGAACACCATATAAAGTCTGAAAACTAAAACAAGGTCTGGGTTGCAGTAAACTTTTGAAAACTTGGAGTTCTTCATTTCTATTAAGTTTTAAACTTCAAAATAATAGAACTGGTTTTGAATCTCTTCATAAAAGTTTTATTTCTATGTCATAGTTTTTTAGAAAATCAAACAAAACCTAAAATAATGTTATGGTTTTACTAGATCAAACTAACTAGGACTTTCCATGTTGGCTAGAGGGGCAACAACCAACCTTGGCTACCACTACTAGGCTTACAACTGGTGGTTTGCAATGTGCCCATCACTAACAATAGCAAGAAAAAAGGGGATGAGAGGAAAAGTCATGATTATACGCCTCCGACCAAGTTTAGGGTTTTTAGATGTAGAACTACAATTCTACCCCTGTAGTCTATACCTTATTATAATAGGGTATTTTGAGAAAAATTACAATTCTATCCCGGTAAAAATAAAATATTGATTTTATGTTAAAATTGAAACATTAAATTAATCATGGACATAATTTTAATAATTTGATTAAGAGTGGTTAAATTATGTAATTAAAAAAATTCTTATTTTTAAAACATTCTGATTGGATTATGATTTAATTACAATATTTATGTTTTGAGGAATAAATCTTATTTAATTTATCCTAAAATTGTTTAGGGTGTTAATAAGAATTTTTATATGATTATTTCTCTTATTAAATCTTGAAAAATGTATTAGATAAAAAATTTTAAAGTTTGAAAAATTATTAAAATGAGTTTGATTTGCTATTTCTAAATATTAGAAATATTATTTTCAAATTGCACAAAAAGTCGATTACTAGAATTCAAGCATGAAATATATTTAATTATGCATATTAATGTGTTTTTATATATGATGGATGATTATAGACATTAAAAGACCAGTGTGATTTTTTTTTTATGGTTGAATGTTTATAATATTTAATAGGTAATGTGTGCCTTGTCTTTTTTTTCAATGATATAAGAGTATTTCTCATCTAAATCCCCTTGAATATTACTCAAGGGTTTTTATTCAATTATGTTAATGTTATGTAATTTAGAAATGTAAAAATTTATATAGAAAAAATATTTTGTAATAATTATCAAGTTTCATGAGAAGTTCATTTATAATTGTGCATGACATGTCCTACCAAATACATAAAGTTGTTGTGTTTCTTGAACTTTAAGTTGAGCATCCAATGTTATAGCTTCGAGCTCGAGTTCTATTTGGATTTTAGTTCTTGAACTTTTTCAAATTCTATTTTCCTCTGATTGTTCCTTTCAAGAATAAATTTTCTCTCGAAGAAGGTAACATGTTTTAAGACAACCATTTTTGCTCAACAACATAGTAAAAACAATATCTAATATTTTTTTTATATCTCATAAACTTACATTTATTTGATTAAGCTTCCAGTTTTTCACATACTTTACTCACCATATAAGCATCACATCCCTAAATTTTTAAGTATGATAAGTTTGGTATCTTACCTTTTTATATCTTGAAAAAAATCTTATCAACAAATTGTATTGAAACTCTATTTAAAACGTAAGTAGTTTCTTATAGGGTATAGCAAAAAAATAATAAAAAAAGATGAAAGATCTATATAGCATATTATAGACTACATTGTATTCAATAGGATGTGATTTCTCATTTTATAAACTCTATTATATTGTGGTGTTCCAAGAGTTATCTATTATGAAAGAATCCTATTATCTTTTAGAAAATCTAGAAATTCTTACCTTAATGATTCTCCATCTTGATCTGATTGAAGTATATTGATACTTTTTCTAGTTTTTTTTTCTATTTTTTCCAAATTCTTTCAACCTTTTCAAGTAATTCAAATATGTGTTTTTTTAAGTACACATAACCATATCTAGAATGATATGCAGTGAATGTAATAAAATATGTATATCCACCAATAGCACAAATAGTCATTGATTCACATATATTTATATGTATTAAACTTACAATTCATGAGTTCTTTCACTCTTACCTATAAGAGATGATTTGGTTATTTTACCCAAAAAACAAGTTTCATAAGTTTCATACGATTAATAATTAAAATAATCAAATATATAACTTAGTGATTATTGTTCATTTATTTAACCTAATCTATAATGCTAAAAATATAATGGATATTTATTAGCTAATGTATTCTTTTAGCTGTTTATATTGAACATAAACAATTCTAAATTAAGTATATACAAACCATTTGTATAAAGACCAAATCCATAATAAATATCATTAATATAAAAGGAACAATATTTACCCTTAATAATAAATTTAAATCCACTGAAATCTAAATAAGAAATTGATATGATGTTTCTAGAAAAGATCATCGACGTTAAACTAGAGATATGTTGGCCACACACGCTGCTTAGAAATTATGAGGATGTTGAGATGATTCAAATGCCACCACGAGAGCTTGCTTTTGGCTGCTAGTCGACGCCACACGTATGACCTAAATGGCATGAAAATGATTTACGCACTAACTCCATTTTTAAAAAAATAATATTTTTTATTTGTTCAATTACCCAATCACCCCTAGTCCAACTTAATTATAACTAAAAAAACCATATTGAAAACATGAAAAAGCCCCTGAACATCAATTGAGTAATTTTGCTTCCAAGGATAATTTTTTTATTTTACTGTTTTTTAAAAATTAAAAATACTAAAAAAATTCTTGAACATCATTTTAGTTATTTTTTTAGAGGTAACTAAGTCATTTTATTATAATAAAAATATGAGAAGACCAAGTTATCCCAATCAATATGATAATGACTATTGAATCCTAGTTAAAATATCATCTTACTCCCAATAACCAGTCATTAACCAGTCATTGTTTTTTTTTTTTGAAAAAATAAAAATATAATTACAATGCAGCGACGCAAATACACCGAGACTATGCAAACAATGAAACACTAATACCTTTTAGTTTTTTTTATAATATTTTTCTACAGCAGAGTGAATTCCACTGGTACATATTTTACAAGGGCTTGAATTGAGCAGAGAAACTTAATGTCAATAAAGTCTATGTTACCAGTATAAAAACCATGTAACTTTTGTGCCAGCTGAGAAGTTAGGAGACTACAAGTCTTCTTCTCTTTTTCTGGCTTCCAGATTTTTGAGGATTGTAATTAAAAAAAGTATACTAGATACCAATTGTTAAACAACTGCATTTGAGGAAATAACATCCAAAATCTTTCTTGATACTCTAATCTAGCATCGATCTTCTTGTATTC
>Ga0307513_10013342_pt1 | contig 10091 bp, 10 predicted proteins | sample 15_EM_MG_FD_202174 | JGI IMG/M metagenome (GOLD analysis project Ga0307513, IMG submission 202174) | Populus trichocarpa ectomycorrhiza microbial communities from riparian zone in the Pacific Northwest, United States - 15_EM | ecosystem: Host-associated > Plants > Roots > Unclassified | place...
ATGAGGAGAACATAGCGAACTAAAATCAGCACATGAAAAAGGCGATACTAAAGCGCGTGCGCGAACGGGCGCGTGATTGTCGGGCGGGCTACGAACGAATCGAAACTCGATGTTGCGCATGGGGAACAGGCACATTCAGTAGGGGTTGCTGGAAGAATCGATATAATGATCCTGTGGCATCATTCGGCCAGGCGATACTGTGTACCGTAAGCGGGACCAAACGGTCGGTCGGGCTGTATGGCCGGGCTCGATCGGAGTAGCGCACGTGATAGGTATTATTCAGGCAAATACGTACAACCGTAACAGAATGAGACTCACGAATAGGTGACGCTCAACCATAACAGTAGCAACCTATGGTGCCTACCAATTTATAACTTAGTCACGCAGTGTTTTCCTTCTATTTAGCTTCAAGAAAGGGGAGGTCGCTGGGTTTGTCCCTCAGTCTCAAGGTCAATGATCAAGGCCCCTTCGCTCAACCAAATAAGGAGTCACTTGACACAGGACTTTCTATCGGTATTATGCACATTACAATATAGGTCGGGTATTCCATCGATCGAGAACCAGTAAATGCTGCGGTGCTTGAAACCGAAATATATTTTTACCCCCGTTGGTCGTTTCAGCATACGACACGTAGCCTGTGAAGCGGAATGAACAATATTGCTTTGATTGAATATCTAGTCTATGAGGAAGAGGATCTTGTCATTGATTTAGGAAACGCAACTGACTCGCCCGGAAATGAAATGACAAGCAGGCGGACAATACTGTACAGGTATGGCCCATGCGATCTGAACTGCAGAGCTTCCTAGCTAATTCACGACGGGGTAGACAGTGTGCAGCACAACCGGTGCCAGCGTAATTATGCCCAACATTAGCTCCATTCCTGGTACTAGTACAAGAAGAAATGTCAATCTAGGGCCAATGATTGGAAGTGATCTCTGCATTTACCCTTGTGTGCTACATTTCTTATTGCCATCGACATTCTACATTGCTTTGTCTGTTGAGTTCACATTCTCTGCACCTTGTCAGTGGATCAGCCACCAACGTTGAAAAATAAACATGGATGATGACCACGGGTGGGCAACGTACAGATAGTCCACTTTGTCTTCCGGCTTTGCTCACGTCCGGGACATCGGTCAGCCAGAGAAGCATTGGCGACGTGACCCTAAAGTCTCAGTGAAAAACAATCGAGTTCGAGCTTCTATCCCTAGGACCGCAGGAGCAGGCTCGTACCTCTTAGTGTTTATAGCTTGCGGAACATAGTTGTGAAGAGGCTTCAACCATCTCCGGGCTGCCTTCGTATTATCCAAGGCACCTCCATTCGCTCGATATGCGCTGATGCAGCTGTTGCACCGAGGGAAATCCCCTCCAGGAGGCGAGATGGTTCATTCAGAGAAACTCAACAGGGTAGACAGCGTCAACAAGCAGCCGGTCCCGCCTGAGGCTACGCCAAGCCAGCTTGATGACTGTGTGGACATAAGGGAAGAGAGCGGCCCATGGTTGAGACAGTTACCGTGTTGCCTATTGACGAGGGTTGGCAATTGGGACCGGGTGTCACAACTCCATTCAACCTCGGGCAATCAAGGTATCCCTGTTTCATATGAATATGATAAGGCTGCACTGGACTGCTGGCAGAGAGCCCATCGGTGAACCTGCGGTATAGGCTTCACAGTCCGCATTAATGTGCAACCAGTGATAACCTCAAACTGTCCGATGTGCGCATAGATACGATACTTTCACTACAGCGTCTATTTGGTACGAGCGATACGAAGCTTGTGCGGCTTGTAGGCGTAATTTTCGCCGTAGTTTTTGGGCGGTATCCGCTTGACCGTTGGAGGTTGTATATAGTAATCCCAGCCTATCGATCATTGAGCGTCTTGGAAGTTTGATAATAGAAACCCTGACGTACCTTGTTTCTCTGCGAAATGGATAGCATCATCCTGAGAAATGAAAGACAACCTAGTTCCCTGCATATAATCAGCACTAGAACACACGAATCAGCATATTACGTGGGTTCTTGGAAGAACCACAGACGAGCTAGCCCAACCCATAAGCGGGTTTTCCCATCGACCGCCACCCGGTAGGGTATCAAAGTCTATCCTCCATTTCTCTCCTTTAGCTCCTCCACTTTGCATAGTGTTGCGTGTCGGTTGGTAAATGCGCACGACTCGATGACGAAGTTGAGCTGTTCGATATCGGTCGAAAATTAACAAAATTCCCAGTCGTCGATAGCAGACTCAAGACTAACAAGGGGCACCAGAAACGATATCCGCTTCGACGACGTGTTGTGGTGGGGGAAGCGGAGCGACGTCCTTTGATTGTGAATCGCTCAAGGGGACGTTGGCGACCGGTTTCTGTGCATCTGTGGAGTTGAATCTCCTCGACAAGGCTACGGGCAACTTGGAGATGGTTGTAAGTCGCACCGGGCGCACGGCACGTAAAATGGGAACAATGGTTGAAGTCATGTGCGGAATCCAAGGTTGGCCTCTACGTTCCCCAATAGACAATGGGTCCAAGTGCTCAGGCTTCAAATGCGGTGAGTGAATACATCATAAATAACCATTCCTATTACTTATGCGCCTTACTACAGCTTGGCTGGGTCTCAATAGCTTGTTGGTCAGTGTCGTTCACAAACAGACAGCCGATCGAGTATTCTGAAAAGAACAACAACTAGGATACTCGTATACTCACCTCAAATCATAGAAAACTACCAATTACAGTCTGGAGAGGGTCTCAGTGTCCTCTTCGTTGTCATCTGGCTCTTTGGCGATATTACAAACCTCATTGGAGCCAGAATCGCAGGTTTATTGCCCACTGTAATCATTCTCGCAGTATATGTAAGTGCCACACGGTCCTTGTGAGATTTATTCCGGATTTTCTAGAGGTGGGAAATTAAGACATTTCCCGATGCCCCTCGCTTGTGGCATCCGATAGCCGACTCGCTCACGATACCCGTCCTCCTTTGTTACTATTGTGCTAGCAAAGGGTTAGCGTCTAACAGGAGTCTACTTGCCAAATTATCGATGGTCTTGGTTGATCCCTACAGCTGCATACATAACGGCTTTTAGGCAAACCTCGGCTGCCGATATTTGACCCATTGAAGGACCTACCTCCAATCCTCTGATTTCGTCGAGGTCATAACTAGCCCTTCGGCTTTCCTTCACTAGCTTTGGTTTATACGGGGTCCTCTATCAATACAAAGGATTGGTTCAGAGAGCTTACTCAATAGCGGGATACGATTTAAAACGTTACTCAAGCAACCAGTAGACCAGCTCAGCTTCTCTTGGCTGGCTGGCTGAGAAACAGTGACCATCGATTGCTTCGTAGTGCGTGAGCGATGCCATTGGTATAGCCCTTTGCATTATCTCTGTTGTGGCAAGGTCAAGAAGGGGCCATGTACTGGTCGCACCCCATTTCTCCTCTCTATTATTCCTTTGGCTTCGTCATAATCCTTAAGCTGATTACACCTTCAACTCTAGTACACACTGTGCGATATAATCCTCCTAGTCCAAATATACTGGTACCGCCACCGTCGACAACTACACCCTCACGCCGATGCAGAACAGACGGCCCTCTTGCCACCCACTCCGCCGAACAAGGACGCTGGACCGCAGAGGGACAACGCCTCCGCTTGGGCCGCACGGATGCTGGAGTACGTCGGCGGCCTGTGTTTTGTCACTGTCTTCGGGCTTGCTGCATGGTGGTGGAGCTCGAAGAGTGAGGACGGGACGTCGGGTGACGGGAAGTCAGATCCACAGTCTGAGATCGTGGTGGATCTCACCAGCCAGGTGCTCGGGTGGTTAAGTGCAATTAGCTATCGTATGTAATCTCTAGTGGTACTGTCCCCGGGGGAAGCTGATGAACATTGGATGATTCAATAGTGGGAGCACGAATACCCCAGATTCGTCCGTCCCCATTCTTCCCTCAAATCTTCCAGTTAATTGATATATTTTCTTTGTTTAAATAGTGAAGAATCGTCAAACGAAGTGTAGGGGCCTATCTCTCGCTCTGTTCATGTTCACCATCTTGGGCAATGTGAGTCTTCCGTCCTTAACTAGGGTTCTTCAACCTGATTTATATTACTTAGGTAACATACGTCCTTTCCATTTGTGTGTCATCGATTGAGCGAAGTCATCTCATCGCAAATGCACCTTGGCTCGCGGGATCTAGTCTTACCGTCCTATTAGACATGGTGGTACGTATCTCGCCTCTATCATTATTGAATTAACACAATACCCCTTGTATGCTTGATAGGTCCTTGGCCAGTTCTTCTATTACCGATCGGAAGAGGCCCAATTACTGGAAACCAGCCAAGACCCATCACCGGTTGCCCAGCCATCTCTTCATTAATAATACTAGCCTTATTGCCATTTCTCATATCCAGTAATCTACAGCTTTTGTGTAGTCTTACAGGCCTCTCAAGTGTAGACATTACCAGTATAAACCGCTGTTTACAATTGTGACTCAGAACCGGAACGGAACGCACAAAGTACAACAACACAAGCGAGCCTGTGAGCCTGTAAGAGAGTGGTACAAGAGATGGTTTGAGACGGTCCAGCGACGAGACGAGACGAAAACCATATGAGAACGAGCACGACAACCACGACAAAAAGAAAAAAAGAAAAGGGGAAGAACTGTACATGCCAGAGACTGAGCCCTGTTAGACTTCAAAACCCAACGCACCGCCTGCACTGTCCTGCGCAGGAGAGGAACCGTCGTCAAAGCCAACCACACGAACAACTGATTTGACCTTAATCACGACCTCCTTCTCTTCCTGCGCAGCAAGCCAGGCCTGGCTATCCTCGTCGCCTTCCATCGTACTCTTTCGTCGGCTCCGCGGTCGGGCACTCGCAGCCATGCTCTGCCTCGCCTTCCGTTTGCTCGCTAAGCTCGGCATGTTAACCACCAGCCCTCCAGTTGCCTTGAGTTCTTCCTCCGCAGCTCGCGTGAGCCGTGCAAGTTCTTCCAAAGTGGATGAGTCAAGTTTAATCTCGAAGAGGTCGAGGATATATTTCCGAGCTGGGAGACGATAACGTCTGTTTGATATCGTGTGCAATGAGCGATGGAAAAGTGGGACGGAGGAGAAGACGTGACGGGTATCGGATTTGGATTTTAGTCTGGAGAGAAATAAATAATCATGGTGATTGAGAGGATTGGAGGGCGTACTTGGAGAGGGTGCGCGAAGCCGCTTGTGAAATAACTGTATTGCAGAGGCTCTCGATGGTTTCCAGGACGTGTCGTTCGAGCTGAGACTTCAGTGGCGGTAGCCGCCTGTCCTTGTCGGTAATCAAGGGAGTCTCCCAGTGAGGAATCTACCAAGGGTTACTACCAGCAAGAACGAAAGCTATGGGCGCACCATCATAAACTTGGAAATGTCCTCTGGTATGCACATCCCAGTCGTGGAGCCTAAGGGTGTGGTAGTGGCGATCCACCCATAATCAGACAGAATTTCGGCTCCTTGAGGTGTCGACGCTATTAAGCCAAGGACGAAAAAGCATGTCCCTCTTACGGAGAGGACAGGGCTTTGCTCCGCGATGTCAAGGATCATTGGTATGATCTCGTCATCTTCCAGAAAGGGGACTCCTCGTTCGCTGGCACCGATATTACCCACGGCCCACAAAAAACTCTTGAGCTTGATGTTGATATCTGAGTCCTCACTGTCAAGACCATGTTGCCGAATGAAGTGCGTGAAGTCGCTAAAGTGGCCTTTGTCATGTAAGACTTGGCACCCGAGTTCCGTCTTCACCATCTCGCCATAAAAATGGGGTGGAGCGATCCCGTCAAATGTTCTACATAATAATCAGTGGCATACGCGAAGGGGACTGCACGGTACGGTACGAACATTAGGTCGTCACCGTCCTCTGCAGGATCAGTGCTGAACGCTTTGGCCAAGTAGACCTCCACCAGTACCACATATTGTGAGTTACGTTCCTAGGGTGGGCTTAGCGATTGATTCTTCATACTTGAATAACCACTCACGTGGAACCACGAGTTCATCTCTCGTTCAATATACTCTGTCTGGTGCAGGTAATGAAACCCGGCAGTGGTAGACATGAACTTCAGCAGGAGTGGGTGTCCAAGTTCACCGAGATGATCCAATGTGGGCTGTATCTCGACGACCATTTGCAGGACATCTCTCGACTCACACGCCTCCTCAAGAAAGTTGACAGCCATCTCCCGTACGTCCGCTGAGGGATCGTACAGTTGCGTTAGAAGCAGACGTAAAGTCCAGCTATTCGCTTGCTTGCTGCTGAGAATGAGCTGGCCAAGGTGTTGGGTAGCGTAAAGTCGAATATGCTATAGCAATATTGATATTATTGAACCGTGAGGGATATGAGCAGACGATCTCACCTTGTAGGTGGAGGTCAACGCCTTCGAGAGAACGATTCGAGAGTGCCCATCCCTATGGTGTCCTCAGTCAGGAGTTCGCTACTTGCATCGGGTAGCTCACATTGTGTAGTCGAGGTTCTCTATAATACACTTGATGAGATCCTCTCGGAACTTGAGGTCACTGAGGTGGTAGAACGCTGTGAAAACCTTGAAATGCTCCATGAGCCTTGATTGGTCGTAAGCAACGTCCCACTCTCAGATTTCATGAAGCAGACTCACTCGATCCCTCTCTGTGTCTTGCTGAGCGCGCCGAGCATTTCCAAATACCCATAAGAAAGGGTGTCTTCCACGCGCTGCTTCGAGAAGATAGAATCATACGGAGGCATATTGTTCCACTATCAAGAGGAAGTCAGTCGCACTCTCAAACCAGTAGATAGACGAACAGGGTCCAGTTGGCTTAACGATTTCGCTAAGTCCTCGAGGAAGATGTCTTCTGAAAGTAGGAACCGCTGTCCTTCTTGTGACTTGGACAGGGTGGTAAGCATAAGACATCCAAACGTGACCCATTTAATATTTGACTATAATATTAACTTCCGGTCAGTCTCCCTGGAGTGAGAAGTTATGCGGACTCACATGCGTCCGCTTCAAATCAGAAAACCTCCTCGCGGAAGGGTGAAAGAAAGCGATAACTTTCTTGACCCATTTGGCTCTAATGGCCTCCTCGAGCCGCTTAGGATTCAGCAGCGGCCCTTCAAACAGCTCGACCAAATACTCATAATTCCAGCGGTTGTGCTCCTTCTCCTGCATGACCTTTGAGTCAGCCATGAGCTGCTGGAAGGACCGATCGTCCAGCTGCATCGCGATCTTGAGCTTGACCTGCTCGATCTGTCGCTGCCCTCGTCGCATTGGGTCATCTACCGAGTCTGCACGGCTCCGGATGTCCCTCACGAGAGTTGGTTGCAGACGCGAGCGGTTGCGGTTGAAGCTGTCGATCGAGGATAAAGTCGAGGTTCCGACCTTCCGAGCGTCGCCTTTCTGGTAGTCCGTCGCAAGGTTAAACAGCTTAGAGAGGGCTTGGATCTTCGCTGCGTATGGGAGGGGCAGGAGGCGGTTCGCTATTTCTAGGATCTCTCCAATGAGGATGGTCGCCTTGCGGGATAGTGTTGATGCTCCTATGGGTTCTTGGACAATAGATATAAGAGCCTAAGGAACAGATAAGACGGAAGAGAGAACCAGTCGTAACAGGACACACGTCGATGAGTCCCGCGTCTGTGAATACCACTAAGAGTAGCGCGATGTATTGATCCACGAGTGTCAGCCGATCAGACCCACGGGACACCTCAACAGTCTCTTGTTGTTTTGCCACCGCCTTGTGTCTCCCATACACTAAGGACACGTCAGGAACCATCATCGTCCAGCAGTAATTGCCTTACTGGTCAAACGTCGACCATTGAGGAAAGCCTGATACCAGCTTGGAGGCTTTATATTCAGGACTTCAAAGAACATATCGAGGATTACCTCCTATATATGCACCGTGTTAGCACATTACGTATCGAATAGGACGAGAGAACTGACTCGAAGTTCCAGCGACGGCACTCTGAGAGTGTCGACAAGTGTACGGATGGCTAGCATGTCGTCCATGCATAAATACATCAAACCTGCAACGCGTGAGGACAGGGTGGAGATGTTGAGGATGTGCTCACCGCTCCATGAACGTAACATAGTGATGACGACTCGCGCACTGGCTTTCATATGCTCCATGTGCGCCTCACCACGACCATACGCGTCAGTGATTCCAGATAGACCCATCTCCAGATCTGTCCCTGGATGCAGGTATGCTCTTGTTCGCGGAGAATCGATGATCGTGAGGAATGCCATAGCAAGTACTGGAGCAAGTTCGGACGGTCCGTCAGAAAGGGACTGTAATAACACCTTCACGCCTTCACAGCGGTGTACGAGGTCGATTTCAAGGAGAACTGGGATTGAAATGAGTAGAGCTTCACCAGGAAACACGTGGCTACTCACGAATTTCAGTCAGCAGTTCCAATGCCATAGATCGGAATGGGTCCTCTTCGTGCTCTGCGACTGCAACGACGGCACGAATGACTGGTTCCCGTAATGGGACGGTCGCGCACCCAGCAGGGACGTTGGGTGGTCGTCGCTCCAAACCCACATCAGTGAATGCTCGAATGAGAAGGAAAGCCTGCTCCTTCTCCGCAAGATGCTTGTTGTCCCTTGACAATGACCGGACCAAATACCAGTCCAGGTCCTGCTCCATAAACTTCTCCGGACCATTTGGATGTGCCATGGCATATCGCAAAAGGCGGTATCCGGCTGCTCGAGATTCTGTTGTGGCATGATCAGAAAGGGCCGGGACGACACTGAGAAATGCATCAGTAGTCCGTCCTTGTAACTTCACGAGACTCACGCCTTGATCAACTCCATAATATCCATTTCGTATCGAACACGGATATTCCGTTGCATGACACTGACGAGACTGTGTATTAGTTCCGCGCGCGCCTTATCGACATCGCCATCGAAGCCCGGAGTAAGCACCGAAGATGCCGCTGATGGTAGAGGCGAAGAAACGCCCGTCGGTGGAGGAGAACGAGATCCAAATGTCCGGGGCATAACTGCGAGCGTTCTGACATAGGAAGTCGCATGTGAGAGCGCCGTCTTGTAGTCATCTATCTGTCGAGTAAACCAAGAGAAATCGAGACTGGCGTCGAGCGCACCTTTCTCTCCATCCTCCTTTGCCTTGCCGTTGAGGTTTGTGGTGAGACTGGGACCTATGGCCCGCTTGGTGGCGTTAAGATCTGCAGGTCCATTGAGGAGACCAGTGGGCTTCTTGCGAAGGACACGCGTTCCACCACCGGATTGCTCCTTGAGCTGCTCAAGCTTCTTCGTGATGGTGGCTATTTTTGCCTTTGTAGACGCCAGCTCGCTCTCCACCTGGCGAAGCAGCGCCGGACCCTGGTTTCGAGCATCAGGACCGAGTTCCGTTGGCAAATCAAGCAAACAAGGATACCGAAGAGCGGGCTTCAATCATATTCTCTGCACCATCTCGAATTCGGACCTCGAGCTCGAGCATATTGTTCAGCGTTTCGATCTACCCATGGGCTGAGTCTTGTGCTCATCGGAGCAGTGAGCGTGGGCAGTGAGCATACCTGCTTGGATAGTTCCATCCCTGCTATTTCAGGAAACTCGTTGGCAGTCCCATTCTGGGGCTGCTGGGCTGCAGGTGGGGGAGGAGCAACCATGATAGGAGGCTTTGCCGTTCGTTGCTTCTTTATTTCGCGGCGGAGGCAGTTTCAAGGTTGTATAATACCTCTGTAGTGAATGGACGCTGCATCCAGCGCCGCCGTCGTCGTGAGAGTCAGCGCGCGTAACGTGGACGAGTTCAAGTTGCGAAGTCAAGAAAGGCCATTACGATTCTGGTATTCACACTTGAGTAGTTGATCGAGTTGCGTCTATTCGATGACGTAATATACTTCGTATCCCATGCATCGGACCTTCCCCGATCTTACCTCTTAGGTCAGGACATCAATTCACTCAGCGCTTCCACCTCTTGCAACCGCCAGCTTAAGATAGACGGGCCCATGGTGAGCAATTTGAACCCACAAGGCTGAAGAGTGGTCCAAGTCTTAGATTTCGGGCAAGCAACCCTGGAAATGAATCTGGTGAAACATCACTCGACGCGGAAGAAGGCGAAAGCTCTCGATTGGGAGAACAGCATAAGCGCTAGATTTAACCAGTTACGTTCC
>Ga0307513_10013343_pt1 | contig 10091 bp, 5 predicted proteins | sample 15_EM_MG_FD_202174 | JGI IMG/M metagenome (GOLD analysis project Ga0307513, IMG submission 202174) | Populus trichocarpa ectomycorrhiza microbial communities from riparian zone in the Pacific Northwest, United States - 15_EM | ecosystem: Host-associated > Plants > Roots > Unclassified | place...
ATATTTAAAACAAAACATCCAACCACATAAATTCTAAAATATTTAAAACAAAACATCCAACAACATAAATTCTAAATCAACAACACATTCACTTTTGTTGAATGAACACATTAAGTTTTTCTGTGTCAATAGGAGCAAAATTTGGATCAAATGTCGATGGAATTAAGCCAATCTCGTCAACACCTAATAAATCATCAGCATGCTCCTTTGAAACTTCATCGTCACAATCATCTTCAATATCATTAACATTTATGACATCTACATTTCAAACACAATTAATAAATAATTATTATGTGTTAAATAATAAAAAATAATCTAAAAATAATCAGTTTAATATATTTTTAAATAAAAACCTATTTTGATAAACATCTTTTACTGCAATTACACACGTTTTAAAACATATAAAGAGCCATGATTGTTTTTCAAAAACCAATTCGCTTGTAAATGTATTGAAATAATATTATTTTTAATTTTTTCACTCCAGAATATAAAAATATAAAAACATCAATAAAAATTAATTTAAAATAAAAAAATATTTTTTTTAAATAGTTTTAAAATATAAAAATAAACATGCTTGAAATAAATAGTGTTTTCTTGAATGACAGATAAATCAAGTGTGTGTTGAAGGATTGTTGATGATGGTGGGTGCGTGGATAACAAAGTTGTAAACAAGGACATGTGGCTGACATGGAAGTGCAACAACTAAACGAGCCATGACAACACAGCAGCAGACATAATCATCTTCAGGTTTTTGGCATTTTAGAAAGACAAAAACGACGTCGTTTAATGACAGTCAAAATAAAAAAAAAAATTGACCGGGTCTCACCTGGGTTTGACTGAGTGGACTGGGTCCCGGGTCGACCCGCCGGGTCGACTGGGTTTTCCCGGGCCAATTCCCGAGCGGGTTTTTGCCTCCACCCAGGCCGGGTCCCGGGTCGGCCCGCCAGGCTGGTCCGGGTTTTAAAACTCTACTCAAAAGTAAATGAAAGTAACCAAGCAAAAGGGACTCCAGCGAACAGACTGCCAAAGAACTGAAACAAATATTGCGAGGTTCACATCCGTGCTGTAAAGTTAGAAGAACGTCTTACTCCCTGCTTAGCCAGCAGGTCTGCCATGCTATTAGTGTTGGTGGGAGAGACAACCGGTAGGTTTTCAAACACTAAGGATAAATAAAATAATTTGTTTTATTCCATAAATAACAAACTTATATAAATTATAAATTCTTAAACTTACCTTTTTTTTCTTCTTTAGTGTTTCTCTATTTTATTTTCTATAATCAATAATATAAATTTAATTGTCTATTTATACACATAATAAAAACATGAAAAATCAAAGTTCCATGTGTAAAAGATAATGGCAAGTGGCAATGTGGAAACGGCTAGTGGTTGTGGTTGGTAACTGTCATCTTTGATCTTCTAGATTGAGTTTGCTACAACAAATTTCCCTTTTAAACTCAATCAAGGGATGTCCCAAGTATGATGAATTTTAATTTGATAAATGTCTCTCCCTCTAATAGCTTTGTAAAGATATTTGCAACTTGATCATTTGTTTTGCAAGATATCACTTCAACTTTTTTGTTCTTCACATGCTCTTGGATAAAGTGATGACGTGTTTACTTCTTTCATAACACACTGGGTTCTTTGCTAATGCAATCGCTGATCGATTATCAATATAATTCTTTATAGGATTTTCTTAAGGAAATCTTAAATGCTTCAACATTTTCCTTAACCATATTAAATGGCATAGAGTTGAGTTGGCAGCAACATACTCGGCTTCACAATTTGATAAACATTACTATCGATTGCTTCTTAGATGACCATGTGAAAGATATATCTCCCATAAAAATAAAAATAAAAATAAAAAGATAAATCTTATTGTGTTTTCCCTTTAATCCAGGTCTCTTCCCCAATCATTATCTAAGTATCTAACAAGATTGAGGTTTTTACTTGAAGTATAGAACATACCTCCAGTCATTGTTCCTTTCATATAGTGGAGAATTCTCTTGGCTGCATTCAAGTGAGACTGATCTAATGTCTCCATATATCTACTGATAAATTATACTCCATAGAGTATACCTGGTCTGGTACATGTCAAGATCAACATTTTCTACTTTACTCTTTCTCAATTTGACTCCATTTTCAACTACAGTTGATACCAAATTGCAGCTTTCCATCTTGAACTTTTCAAGAATATATTTGGCATAACCTTTTTAGGATATAAAAATTCTCTCTTCTTTTTGTATTACTTTTAGGCCAAGAAAGTGTGTCATTAGACTAATGTGTATCATCTCAAACTCTTGCACCATGCTTTTCTTGAAATCCCCAAATATGGTAGGATTGTTGCTGGTAAAAATCAGATCATCAACATATAAGCATGTAAATAGTGTGCTTTCATCATCTTCTTTCTTTACATATATTGCATGTTCATGTGGATATTTTTCAAATCTATTTTCTTGAAAATACCTGTCAATTCTGGTATTCCAAGCATGTGGAGCTTGCTTCAAACCATAAAGGGCTTTCTTCAACTTGTATACTTTGTCATGATTATTAGCTTCAACATATCCAAGTGGTTGCTCAACACAGATCTTTTTTTTAGAAAGTCATAAAGAAATGATGACTTCACTTCAAGTTGATAGATCTCTCATCTATGTTGTGCAGCTAGTGAGATCATTAGTCTAATTATCTCTAGCCAGGCTGCAGAAGCAAATACTTCTCCATAGTAAATGCCTTTTCTCTTATTGTAGCCTTTTGCCACTAATCTTCCTTTATATCTTTGTACTTTATCTTTTGTATTCTTTTTTGTCTTATAGACCTATTTGACACCAATTGTCTTTCTTATCAGTTTTCAGGTATCATTGTTCTCAATAGTATATATTTCTTCATCCATTGCTTCTATCAATTTCTCTTTTATTACAGTTTCATTGAAGCTAAGTGGGTCACTATCTACGAAGAAACAAAATAAAGTTACATCTTCCATGACTTGAGTGGCATCATACAAATCTTCTAAATTTCTCATCCTTCTTGGTTCTTCTAATGAGGATGGTGATGGTGATGATGATGATGATCCTAATGTTGGTATGTTTCTCTTGATGAATACAGGGAATCTATGTACCAGAGTTTGTGGCTCATCTGCTTATATTATTGGACCTTCTGTAAGTACTATTAATACATCCATTTCATCTTCAATGATCAAATCAATACTAATCCATTTAACTTTTTTTGGGTCCTTAATTCATTGTCAAGTTTTATCTTTTTCAAAGATAACATCTCTACTCATAATCACCTTCTTTATGATGGGATTATACAACTTGTATCTCATCCTTCTATCACCATATCCAATAAAGATGCATTTCTCACTTTTATCATTGAGTTTGGTCCTTCTTGTATCTAGGATTTTTGTATAGCCCACACAACCAAGGACTCGAAGATGAGTAACACTTGGTTTGTGACCACTTCATGCTTCTTCAGAAGTGATAGCTTGCAGACTTTTAGTTGGGCAACGATTTAGTAGACATATTGCACGTGACACAGCTTCAGCCTGGTATTGTTTGGGCAACTTCTTTGCTCTAAGAAGACTACTTGTCATATCAAGAATAGTTTGATTCTTCCTCTTAGCTACATCATTCAACTGTGGTGTATAAGATGGTGTTATGTGATGCCTAATGCCTTGTTGTGTACAAAAGGCTTTAAAGTCATTTGATGTATATTTTCTACCTTGATCATATCTTAGAGTTCTAATGTTATATCCATTTTGTTTTTCAACAGTTGCTTTAAAATCTTTAAAGCAATTAAATACTTATGATTTCCTTTTCAAAAAATATATTCATGTCTTTCTACTATAATCATCAAATAAAGTAAAGAAATACCTATTATGTATAGTTGACATTGGCTTTACAAGACCAGTCATGTTGGTGTGCACTAACTCAAGTGGCTTCTTTATTTTCCAGTTGACCTTTTTAGCAAAACTATCTCTATGGTTCTTGTTGAGGACACAGCTCTCACAAACTTCATCTAAATGATCAATATAAGGCATACCGTTGACCATCTTCTTGCTTACTAGAATTATTAGACTTGTGAAATTCAATGTTCAAACCTTAGGTGCCAAAGCCACTCTTCATTGTTGGTGATGGCACTCAAACACTTTGCTACATCATATTGAATGTTTAAAGGAAACATCATATTCTTGGACATTTTTACAAAGGCAATTAATCTCTCATTATAGTCCTTGACTATAAGATGACAATGCTTCATGAAAAGAGTATAACCTTTCTTTATAAGTTGGCCTACACTCAACATGTTGTGCTTTATGACTGGAATATAGTAAGCATCTATGATGTAGCTATGATCTTTATTTTTCAACCTGATTGGGATGTTGCCTTTACCTTATACCAGAACTTTTTAGGTATCTCTAAAAGTGACTTGTCCTTGTATAGTCTCATCTAAATCACCAAACATATCACATTGTCCACACATGTGGTTGTTGGCTCTAGAATCTAGATACCAAACATTCTCATTATTCTCGCCTAGTCCTTGTTGGACAAATAATGCAGCTAATCCTCTTATGATGGTATCTTCTTCTGCATAGTTGGCTTGTTCATGTACCTTTGATGGTTGACATTCAGTGCTATAGTGCCCAAACTAATTATAGTTATAACACTGGATATCCCTCTTGTCATAATTATTGTAACCGCCTCATCTTTCTCTTGGGGTAAATGTTTGTTGTCCTCGTCCTCCTTTAGTATTATTTCTAACACCTTTGCCTTTGAATCTTATATTCCAAGATCCTCTTCTTTAAAATTATTGAAATCTTCCTCGTCTTTGTTAACTTCTTCCTCGAGTGGTATATTCATTTGTTGAAGTCCCTCCTTATTCATATTTGTCTTCTTTGAGGGAAAATTTTGATTGCAAGGCATGTTTTATTTCCTTATCTCCATTTCTTTTCACAATGTTTTGTTCATGAGCTTATAAAAAAACCCTATAAACTAATCCACCATCAACTTGTCTACTTATTTGGACTCTTCAATAGTGACAACAATAAAATCAAATCTTGGATCTAGGGATCTCAAAATTTCTCAGTATTCCAAGCATTTGTGAGGGCTTCTCTATTTCTTCTCATCTAATTAACTGTCACGATAATTCTTGTGTGATAATCAAAAATAAATTCTGAAGACTTCATTTTTAATGATTCAAATTCATCTCCCACATATTAGAGATGAATCTTCTTAATTCTGGCAGCATCTTTGTATTTTTATTGTAGAGCCTCATATTTCCTTTAAAAAAAATTTGGAAGCGATGATCTCAAATGTGGCTTCATCGAGACCTTGATAAATAATGGTCTTAGCTTTGTTGTCTTTCTTTTTATTGGCTTTGAGGACTTACTTATGTGCCTCTTGTAGAGAATCTTCTACTTCTTTGGAATATGGCTCATCATAACCATATTCCACGATCTCTATACACTTTTGTGAGCCAAAAAATGCCTTCGGTAAAATACACCAATTATCATAATTATCTTTGGTCAGCTTCGGGATGTGTGTTTGTACATTTTTTTTAATAGTCATTTTATTCTTTAAATGACTATATCACCTTTTGGGAGTTGAATTTGACAAAACAAACACTTCAAATGAATCCAAAATGGTCAAAATATTAGGGAATCGGTCTAACTTGGTTGAAAATGAGTCAAAAATAGGTTGAATTGGTCAAAAAACAATTCTAGATGTCAGTCGGTTTGTTGGGGTTGAATTAAGAATATTCTTCAACTGTTGGCTTGATGGCTCAGCTCGGTGCAGATCATAGCTCGGCTACATAGCTTGGAGTCTCAGCTTATGGCTTAGCTTAAATATGGTGTGCATGCACGTTAGTCGTCTTCTTCCTCTATGCGCGTGGGTTACGCGTGGTTGACAGTGGCAATGGCTTCAAGCAACACGTGTAGTGCACCCCTTGCTCCAATGAGTTTGATTTTTGCAGTGTTGAGTTCGTATTGAATAACCCTACATTATGGAATGATCAAAATGTATTTTTGACAACTTTGCAAATTCATAAATATCTTAAAGATCTTTAAAAATTGTGAGCTTGGAAGGTATAAAACATTCACTTATCTTGGTAGATGATGTCCATGAGGAATATCTCTAGCTTGTTCTTTCATGTTTTATGGTGTTTTTGAACATTTATTGCATTATATTGCTTTTAGCTTTGATTTTGAATGCACAAAATGTCGTTTCTTTTTCTTGTTTGATCCTGTTTAGAGTCGTCTGTTAATGTTGTTGGATGTTTAGAATATACTTGGATGTTTAGATTAAATGAAATAAAGTGATTTGGAAATTTGGCAGTAGGGTTATTGATGTTTTTTTCTTAGTTTGTTATTGTGTGTTCTTGGTTCCTAGGCATGGTTTGGGTTCCAAGTGTTTAAAGAGTTAGTTTTGATTTGAAATTTGATGTTTTTCGTAGGCTGTCATTGGGGATGCAGTTATGAAGTTGAAATTTAATGCATATTTGTGATGATTTGATATTGTTTGTTAGTTCTAAGGATTCAATTATGCTAGGTATTGGTAATGTGGTTTGTGAGGACCAAAAGCAATGTGTTTAGAGGCTTAAAAGGTCAAATCTAGGTTTTGGTATTAGTTCTTCAATTTCTAAAAAAAGTTTCAGATTCTGGGTTCATGTTCTTTGCATGAAATTTGCCTTAGCCTCTTGTTTTTTAGTTGTTTTGGGTTAATTATTAGCACAGACATATTAACTTGTCATCTTTAACAAATAATCTAAGGTTAAAATGTATCAATAACACGTATTCATGCATTAAGATTCTAGGGTTTTTTCGACTGTCCAAACACATATTGATCAAATCATGACTTTTAAGTGTTAATTGAATAAAATGGATGCTTAATTCTTAATCTATGCATGATTATGAATAAAACATTGACATTGATTGCAAAAAAACTTGTTTCGTTTTTGATTTGTACTTGCTGGGTTTCGGTTTGAATGTTCATTGTGTTCTTCATATTCTTAATGTTTGATCTGTTTTTATTAAAAAAAAAAATTAATGTTGTGTTTTTTTTAGTTTTGATTTGTTTTTAATTTAATTGATTGTTTTGCTTTAGTTTCGAGTCAAACCATGGTTTTCAATTCAATTCAGGGTTAAACCAGTATTTTCGAGTCAAACCGATTGGTTTTGTTTGGGGTCAGGTACTAAAGTTTTGTTTGGTTGATTACTTTTTTTGTTGAGGAATTTTTTGCCTAAGGGGTTCTTTGGCAAACACATCATTAGATCTATTTTGACAGTTTTGTTTTGAATAAAAATGTTTTTTTTGCCTAACAAGCCCTAAATAAATTCCAAACAAATTCTAAAACATTTCAATGACCAATTTACAATTATTTGTGTCCTTTGTTTGTTTTTTCAGCAATTTTATTTAATATCCGGGTTATAGACTTATACTGTAAGATACTGACCTGGTATTAAAATACCAGTTTTTTGTCGAAATCTCAAAATTTTCCACAATTTCTAAAAAAAATTCTCTTTTCAAAAAAATACAAAAAAAATTATGTTTTATTTGGTGTGCTTACGGCCAAGTCTTCAAAAAATTAAAAAATAAACATAATTTAGCTTCAAAAAATAAAATATAAAAAATACATGGTATGATTTAGCATTTTTTTTATATATATACACAAGTTTTATTGAATCCATGAGAACTTAGCCAATATTTTGAAAACCTTAATTTTTTTCTGAGAATTAGTTGTCAACATTTTAATATAAATATAGGACCTATAAGTAGGCTAGTATTTAAATATTAGGAGTTGACTAGAAAAATCTCATAATTATTTTGAATATTCACCAATTTTAATTGGGAATATTTTTCACCATGATATACGAGTTGTGGAAAACTCTTTCACTTTTCAAGATAGGTGAATCCTGTCAGGGCACCTACATGTATTTTTTCCCACAAGATTTATTTGGGTATACGAGCCCATAATAAATTTAAAATACTAGATTTATTCATGAGCATAAATCTTTGTTTTAAACCATAGATAGACCATCAATTAAGAACCCATCAATACCTTTAAGCTACATTTAGACCATACAATTCAGATTACATTAGGTAAGGTGCGTTAGGGGTGTCAATACCTTCCCTAGCCACCACAAGTCTTTTATCCTTGAATTTCATATAAGACCAATCCATCTGGATCTCCTAGTAATTCTAAACCAAAAAACTAAGTGGTGACTCCTTGACCCTGACATCCCGCCACGCCACCCGCGCACGTGCAACATGTATTGTTAAAAGGGTTCTAGAAAAACAAATCAAATTCTTCTTTCAATGGACCAAACAAACTAATCGGTTGAAAGAAATAATTTTTCATAGAGAAGGCCCAAGTCTGAATTTCAGTTGACAAAAATTAATCTTTGGTCGCTCAAAATATTAATTTATAATGAACTCAAACCCAAAACTAGGCCCATGTCCGGCCTGAAACCTGAGCATGAGTTGGGTCAGGTCTGACCAACACGCTCGTGTGAAAGGGTTTAAAAACAAAGTCCAATTTGCTTAAGACATTTCCCCTCTAAAAGTTTGGTTATTATTTGGGCCCAATTTTAACTTCTTAACTTTCCATTTTATAAACACCAAGAAAATTTTGTTTCTTTTTATGTGGGATAAAATTCATATGGAGAGTTTTGGGTTTCACCAAAGTATACCAACCAAGCATTCTTAGAGATCAGTTTCTTATTCACCCATAATTTTTTTAAAATCATATTAATGTTCCATATTAAAAAGTTTATGCTAAAGATTAAATTTCAATAAAGTTTTAACCCAAAAAGTGAGTAGAGCTCACTTTTAATTTAGCCTCAAATGTACCCATTAACCATGTTTTTTAATAAATTTTCTAAAAATCCCCCCACATGAATGTAAATTGTCTAACCAATTTAAAAACGACTTAAAGATATACTAATTTGGTAGATCACTACATCAAAAGAAATAGCTTTTGACTTTGAACATTCCTTATTGAAATACTATCAGATTTGCTTGCTAGATAATGAACGCAATGTCTTGAATTATTTAACTTTTATGTAAAACAAAACAATAGTACTCATATAGTTCTCTACATAGAGAATTTCTTTGGTTCTCACTATTATGTTTATTTTGGCCATAAACAACTCTCATATTTATATGTGCTTTAAAAATTCAACCTTTTTAAAATTCTCAAAGAAATGATCACATTTCTCACTCATATAGATGATCTTTTATTAAGAGTATTATGTTATACTCTAATTGGTATACTAAGATATCAAAATCATTAAGATTATTTCTCACTCTTTATCATGTTGCATTTAGCACTTATTTCATCATAGAAATAAGCAGGAAATGAAAATTTTCAGGTACTACTAAAAATGTTATATGACTTAGTTTTTCATTTGAACTTAGAACTTGGGATCTCCAATCAACTAAGTGTGGTTACCATAATTACAATCTTTCATATTTAAAGGTTTTAAGTTCATTCTCCTCGATGAATTATACACAAACTCTCTTGATAAATCTTTGATTAGCAGATCTGTAATAATTTCATTTTAACAACTCTCATATTTATATGTGCTTTAAAAATTCAACCTTTTTAAAATTCTCAAAGAAATGATCACATTTCTCACTCATATAGATGATCTTTTATTAAGACTATTATATTATACTCTAATTGGTATACTAAAAGATCAAAATCATTAAGATAATTTCTCACTCTTTATCATGTTGCAGTTAGCACTTATTTCATCATAGAAATAAGCAGGAAATGAAAATTTTCAGGTACTACTAAAAATGTTATATGACTTAGTTTTATTTGAACTTAGAACTTGGGATCTCCAATCAACTAAGTGTGGTTACCATGATTACAATCTTTCATATTTAAAGGTTTTAAGTTCATTCTCCTCGATGAATTATACACAAACTCTCTTGATAAATCTTTGATTAGCAGATCCGTAATAATTTCCTTTGACTTTACATATTCAATAAAAATAATTTCATTCAAGAACAAGTGTTTAACGATATTATATATATGATGTATATGTTTAAAACTATCATTATACTTATTACTTTATGTCAATCTCATTGTTGACTG
>Ga0307513_10013344_pt1 | contig 10090 bp, 5 predicted proteins | sample 15_EM_MG_FD_202174 | JGI IMG/M metagenome (GOLD analysis project Ga0307513, IMG submission 202174) | Populus trichocarpa ectomycorrhiza microbial communities from riparian zone in the Pacific Northwest, United States - 15_EM | ecosystem: Host-associated > Plants > Roots > Unclassified | place...
CGAGACGTTCAACATGCTGGAGGAGACCTGGGGTCTGGCCGCCAGCATGATCTGCAAGGCGCTGTTCGACCGCGAGGTGCCGTTCAACCCGCAGGTCATCTTCCGCGCGGTGAAGACCTACACCGATGTCAGCAATCACCGCTCGATCCGCTTCAAGAAGGTCAATGGCGAGGCGCAGGTCTCGCCGGAAGAGGCCGCCGCCGATGCGATCCTGAAATGGCTATCGGTGCCGGCGCAGGTGCTGGCGGCCGACCCCATTGGCGGGCGCGAGACGACACTGCTCTCCATGATGCGCGCTGCCGTCGCCGATGAAAACAATCCCGGCTTCACCGAGGCGCAGATCGTCGACGAGCTGAAGCAATATCTCTGGGCCGGCACGGAAACCACTGCACTGACGCTGTCCTGGGCGTTCTATCTGCTGACCCAGCACCCCGAGGTTGCCGACCGCATCCGCCGCGAGGCCGACGACACCTATGGCGACCGCGTCCCGACCTGGGAGGACATTCACAGCCTCACCTATACGCGCGCGGTGATCCAGGAGACGATGCGGCTCTATCCGCCGATCTGGAGCTTCATGCGCGAGGCAACCGCCGAGGACGAAATCGGCGGGCACACCGTCAAGCCGGGCGACAAGATGGTGCTGTGCGCCTATATCGTCCACCATCACCCGAAATACTGGACCGATCCGGAGAATTTCGACCCCAGCCGCTTCTCGCCGGAAAACGCGACCAAGCGCGCGAAATACTCCTATCTGCCGTTCGGCGCGGGCAAGCGCTCCTGCATCGGCGGCGCCTTGTCGCTGGTGGAGAACACCCTGGCCCTCACGCAGTTGCTCCGCCGCTTCCGCCCGGAATATGTCGGCGAGAAGCCGGCCGGCATCAGCGCCACGGTCACGCTTACGCCGGAGAAAGGGCAATTGCCGTTCCGCCTCCGCGCGCTGTCCTGACGCGAGCGTGCCATGGATGCGCGGGGGCCGCTGGCTCCCGCCAACCGGCGGGATGCTGCGTTGTGCGTCTGCGCGCGGCTTCGGCGAGATGCAATGCAGGGTTTCCCAAACGTGGACATCGGTTTTGGGATAAAAACCCTGCTCAAACAAAGGGCTCTAAGCAGCGGAAGCGTCGCCGGGGCGGCATCGGCCCGTTGCTGATGCGGCAAGACGCAATCCCCGGCCGTTCATCCAAGCACCGCATGGATATCGGTGCGCTTTTGCGTCCCGCGGACCATCATCGCCTCGCGATCTCCACAGCCCGTCCACACGGCTTTTTATTGCGGTTGAAAGCCATGGGACTTCCGTGGAAGTTGCGCCTTCAAGCCCAGCACACGCGGGGCAAGCCGGTTTACATCCGCAAGTGTGCAGATGAACCGTGTGGGTTGCTTATTAGCCATCGTGCCCGCTTTCGCGAGGACACTTCTTTCACGAAACCTGGATTCAAATTGCCCAACGACATCCAGGCATTGCCTCAAGCCTGAATAATCCCATTTCGTGATTTTATTTATTCTTTCAGTTGGAGAAGACATTTGCCAACGCTCCGGAAAGACGAGCGCCAAGACATTCGCGCGCTTCATTATGGTCGAGGCGTCGCTGCTCTGCTGGTATGCCTGTTCCACAGCTATGGGCTGATCGAAAAATATGCCGGCGGCATTCCCGAGGTGGGGAATATTTTCCAGGCCGGGCACTCCGGGGTTGAGTTCTTCTTTATCCTCAGCGGCTTCATAATCATGTTCGCGCATCGGCGGGATTTCGGCCGCCCCGAGAAGGTAACACCGTTCCTTCTCAAGCGTGCGATCCGCGTTCTGCCCCTATTCTGGCTCGTCACGCTGCCATTTGGCGCGGTGTTTCTTCTTGCGTCGGGGTTCGGCTCCGACCGCGCGCTCACCGGAGCCAAATTGCTGACCGATCTGCTGCTTATACCGCGCGAAGGAACACTAACGCTGCCGCCGGCCTGGACGCTCCAGCATGAGGCGGTATTCTATCTCATCTTCACACTGGCGCTTGTCCACCGCACGGCCGGCATCATTGCCATCAGCTTGTGGCAGGCCGTCTGCATCCTCACCCTGGTGTTCGCGCTATACGATCCGAACTACCTGTTGCCACTCAACACACTGATAGGCTTTCATAATCTCGGTTTTGGCGTTGGCGTCGTCATCGCGCTGCTGTTTACCTCGCGCCACTTTGCGTCCCTCAAGCCGTTGGCTCTGACCGGCGGGGCGGGAGCAGGCGTCGCCTTGCTGAGCATGTTCGCGGGTGAGTGGATCATCGGGCCGAAACTCTTCGGCGGCGGGACAGCGCTGGCGCTCAGCTATTTCGCGATTTACGCGGCGATTATCCTGGCACTGCTGTCCATCCGCGAGCGGCCCCGCCCGTCCCTCGACGCCACGCTTGGCGTGCTGGGCTCGGCATCCTACGCTCTCTATCTCACACATGAGCCGGTCGGATCGACCGTGAACAAGCTGCTGATTCTTCCCGCGCTTCAGCCGGTCATCGGGCCAGTCACCCACTACATCGCGATCGCGCTGACGTGCATCGCCGCCGCGATCGCGATTCATTTCGCCGTCGAGCGGCCGGCGATCGCATGGCTGAAGCGGAACATATTGGCGGGGAGACAACCAGGCCCGGCACTGGAGCCCTGGGCACTGGCACATTCACCCCATCCAAGCGCCTTTAGGCAAGCGGAGCGATCCTGACAATTGCATGCCGACGACGCAACCCATGCGGCAAGCCGAGCATTCGATAGCAGGATCAAGGACTTGCGATGTGTGGCTCTGAATAAGAGAAAAGGTTCGGGCCCCGAATTCCCCCCGGCCCGAACCTTTCCTTCTGCCCCCCGGTTTAAAACCGTTCGTCAACGCCGCCCCCATAGCGACGTCCGATGGTTCCGTCTCAACCGCCTTTGTGCGTCCCTGCATCGCGCCGGAAAATAAACTGACGCGACTCATTGAAAAGCAGGAGCGGGCACCATCGTAACACACCGTCAGCGATACCTTCTCCCCCGAGAGGCCGATGCGCGATGCCCCGTATGTATTCCACGCTGCCCCCGCCTCGCCCACCAACCGCAGGTAGTGACGCGCCGGACAGCCCTTAAAATTTGTAGAGTTAAGCTCCACGACAAATGTGAAAAATACCACCGCATTCGCGGGTTATCGCGGTGTGTGACTACGCTGAACTTTGCCAGTCGAAGCGTAACGTCTAATCAGATGGTAAAGTCGCGAGTAAAAGAGACGCGATGCACCTGATTGTTTCTTGCGACAAGTGTGCGGTTTGCCGGTGATCCGTGGCAAGAGCGCCACAGCTCTGGCGGTGGCGTGGGGGAAAGCGTTTGGCCACCAAAGGACAAATCCGTTCCGATTCAATCGGAACCGTGCTCCCGCTTTTATGTCCGGCTCGCATTTTCGAACGCCGGCCGCTGCCCAGCCTGCCTTCCTGAGCGGCCATCCAACTGTGGTGCTTCAATCGGAAGTGATCGCGCTCTAAGCAGACATTCCTGGCTTCGCCAACGAATGGCTGCTTAGATTCCTTTGTTTAAGCAGGGTTTTTATCCCAAAACCGGTGCCCACTTTTAGGAACCCTGCTTAGTGCATCGGACCGAAAAGTGCGAAGCGGTTTTCGGATAAATCCGATGCATAAACCAAAAGATAGAGCGGCATCTCCGAGTTCGATTAAAAGTCCGCCGCTCTAAGCGGGCCGCACCCAGACATGGCTGTCATGGAAGGCGGCGCCGCCGAGCGGCGCGACGACCTCCGCCCCCGTCAGCATGTTGATGCCCTGCCCTCCCGCATGGGCCCTGCCCGGCCATAGCCCCTCGGCGATGACCGCGCCACGCCGCGCCGCATCCGACACACGCGCATGGAGCGAAACGGCGCCCCGCTCATTGCCGACCAGGATCGCCGCGCCGTCGGCAATGGCAAGCGGCGCCGCGTCGTCCGGGTGGATCAGCAACTCCGGTCGTCCGCCGCCGCGCGCCTGCGAGGTGGGTGTCTCGCTGAAGGTGGAGTTGAGGAAGCCGCGCGCGGGCGCCGTCACCAGGCGGAAGGGATGGCGCGCATCGGCCGTTTCGATCACTGCCCAGTGGTCGGGCAGCACCGGCATGGTGGCCGTCTTAGGCGAAGGCGCGCCGCACAGCATGCCATCAACCGCACGGCTCGCCAGTTCCGGCGCATTGACGCCCTGGCCCGAGCGGACGCTCGACCAGTCCGCGCGGAAGTGAAACCTGCCGTCCTTGTGGCCGAAGCCGTCCAGAAAATGCGCTGTCTCGAAGGGCAGCGCGCAATCGAGCCAGCGGCCATCCTCCATCGTGTCGAGATCGCCGCGCCCGGAAGCCTTCAGCGTCCAGTCGATCAGCCCGCGCGCGCTCATGGCAAAGCCCGGATGGTCCGCGCCGAGGCGCTTGGCCAGTTCCTGATGCACGAAATGATTCGGCCGGCATTCGCCCGGCGGCTCCAAGAGTTTCAGCCCGAGCATCAGATGCGTATGCCCGCCGCCGGTGTAGATGTCGTCATGCTCCAGGAACATGGAGGCCGGCATCACGATGTCGGCCCAGTCGGCCGTCTCGGTCATGAACTGTTCGTGGACGCAGGTGAACAGATCCTCGCGGGCAAAGCCGCGACGCACAAGGCTCTGATCCGGCGCGACATTCAGCGGGTTGGTGTTCTGGATGAGCAGCGCTGTCACCGGCGGGCCGCCAAGCAGATCGCGGGCGTCACCGCACAGCACCGGCCCGATGCGCGACTGGTCGAGTTGGCGCGTCGCGGTGTCGAGCCGGTCGAGCCCCTCGATCATGGTCTTGTCGAGCCGGTAAATCCCGGAATTGGAATGCAGCGCTCCGCCGCCCTCATATTGCCAATTGCCGCGCACAGCGGGGATGGACAGCACGGCATGCATGTTCGCGGCGCCGTTGCGCGAGCGGGTAAAGCCATAGCCGATGCGGAAAAAGGTGCGGTCGGTCGCGCCGATCGCGCGGGCGAAGGCTTCGATCTCGGCGGCGCCAAGGCCGGTCAGTTCGGCCGCCCATTCCGGGGTGCGAGCAGCCAGATGCGCGGCAAGCTCGGCGGGGGCATCGGTGTAGCGCTCCATATAGGGCCAGTCGGCCAGGCCCTCGCGAAACAGCACATGCATCACCGCGCAGGCGAGCGCGCCGTCCGTGCCGGGCCGGATCAGCAGCTTGATGTCGGCCTGCTTCATGGTCGGCGTGTCGTAGACATCGACCACGGCCACGCGCGCCCCGCGTTCCTTCCGGGCGCGGGCAACATGCGTCATGACGTTGACCTGGGTATGGACGGGGTTGGTGCCCCAAATCACGATCAGGTCGGAGGCGGCCAATTCGCGGCTGTCGACGCCGCGCAAGGCGCCCGTTCCGGCCATGTAGCCGGCCCAGGACAGACCTGTACATATGGTGGAATGTTGGCGGGAATAGCCCTTGACGTTCCGCAGACGATTGATGCCGTCGCGCTGCACATGGCCCATCGTGCCGGCGTAGTAATAGGGCCAGACCGTCTCGGCGCCGTGGCGGGCCTCCGCCTTCAGCAGCGCCTCAGCCGTCTCGTCGAGCGCGGCCGCCCAGGAGATGCGCTCCCACGCGGCTCCGCCCTTGGCGCCGCCCCCCTTCGCGCCTTTGCGGCGCAACGGATGAAGCAGCCGGTCCGGATGGTGGATGCGCTCGGCATAGCGCGCGACCTTCTCGCACACCACGCCCGCCGTATAGGGATGCGTCTTGGCGCCGCGCACCCGCCCAATGCGAACGCCGTCCAGCACCTCGACATCGAGCGCGCATACGCTCGGACAGTCATGCGGGCAAGTGCTCCAGCGCGTCTCGATTTTGCTCATGCGGCAAATATAACACGCGCCGCGCCGCCAACGCAGAGGCGATCATTCCGGCGCCGCATGGCTGCCATGCGAAAATCGGAGCCGCCGACAAAAAAAGCGGCGCCGGATAGCCGGTCGCCGCCTTGCTTCTCATGCGTCGTGGCCGGGCGCTCAGGTGGCCGCGGATGCCCGTGACCGGCGCCACATCCAGCCGGCGAGCACCACCAGAAGCGCGCCGACGGCCGCGGTCCCCAACTCCACCGAGTGATGAGATTCATGGCCGAAGCGCTCGACGACGAAGGTATAGACCGCCGGGTCCGTCGCGATCACCTCGCCGGCGATCCAGCCGAGCAGCGCCGCACCCGCCCAGACCAGCACTGGGAAACGGTCGAGCAGCGACATGATCAGCGCCGCGCCCGCGATGATCAGCGGCACGCTGATGCCAAGGCCCAGAACAAGCAGCACCATGCTGCCCTTTGCCGCCGCCGCGATGGCTATGACATTGTCGAGGCTCATGACGATGTCGGCCATGGCCACGATCCGCACCGCACGCCACAGATGGGAGCTGGTCTTGACCGCATCTTCGTCATGATCGTCGGGAACCAGCAGCTTGATGGCGATGTAGAGCAGCGCCAGCCCGCCGACAAGCTTCAGGTAAGGCAGCGTCATCAGCGTGGAGACGACGAGCGTGAACACGATGCGCAGGGCTACCGCTACGCCCGCGCCGAGCACCATGCCCCAGGCGCGCTGCTTGGGCGGAAGCCCCCGGCACGCCATCGCGATGACCACGGCATTGTCGCCGGAGAGCAAAATGTTGATCCAGATAATCTGGAGAACAGCCAGCCAAAAGGCGGGCTGGGCCATGTCATATTCAATCGTCTGGAAAACGGCGCTCCACCACGCCGGGTCAAACACGTCCATACGCCTCAACGCCTCCTTGTGGCACCGGCCAATGCACTGATATTTCCGCAAAACTCATGGGCTATTGGATCGACGCGCCAGGGCGCCCATGGGCCGTATGCAGAGCATAAGATTGCATCAAGTCAATCTTATGCTCTGGGATGCCACCATTAGTGAAACAGCTTGCGCGGCGTCTGGCAAGGGTGCGCCAGAACGTCGCGCATTGGGTCGTCCAGCAAGGTCAGCCGACAAGCTCGTCCGGCTTGAAGCAGAACGCGATCTCACCAGCCGCATTTTCGGCGCTGTCCGATCCATGGACGGAATTGCGCTCGATATTTTCTGCGAATTCCTTGCGGATCGTACCCGGCTCGGCATTGGCCGGATTGGTCGCGCCCATTACCTCGCGATTGCGGGCCACCGCGTTCTCGCCTTCCAGCACCTGCGTCACGATCGGACCGGACGTCATGAACGCAACCAGTTCGCCATAGAAGGGGCGCTCTTTATGCACTTCGTAGAATTTTTCCGCCTGCTCCTGGCTCCAGCGCACGCGCTTTTGCGCAATGACGCGCAGGCCCGCATCTTCGAACTTGGCGATAATCTTGCCGGTGAGATTGCGCGCCGTGGCGTCGGGCTTGATGATGGAAAGAGTGCGTTCGGTGGGCATGAAACAACCGCCAGTCTTGATTAAGAGAAGGATTTAGGGTGTTCCGCAGCTTATAGACAGGGTGCGGCGGGTTACGCAAGCGGGGCCTGCGCCAAGCGTGGGCTTACGGATCGCGCGTGCCTGCCGTAACCTGGCCAGCCCGGAACGGCGGCGATGCATCTCGAGCGGGATCACGTCAGACGAAAGCACCGCAGTACAGTGGCCGCTCTCGATTCTTCGTTGGCCCGCGCGATCTGGCAGGAAAACCGGATTCCACTTTTCCTGATCGCGCTCTCGAGCGGGATCACGTCAGGCGGAAGCACCACAGTTCGGTGGCCGCTCTCGATTCTTTGTTGGCCCGCGCGATTTTGCAGGAAAACCGGATTCCACTTTTCCTGATCGCGCTCTAGCGGTTTCAACCGCCCCGCGATCCCCACCTGCGCGCATGGGGAGACTGGACAATCGGCCCGGAGTGGGTCATGGGGTGGCACAGGTTGCAATTCTTGTCATTTTAACGAAACTGCCGGTCATGCTGCACATCAACGACCTAACTTATCGCCTCGGCGGCCGCGTGCTGTTCGACAAAGCCACCGCCGGCATTCCGGACGGCCACAAGGTCGGGCTGGTCGGACGCAACGGCACGGGCAAGACCACGCTGCTCCGCCTCATCACCGGCGAGTTGCATCCCGACGACGGCGCGATCTCGTGGCCCAAGACCGCAAAGCTCGGCGGCGTGCCCCAAGAGGCGCCCGGCGGACCGGAAAGCCTCATAGAAACAGTGCTCGCCGCCGACAAGGAGCGCGCCAGCCTGCTGGATGAAGCCGAGACCGCCACCGATCCGGAGCGCATCGCCGAAATCCAGCTTCGGCTCAGCGACATGGGCGCCCATTCCGCGCCTGCCCGCGCCGCGCAGATCCTCGCTGGCCTGGGCTTCAACGAGGAGGCCCAGCAGCGGCCCTGCTCGGAATTCTCCGGCGGCTGGCGGATGCGCGTGGCGCTCGCTTCGGTGCTGTTCACCGCGCCCGACATCCTGCTGCTCGACGAACCGACCAACTATCTCGACCTGGAAGGCACGCTCTGGCTGGAGAATTTCCTCGCCACCTATCCGCATACCGTGATCATCGTCAGCCATGACCGCGACCTCTTGAACAAATGCGTCGGCGCCATCCTGCATCTGTCCGAAACCAAGCTGACGCTCTACACCGGCGGCTACGACACCTTTGAGGAGACGCGCCGCGAAAGGCAGCGCCTGCAACTCAAGCTGAAGAAGAAGCAGGACGACGCGCGCAAGCATATGGAAGCCTTCGTCGAGCGCTTCCGGGCCAAGGCGTCGAAGGCCACCCAGGCGCAGAGCCGGCTCAAGGCGCTGTCCAAGCTGCAACCCATCGCCGCCGAGATCGAGAACGACGTGGTGCCGTTCCGCTTCCCCAATCCCAAGACCAAGCTCGGCAATCCGTTGATCCGCGTCGAGCATGGCAGCGTCGGCTACACGCCCGACAAGCCGGTGCTGCGCGGGCTCGACCTGCGCCTGGACACGGACGACCGCATCGGCCTGCTCGGCTCCAACGGCAACGGCAAGTCGACGCTCGCCAAGCTGCTCTGCGGCCGTCTTAAGGTGACGGAGGGCCATCGCCGCGCATCCAACAAGATGATCTACGGCTATTTCGCCCAGCATCAGCTCGACGAGTTGGATTTCAAGCGCTCCGCCTATGAGCACATCGCCGACCTGATGCCGGACTCGACGGAAGCGCAGAAGCGCGCCCGCGTCGCCTCCATCGGCTTTGGCGCGGACAAGTCCAACACCGCTTCGGGCAAGCTGTCGGGCGGCGAGAAGGCGCGGCTGCTGTTCGCGCTCGCGACCTTCCACGCGCCGCATCTGCTCATCCTCGACGAGCCGACCAACCATCTCGACATCGACAGCCGCGAATCGCTGATCCACGCGCTCAACGATTACGAGGGCGCCGTGATCCTGATCAGCCACGACCGGCATTTGCTGGAGGCGACCGTCGACCGGCTGTGGGTGGTGCGCAACGGCCAGGCTTTGCCCTATGACGGCGACCTGGAAACCTACAAGATGGAGTGCCTGGCGGCCTCGCGCGAGGAGCGCCGCAATGCAAACCGCGCGGCCAAGGTCGCCGCGAAAGCCGCCGCGCAGGCAACCACGGCCCAGGCGATCGCCGCCCAGAGCGCCGCAGCTCCCGCCGCCAAGCAGGAGGCGCGGCGCGCGGCCGCCCATTCGCGCGCCGAGCTTGCGCCCCTGAAAAAGCAGGTGGAGGCTTGCGAGCGCGAAATCGCCAGGATCGCCAAGGAAATCGCCAAGCTCGACACGCGGCTCGGCGACATGCAGCTCTATGAACGCGACCCGGATCTTGCGCAAAAGCTCGTCCGGGATCGCGGCACGCTTGCAAAAGCGCTTGAAGAAGCAGAAATCTTATGGGTCGAGGCTAGCGAAGCCTATGATCGGGCACGCCAAGAGCAAGAGACCACCGACGCGTAAAGGTAGGGCAATGCTGAGAAACGCCGTTCTTTGGCTGATTGCCGCGATTATCCTGGCGGTTCCCAATGTCGGCGCGACCGGCCATATATGCTCGCGCGGCGCTTACTCCCATACCCGCGCTCCCGCGCCGCAGGCAGCCGCGCCATGCACGGACTGCTTCGACCTCGCCGAGGGCAGCAGCAAGAGCTGCACGGAGACATGCATGACCCAATGCCGCAACTCCGAGAAAAGCTGCTCGGGCGCAGGCTGC
>Ga0307513_10013345_pt1 | contig 10089 bp, 16 predicted proteins | sample 15_EM_MG_FD_202174 | JGI IMG/M metagenome (GOLD analysis project Ga0307513, IMG submission 202174) | Populus trichocarpa ectomycorrhiza microbial communities from riparian zone in the Pacific Northwest, United States - 15_EM | ecosystem: Host-associated > Plants > Roots > Unclassified | place...
CCGAAGTGCCGTGCCGCTATCGAAGGGTAGACAACTGTAACCTTCCGGGTAAGGAAATTTGATCGCTTAGTCAGCGTCTGCAGCAGCTGCGGATGCTGCATTCGCTGCAACCGTGAACGCCCCTAATCAAAGTATACTTGTGTACAACTATGAGCACAGTACTTTCGTTCCGTCTCTTTTTTTCCCGTCCGGACTTGTAAATTTTGGTTTGGGTTCCTCACGGAGCTTAGGTAGCCGTCCGGCGAGTGACAGATATCGGAGGAAAGAGATTAAAACAGGAAAAATGCACATTATGGTGTGTAGCACAGGAGAACCGATACAACTAGAGATATAACGATACGCAAACGAAAGGTAAGGAGGGAAAACAAACGACAGAGAGGAAAGCTTGAGCGGCAGCACGCTCAACGACTAGCCAACGCAGCATTCGACACAGGGGAGGGGTTTCTAGTAACCTCCTGGGAACCCAGTCATCATCGGCATCATCCCCGTACCATTGGCCATCATAGGCGCCCCTTGTGGAGGGAACCCGTTACCGACCGAACCGAGTTGACCTTGTGTGAGCAACAGGGGACCACCGAAACCAGGGTTTATGATCGGCATATCAGCTTCTTGTTGCTCTTTTTGAACCTCCTTCTTCGACCTCTCCTTGACTTCCTTCTCAAGCTGTGCGATCTAAAAAGAGGGCAGATGTCAGGTCGTGTTGTACACCCTTGAAGAGCACCACACTGGCCCACCTTGTCAACAAGTGTGCGCTGGTTCTGGATCCTGTACGGCATGTAGAAGTCGTTCAAGCCTTGTCTCCAGCTCAACTCCTCGACGACATCGGATCTCATAAGATCGAAGCAGACATAGAGAACAGCAGCGAAGCACTCCTTGTTGCCGATATCCACGAAGTAAGTTAACAGATCCTCAGCCACCTCGACGGAGTTGGAAACAGAAGCGGTAACGATGGCGTCCTTGAACAATTTGTCCTGCTTCGACAACGTGATGGAATCGTCCCATTTGCTGTTCTTCTTGTACAGGTGCGCGGCCAACCGCCTGAACTCGAGTAGGGCATGCTTCTCGAGTTGCTGGGCGAGGGCGACGTTGTTGAAATTGTCGAAACTGTCGATCGAGTCCCGGAGTGTGTTGAAGTCTTCCTCCTCGATCAAAAGAGCATTGTAGGCATCGTTCACAGCTTCGATGTTGAGCTATGGTCATGGATTAGCCAGATATCCTTGAAAGGGGCCAGAGGCCACTCACGTGTTGTACAGCAATGAGATATGAACGAATGAGAGGGATGTGGTCCATTTGACGGAACATTCGAACCACGCGGGCATGATCGATGCGGGGAATCATCACGCTCAGAAGGTCGGTCAACAACGTAGGCTGCTCTTGGAGGTAGAACGTCAGAGCCTTGTAGTAGCTGGATAAAAACCGTTAGTCATGATCCAACGATGGTATCATCGCGGCGGTATTCACATCTCAACATTTGCCACTCGGACAGTCACGTCCTTGAACTGGTTGTGTTCCCAAGCATCGGCGGACCTTTCAATCATAGCAAGAGCAGCGTTATCCTAGAGTCGATGTCAGCCGATAGCCGTCCGCTGCCCTGTCTCTCGACTCACAAATTCATCATACTTGATGTACAACAAAACGAGCTCTGGCCAGAGATGAGCCTTCTCCGCAGCCCTGATGACCTTGGGGATGTTGATGCGAGTAACGAAAAGTTTCAAGTGCTCCATCACTTGTAACAAATCAGCTCGTCATCCCCTGGAATATGAAGCTCGATTCGCTACGTACACTTCTCGGGTTTGTACTTGCTGTAGAGAATCGAAAGTTCGGTGAAGATACCCATCTGCGTGAAGTTGAGTGGCATATCCTATCGAAAAACTGGGCTTGACGTACATGTGCCCGCTCGAGACTGAGACCAGCTTCGAGTAACGAGAGGATCTCGTCGAAATAACCACGACGCTCGTAGATTGAGATCAAACCATTAAGCTCCTCCTGCAGGAAGGGGTCAGTGAATTCGCGCTGAAGCACAGGAGTCAGAGGCTTACGGCGTGAACGACGATGTTGAGACCGCAAATTTGAGCCTACAGATGTCCTAGTCAGCTGCACTCAAGGTGTGAAGCAAGAGCCCATCTACCAGTCGGAACTCCTTCTTTTCAATACAAGCCGCATGTACTTGCTTCCAAACCCTTCGCACCACCGTCAGTAATGAGGCAAGCCGGGTGTGAAACGTACTGACTGGGTGTTTCCGGCCTTCCTCGCACTCTCCACAGCCGCCTGGTTCTCCTCAAGGTAAATGAGGGTAGTGGCCAACCTCGCCCAGTTGGAAATGCTGGTGAACAGCAACTTGGCAGCCTGGTACAACTCGTCCTCGAAACACTTCTCTCCAACAACAAGAACATCCGCAACGTTTGTAACGCTCAAGAAGTCTTCCATGTCGTGGAGGCGGTCAGTCTTGGCGTATGCGTAGGCCAGTTCTGTATCGATCTTCGGCTCACGGAGGCTCTTGCGGGCCATCTGGAGGTAACGAACCAAATCTTCATGCTTGTCTGCCCGAGTTGCAATCTCAATGACCTCGTTGAAGTTAGAAGGATCCTCGGCCTTGATATAAGACTCTATAATGGACCTTCAGAACCTGTTAAGGTGTGCACAGCTGCACTCGTAACGTACCGATGGAATCCTTGATACGGAGACCGTCTAATTGAGCCTTCGCCAACCGACTCCAAACCTCCGGCTTGTTAACCTTGTTCGCATATTCCACACCACGATCGAGAGAAACCATATGTTCGACCAAGACGTTGATCGCCTGAGCATGCTCCTCGTACTTCTTGTAGATCATAAATGCCTCCTCGTATAATCCGTGCTGAGTAGCGATCTTCGGGATCTCAGCGATATCGTAATTTTGCAACTTGTTGATATATCCGACAACCTTACCCTTGTCTGCCCGGATGGCAGTAAGGAGTAGGAGGTTCTGGAGATTGCGGTTGTCGCTGAAGGGAGATTGCTCGATGATGATCTTCTCGAGCAGTTCAATGAGTTCCAGGGGAAGATCGGCTTTGAGGAAGGCATGGACGGTAATGGAGACGTCGTTCGGATCAGTACACTCCGGCAAGACAGTGGCAACAATCTGTGTCGCATAAATCGGTTAAACTCTCTTAAGTACATAGGCACAAGCAAGTCGAATCTCACCTGATCGATCAAGGCACGACGGTGGATGTTTTCTGGTTGAAGGACCTGACCCCAAAGATCGGGTTCACGCCTCTTGACGAGGTACCTCGCCTGTTGTTTGAACATCGAGTTCTCATTTGTGATCGCGATAAGCTCGTCGTCACAGAATCCCTTTGCGTACGCAATGTAGGCGAGGTATGGGTCCCTCTTCTCGCAGAATTTACCGACAACCAAAGGCTCGTAAAGGTTGTTCTCCTTCAAGAATGCCTCGGGATTGTTGTTGCTGTCAATGTAGATCTTGGCCAAAGCATTGTACACGGGGGGGTCTTGGGAGCCAGCCTGGACTCGGGCCTCCAACCATGGCAGGATCAGTTTAAGCCTATTCCTTTGCTCGACTTCGTTAACCAGCTCGTCGATGGGGAAGTTTCCGGGGACAGAAGCCAAGAGACTCTTGATCGTAGTTTCGTCGCAATCCACATCCAACAAGCCACCAACAACCTGAGGGGTCCTGACCGAGTTGACCTTTTGGACGTAAACTTCGATGAACTTGGTCAAACCGTTTTGGTACAGATAGAGAACCAGGTCGTGCACAAAGTCGAACCGATCGCAGACAATGATAAGAGGAAGCTGGTCCTGAAGTTTGGCCTCCTTGAGGAAGTTCTTGACTTTCTCCGGGTTGTAGTAGTTGCTCTCTCGGCAGATGCGCTCGACCTCGCGGATTTGGTTCGTGCGAGTTGCCGCCTGGATGTACTTGAAATGGACCTCAGGGTCTTGGCTAAGGTTGACGATAGATCCAAGATAATAGTAGAGACCTGGGAACCCGTCAACCTCCGCGTTACGGGATTGGCATGGTTGCCTACCTTCGAAGCTCTTAAAGGATTCGAACATCTCTATCAACTTGACGGGGCCGAGAATATCCGAGTACTTGGTGGCGATCTGGATGACAACCTGGAGGTTCTGGCGCATGTTCACCCGTAACATCTCTTGCATGCAACCCATCGATTGATCGGCTGTGAGGCGTCCAAAGTATTCCACCAGCCACTGCAAACGAGATTAAGAATCAAATACGCTGCTCAGCGGTGATTGAAATACCTCTGGCTTGAACATTGTCGTGTGCACAACGACTCGCTTTATGTCAGAAGAATCCTCGTAATGTTCCAAAGCCTGAATAATAACTTCTTAGTGGATGTCTCGCAACAATTTGTAGACCTATTCACCCGCTGCAGGAGACCAGCCTTCTCGCAAAGGTTGGCGATCCTGGGCCGATCGTAGTGGGTAAACATGTCGTTACCGAAGATGGCATCTGCGACCTGAGGAGCATGAATCAAATTCATCTCCAAAAGTCGGGTCTGGAGATGGCCTTGCTCGGACTTATTGTCCTTAAGGGCGTCAAGCAAGAAGGAGGTTGCAGGTTGGATCATATTCTGCGACATGAAGATATCGACGACCTAAAAAAGTGGATTGTTTAGTGGATAAGCCGATGCCATTACAAAGGTCACTCACGCGCTCGATGTCCACCAGAGGTCCCGACTCGTCGTTGGCCAACTGAGTAGCAAATTCGGCACCCTTGTCGGGGTTGGTCCTCATAATGTGCTGGAGTAAACCAACGTAGTCCGGTGTGTATCCAACCTTCTTAGCGTAGAGCAAGATCTTCTCCGGTTGGCCCATCTCAGCGAAACACGCGATAACCTTATTGGGGACATTTGCACGGAGGTATACGCTCAGCGCCATTCCAATATCGGTCATCCGAACCATGTCACCAAGTTCCTCGCTGCAAGTAAGTTTACCCTCCTTCAACCACTTCTCGAGCAAGTTCTTCTTTCCCTGTTGCAATACCGGGCGAGAAAGCTCGATAGATTCAAGGTGGTTAAGTTGTCCTTTCTCCAACAGGATGCCGAAGTAACGCAGGATTGGAGATTGGCCGCCAGGAACGACGGGGGCCTGCTTGAACTGCTCAATTACCTGTGCAGTTCGCAAAATTCCCTGAAATAGTGACTACGTCAGGAAAGGCTGGAGTATAAACACCAGAATAACTTACCCTCGGAGAGTTGGCAGCAATCTGAGCGGCCTGGTCGAGCTGCCCGCTCTGGAAGAGTTGCTGGTATTGTTGGACATATAGGTCATCCGCGCCGGGGAGATTGGCCCTGCTAGCAAGCTTGAAAGCTAATTCGGTGTTGTTCAATGTAGTGAGGATATAAGGGATGATGGTATTCTCGTCAACATCCACGCTCAGAACCTGACCCTTCTTGTTTACGCCGATGATACCATGCGAAGCTTCGTGTTCGGCCGTGACAAAGATGGTCTCCCCGGAAATTCGGTTCATGTAGATACACGCGCCAGATTCGAGATCGTAGAGGTGGATGAAGCCGTATTTTGTGACCAAGTAAACAATTCCGTGCTTTTTCGAGACCTGCATCGCGACCGGGAAATCGTTCGTCGCCTCTGGAGGAAAGTAGACGTCGATCTGCTTTTTTGTGAACACGGGGTCTGGAGCTTGATGGTCGATCTCTACAATGTGAAGCTGAAGATGGATTCTCAGTCTGGGGCAGGTCTAGGAATGCAGTCTAGGAAGCAAATACCTTGGCACCAGCGCCGGTTCGGACGGAAAAAGTGAATAATTTGGTGGGATGCTGGTGACCGTCCAGCCTTAACTCAGAAAAGGCGGCGGCATGACCCTCGATTGGCTGGCTGACACCACGGTCCCTGCTGTACAATTGCATAGAGCCCTTGATCTTGAATGCGGAGGGGTTGGTGGCATTTCCTGAAATACCAACGAGAACAAGCCACTTCTCGTCGGCACTGCAGCGGTAGTTGATTATCTGTGCGCCCACGAGGGTTGGGTGCCTATCGAACACCTTTTGTGGGGGAGAAGTCGCGTCGGCTATGGACCAGTGATAGACAGCGGTTTCTGTCACAATTCCGACAGTGCTTTCCGATATCCACTTCCAGAAGATGACGTCCTCGGCATTGGCGTGCGACTTGACCTTGGTCTTGGTCTCGATATTGAAAATCTGCAGTGTCCGACCGGCTGAACACGCAATACCATCAGTTCACCGGGTTCCCGCAGTAGTGCGCAAGCAAAGTGTAAACGCGTCATACGCACATTTGAGAGCCAGAATCTTTTGGCGGGGATGCATAATCGCGGAGTCAGCGGTGATTGGTCTTCGCAGAACGTTATTAGCGTCATTTAGGTCGATAATAACGACCTGGTTTTGTTCGTTGACTTTCTCCCGCACACAGATGAAATGGTCGGATTCGAGGGTTAGTGTCTGTCATCAGGTGTCAACCAGTTGCCGTCAACCAAAACAAGGATGATATTACAGACCTGGAAAGAGATGGAAGCGGGCTGCACGCCCAGGCTGGAGAGTTGGAGGTGCTCATTGAAAACGATGGGTTTTGAAGCGTCCATGGTCGCGGTGTAATGAGAAAAATCGACAGAGGGTCGTCGTCGTCGTCTGTTCGTGGGCTGTTATCGTCGCTTATGACCTCTCGTTTGACGGGGGGAGATGGGGGGAGTGAAGGGGAGGGCGACTGGTCGGATGCGAGTTGCGGTTGCAGAGGGCTACGCAGCCGCCGCGGTGACCGATTTGTGTTTGTTTGTCCACTAGACGCTGCACTGCTCTGTGGACCAGTTCCACAATGATATGTTGACGATTTCCTTCAGACCCGTGGCTAGTCCGGCATGCGTGGTTTGGGTGTAATCGCTGCACCGGCCTTCCTTCAGGAGCGACAACTATGGCCTATCCCCCCGTAAAGATATCCAGGACCCCGACCATACAAACCCCCAAGTTGGTATCACTGGGGGCAACAGGGATTTTAACAATCTTCATTTGGTCGCCCTCGTCCTCCGTGTTACTTGAGTGCTGGAGCGCATCTATACCATCGTTGCGTATGGCGGATTCAAGTCATGCATCTTCCTCATCGCCATCCTCAGAATACCCCTGGCCATTGGATATCGGATCGTCACGAGTATCTACGGTAAGAGGAACGAGAAAAGGACCGTCCCCACGGCTAATATTGAGGAATTTATCAGCACCGATGACCCTGAGTTCATGGTCGAGTATCACGACAAGGAGAAGATCTTCATGCAGATTCCTAGTACGACCCTTGCTTTGATGGGAAATACGAGTTTAATGGTGAGTTCCTTTTTCCCAACACGGTGCTCTGACGTGATTAATGCGTCCTAGGTGACGTGCTTGGAAAGCGTCACATCTGGACCTGCTTCGAGTTCACTCCTGAGTTGTCAAAACGTGTCTTAAGCCAGGTGTTTTCTAGAGTAGTCGTGCACTCCAAGAACCAAGGCGAGGAGCAAATCGAGGACCATTGCGATCGTCAGTGCCCACCGCTGTGTTATTTCCCAATACCTGAACCCATGTTCAGGAGGTCAAGACTTCTACGGATAGTTCCATGGTCCCTGCATGGTCTATAGTTCTGGCATCGTTTGAACATTGGGCAAGAGGAAAGCCTTGAGCAACTCCAGGACAATGAGCTGGCCATGACTTGCGAGGAAATTTACATCCAACCCAACCATCGCCTGCTTGACGTTGGATGTGGATGGAGCGCCTTCACCGCTTTCGCTCACAAGAACTACCAAGTTGTTGGCACCACCCCCAACCAGGAGTTCAGTAATGGGGATCGGAGCTAACGGTGGTGATCCCGGCCGTGCACGTATTCTCTGCATGGGTTACCGGGAAGTTCCCCCGTAAAAGGGTTATCCCCAGCACGTTGGAATCCGCAGGTACCAATCGTTCCTTAGGCAGGTCTACAGCCTTCTCGAGACGATGTCATCTTTGTCCTGCAGGTCTCCGGCCTTCGCCCCCACCGCCAACGCGATGACAATACGAGGTCCCACCCCATCGTTGACGATATTAACAATCAGACAGGGCTTGTTTCCTTGAACGACTGTGTCTTCCCTGATAGTATGCCTCGCGCCCCCCGGTCGGGTCATTAGTCAGGCCGAACCTGTTGGATTAAAGGTCAATGAGACGGATGTCCATGCTGTCCACTACTCAGCAACAGGACAAGGTCATCGAGAAGTACAGCGACAGATGGGACAGGATCTGGGTCTATTTCTTGGCCATGTCGACGATCATTTACAGGTGAGGGTAACAAGGTGCTGGAACTCGAAACGGCCCTAACGTACCCGACAGGAACTGGGGAGCTTCCGCCTTCAAATCAACCCTCCACGGTAACTTAAACGGCTACTCGCGTACCCTGGGGGTTCCAAACTACTCGTCCATCCATGTCCAGCCCTGAGTCAATATCCAATGCGTTTGGCGTGTCTGTCCTCGGTGAATATATACTAACAAAACGCTACCCTGCAGACCCATCATACAGCCGTTTCCTGCTTATTACGCTCTACAAATCGTAGGCAAACGTTTTGTATGGACATTCAATGTGTTCAATTATCGGGTTTGCGCACCCAGCATATGTAGTCACAGAGCGTAGAGAGGTCAAAATCTATCCACGAGGTACTCCGACCCGTCAAAACCCATCGACCATCCCAGGGGAGGTAGATCAACCCACGGGCTTCTGCCTCTTTTCGCGACGGTAACCCGTTATAAAAACGCGTAATCCAGGGTTTCTCGTGTTCGCCAGTCTTGGAGGGAAACCGGGGTGTGGGATACTCTTGGAAGAAAGACAGTAATTCTGAGGGCTTGATGTATTTGGAGTACGTGTGCGTGCCGGGGGAGACGATCCCAAGGATATTCTCCGCAGCCAGGATTGTCAATGCATACGCCACCGGCGTGCGTGAGACGGTGGAGAGAAACAAGTGGCCTCCAGGCTAAATGAATAGAGTCGGGGCAGGTGACGAAGGCCTGGGTCAGTGAAGTGCGAAAGAACCGAAATGAATAACCCACCTTCACAAGTTGTGCACATGCATGCAGGAACTCCGAGGGCATGCTAACGTGCTCTATGACCTCCAGAGAGCACACGACGTCGTACTGTTTTCCCTCTGCCAACAGTGCCTCGGCCGTTGTGTGTAAGTATTTCAAGGACTTGGCTGATCGGGCGAACTGGGGGTCCCCTGCAGCATGGGTCGAAGCTATCCCGATGTTTGCTTCGGAGGCGTCGATTCCCGTGGTCCTGGCACCTAGCCTGGCGAGACTCTGGCAGAGCTCCTCAGAAATCGCTCGGCAATGACGGATAGGATACATCGTACCTCGGACAACAAGCCTCCACCGCATCCAACATCAAGAATATCGAGGCCCTCCAGCGGAGTCGCACTGGAAGAAGCAGGAGGATGTCCTTCGTCCAACTGGATCTCCAGTATCTTCTGCTTGATAAACTCCATTCTGACCGGGTTCATTTTGTGCAGCGGAGCGAACTCGCCGCGTTCGTCCCACCATTTGGACGAGAGCCTGGAGAAAAGCTCGATCTCGGACGCGTCTACTGTGTTGACATTGCTCGCGATGCCCCTGATGCCAGACCGAACGGCCACGACACGGCGAGGAAGAGCGGCGGAACGGACGGTCCTTTGGATTGACCTTCCGCACAGGGAGAACATTAGGCGGTTTCTCACGGGTGCTGCAGTGGATACGATCACCGCGCGGGCGGGCGACCACAACGGCCATTGTTAGCCAGGAAGGTCCAACAACACTGTTCCGCTGTCCTTTACCCCGCCCTCTTTCTCACAACTACCGCCATCTCTTTCTCCTTCAATCTCTCTGCTTTCTTGGAAATCCATGTCGTTGACGACTACCCTCGAGTCTCCGGGGCGCTGGGATCTCGGCAGAGTTGTACGCCGAAGGTCTTCAACAAGCAACGAAGGCGACAGCCACTTTTCGTTCAGGAGGCTTGTCGGAAAGGCTAGACGAGGCAGGACCTCACCTTCTTTCGAGAACGATGCTCCTCCCCCACCACCGCCAAAAGATGGGCCGAAGCGCAGCCTTTCGCCCTCGCTATACTCTGCAAGTTAGTGACCTAACA
>Ga0307513_10013346_pt1 | contig 10089 bp, 8 predicted proteins | sample 15_EM_MG_FD_202174 | JGI IMG/M metagenome (GOLD analysis project Ga0307513, IMG submission 202174) | Populus trichocarpa ectomycorrhiza microbial communities from riparian zone in the Pacific Northwest, United States - 15_EM | ecosystem: Host-associated > Plants > Roots > Unclassified | place...
TTGAAAATATATTTAAAATAATATTTTTTTAATTTTTTAAAAAATTATTTTTAATATTACATGATATAACATTAAAAAAATAGTAATTTAAAATAAAAAAATTACTTTTTAATTTTTTTCAAATATATTTTTAAAATTCAAGTATTAATCCCATTAACACAAAACCAAACTATTCAACTTCCAACATGTACATGGTCTCAAATACCTGTGAAAATCACCAAAATCACCAAATAGAAACAACATATTTAAAAACATGTGGCTTTAGGTCTTGTTTGTTTTTATATTTTAAAAGTATTTAAAAAAAATAATTTTTTTTATTTTTTTAGTTTAAATTAATATTTTTTTATGTTTTTAGATTATTTTGATATACTGATATTAAAAATAGTTTTAAAAATATATAAAAAAATATTTTTTTAATTTTTTTAAATAAAAAAATATTTTTAAAACCAACCGCAACAATTCTTTCGAATTTCTAATTTCAAATGAGCCACGTTAGTGTGCTCCGTGACACCTTCTTATACACATGCACAATCTAAATAAAAAATTATAACAAATATATAATTTGATTTGAAATTTAACGTTTACCCTGTTAATTATTTAGTATTTCAAGAATTATTTTCCCTTTTCTCACATAAAATTGGGATTCATAAATAGTTTTTGTGATAAATTTTATATTTATGTGAGAAGAAAAATTTAATTTGATATGATGTACTATTTTTTTGAATAAAAAAAAAAGCAAAAACTTATCGAATCATATCAAATAAAATAATTTATTTAAATTTGATAAAACCAACTTATCCGAAAAATGAGAAAGATCATTGTATGCATATAATTTAATTTGTTTTTGCTTCCTACAATACAAATAAATTCTGTTAATTTTTCTGATAAGGACAACATTGATTAAAACCTATTAATTCTAGACTAAAAGGTTAATATTGAAACTTTGATGACATTATGAAAAGATAATTTATAGTTTAGGGATCAATTTGTAGTCATCCGAAAAGATTATATCCTCTCACTCTCTGAGGAGACAAGCACAAAGAGGATATTCGAGTTCCTACGAATGTTCTATTCTGCTTTACGCCCCGCATTTTCTCTCTCTAACCCACAGCCAGCCACGTCTAATTTCTCTCTCCTCTCTCTCTCTCTCTCTCTCTCATAATTATCTCTCATAATAAAAAAAAGTTAAATAAATAATTACCATCACCGATCATTTAACGATTGTCTTCTCCAGCGGCAGTGATCTGGTGCGGTGAGGAAAACAATGAAGTTCTGGAAGAGCTTAAGTAATTTAATGGAGGAAACGTTGCCGGATTGGAGAGATAAGTTCTTATCTTATAAAGATTTGAAGAAACAATTGAAGTTAATTTATCCTAAGGAGGGTGATAAGCCACTGAATAAACGGCCTAGATTGGATGATGATCAAATGGAGAGTGGTGAGGCGGAGAAGGAGGTAATTGATTTTGTTAGGGTTTTGGAAGATGAGATGGAGAAGTTTAATTCCTTTATTGTCGAGAAAGAAGAGGATTATGTTATCAAATGGAAGGTATATATTTTTGCTTATTTGAATTTTAATTTCGATTTAGTTTTTATTTTTGTAGTTCATGTTTGTTTGTTTGGTCTTGGCCTTTTTTTAATTGATATTACATGTTTATTTTTTATTTTATTTTTCAATATTAATATGTCTTCAGTGATTGAGTTTTTGGTTGAAAAAATATTTTTTTTTACGGTTTTTATGAAATTGCTAGTGAGTATTTGGAAAGAAGAAGAAGAAGAAGAAGAAGAAAAGAAAAAAAAAGAAAGAAAGAAGGTTATCTCATGGAACATGCTCCCTCCTTTGCAAGTGGGTCCCACATGTGTGCGAAAGAGAAGTAATCTGGATTCAGGGCTCATTTGCATGCGAGTGATATCGAGTGTATTGAATAAACTTTTTGGGTTTGAATTGTACTTGTAGAAGATAGGAATTTGTGTGTTTAATGGTTGATGTGGAATTCTAGTGATTGGTTAAAATGAACATGAAAAAAAGAGTGAAATCTATAGACTTGAAGTGCATTTCTTTTTATAAAGTGATGGGATTTGGGAGAACGTGGTTGGAGTTACATGTATTTTAATTAAAATGTGATTTTTGGGCTGTGGTTGCAATGCAGGAGCTACAAGATAGAGCAGAAAAGGCGAAGGATTCAAATGAAGAGCTGATGAAAGTAGGGAGGGAGATAGTGGATTTTCATGGAGAGATGGTGTTGTTGGAGAATTACAGTGCCCTTAACTATACAGGTATTTGTCTCCCTTTTCTGTGGTTGGTGAAATCCTGTGATCTCTGTGGATTAAGCGTGATGGACAGTTCATTGAATATGATTTATATCCTTGTGAGCAACTAGCCTTTCGGTGACATTGTCAATGTTATGGTGAATGGCTTACAAATCGAGAGACTATGGCAAATAAGAATGCATATTAAGTTGACATGAGCTCAGTAGTGCCACTTGATGGGAATTGATTAGACTTGTATAGAGATAAGTCTCTGGTATTGCGTGCATGAGGGTCACTTGTTTAGTGTAGTGGGAGGAAAAAAAGGGCAACAAAGAAACTTGCCACTGAGGCAGCTACTTATCCTAAACCAGGCCTAAGTCGAAGAAGTGCTTGGAATGGAGGTTTTTCTCATTCAACAACTTGAAATTATTCTTCTGAATCTTTGCGTTCTGTTTGCAGGACTAGTGAAGATACTGAAGAAATATGATAAGAGAACTGGAGCTCTGGTCCGCATGCCCTTCATCCAAAGGATTATGCAACAGCCATTCTACACAACTCATGTACTTAACAAGCTTATTAAGGAGTGTGAGACGATTCTGGATTATATTTTCTCTAGAAAAGAACCATCAGTCTCACCTCAAATAACTGATGAGATAAGCGGCCTTGATACCAAAACTTCAACGGAAAGTTCAGAGAGGTCGCTCAGAGTTCCCAGCGAACTCCCAGAGATAGAGTATATGGAAAGCATGTACGTGAAGCTAACACTGTCAGCACTTCGCGTCTTGAAGGATGTTCGGAGTGGAAGCTCAACTGTAAGCGTGTATTCATTGCCCCCTTTGCAAATTAATACACAGGAGGGGGATTGGAAGAAAGTTAATGTCTTGGAACAAGCAGCCAAATAGACTTCTTCATTCTGTTTTTCGAGAAAATCAGAATAGCTAACTTGTTAATTTCTCTTTCTCTTATATTATACAAATGGATTCTGATACCGTGACATTGGTGTGCTTAAATCATAGCTTAGTGACTCCATTTTATTCCTGTAAATTCTTAAATATTAGAAGGATGCCCTGCTATTTGTTTTTTTGTGGAATATAAATTTGGTTTTGACTTTTATGTCGCTGTTAACCAATTAATTTCTGCTGAGTAATTTACTATCCACCATAAAAAAATTAGAGAAAAAGAGGCAAGAGTAGCAAAGATGTTATTTATTATTTTTCTGCATAATTTAGAACAATTTATTGGCTATATTTTATAGCCTGCTAAACTAGGAAAGGTAAACAACATGCTTAAAGATAAGAAAGCACTAACAATACGAAATTAACAATAAAAAAATATTCCTCCCACTACACAAGTTTCCAGCAATCATCAGTAACCAACAAAGACCCATTCCTCATTAACCCCACGTACTTGTTCCACTACATGCACATACCCACGTACCATTCCCCTCTACATGGATAAACATATCAATTTCCTCCCTTAAGATTCCTTGTCCACAAGGAAATGCTGGATAGGATTTAGCCAAGTGGCGTTTATCTTTCCAAGTGGCATCATCTTCTGAGACGCCCTTCCATTTAATGAGAACTTCAACTTTGGGACGATATTGGCCTTTTTAAATGACTCTGCGATCAAGAACTGTCCCAATTTAAGGAAGAATGATGGCTTCATCAGTCACAGGAGGAAGCTGAGTAGAGATGGTAGTAACGGGGTTAACATGTTTTCTCAACATGCTAACATGACAGACGTTGTGAATCAAAGAACTCAAAGTCAAAGCCAATTGATATAAGCTATTGGTCCAACTCTTTCTGTGATTTGATATGGACCAAAATACCGGGGTGACAGCTTCAAAGAGCAGCGAAATGCCACCGATGTCTGTCGGTAAGGTTGCAGTTTCAGGTATACAAAGTCGCCCACCTCATAGATGACCTCACGGCGCCGCTGATCCGCTTGACATTTCATCAGTGCTTGAGCTAATGAGAGATTCTTTCTCAACTCATACAGGATAGCATCTCAATTACGCAAATATCCATCAACAACCTGTACGTTGGAAGTCCCCGGAATGTACATCAATAAATTTAGAGGTGGAACTCCATACACTACTTTAAAAGGTGTCATTTTGGTAGCTGAATGGACTGAGGTGTTATAGCTAAATCCTGCCCATGGAATCCAATCAATCCATTTGCGTGGTTGGTCCCTTGGAAAACACCGCAAGTACTGCTCCAAGACACGATTAATCACCTCCGTTTGTCCGTCGGTTTGAGGGTGGTAACTTGAACTCATGCATAACTTAGTTCCCTGAAGCCGAAACAGGGTTCACCAAAAAGAGCTAATAAATACTCGGTCCCGGTCACTAACTATGGAAGCTGGGATTCCATGCAGTTGGATTATGTGAGAGACGAAAGCCTGTGCAACTGTGGCTGCTGTATATGGATGTTTCATGAACAAAATGTGCATATTTAGACAAACGATCAACAACAACCATAACCACCGTATGACCACTGGATGGTGGCAACCCTTCAATGAAATCCATGGATATGTCAGTCCATACCCTTTTAGGAATTGACAATGGCTGAAGTAATCTCGCAGGTCGCATGGAATCTGTTTTATACTGTTGACAAACATCACAACTTCTCAAAAATTCTTTGATTATCCCACGCATTTGTGGCCAAGAGAAACTTTGTTTGAGTCGGGATAACGTCTTATGATATCCAAAATGTCTTCCCGTAGGAAAATAATGACATTCCATAATGATATTTTGAAGCAAAGACGAAGTGGGACTCAATTAAATCTTACCATTTTTAAACCAAACTCCATCTCGGTATAAAAATGCAGCAGTGTGAGATGTACTGTCAGCTAAGTTCTTAAAGAATGGATCATTTGCCACTTCATTCTGAAGCTTCTGCCACTAATCAACATGTGGAGTAGAAATTGACATAAACTGAAATTCAGTTACTCGTGAGAGAGAATCACCCGCCTGGTTGCCAACTCCTTTATTGTTCTCAATGATATATTCATATCCAATAATCTTTGGTACTAATGAGTCTGAACCGGTGTAGTAATACGCTGCTCCAACAAATATTTGAGACTTTGTTGGTCTGTGTGCACAGTGAATGGTTTGCCAAGCAAATAAGGTCTCCATTTGTTAATTGACTTCACAATTGCTAACATCTTTTTTTCATATGTTGAGAGAGTTAGAGCTGAACCTTTAAGAGCCTCACTGAAGTAAGCTATGGGATGATTATTTTGAGAAAGCACAACGCCTATACCAATTCCGCAAGCATCACACTCAATGATAAACGGTTGTGTGAAATCTGGTAAAGCCAAAACTGGAGGGGATGTTAATGCTTGTTTTAAATCGTTGAACGCCTTTTCTGCCATGTCATTCCATTTGAACCCATCTTTTGATAACAACTGATTGAGGGAAGCAACAATGGCACCAAAATTCCGAATAAATTTTTGGTAGTACCCGGCTAAACCCAAAAATCCTCGGACTCCTTTAATTATTGTTGGAGTTGGCCATTCTAGAACTACTATAATTTTGGACGGATCGACAGAAACTCCTTGCTCCGATATGACATGGCCTAAATAATCAACTGAAGTAACTCCAAACCTGCATTTAGATTCTTTTGCAAATAAACTGTTAGTAGACAAGATTGTCAAAACAGTGTGTAGGTGACTCAAATGATCCTTCCAAGATTTTGAATGCACCAAAATGTCGTCAAAGAAGACAAGAATGAATTTCCATAAGTGAGGACGAAAGAGATCATTCATAAGTCCTTGGAAGGTTGCAGGTGCGTTGGTAAGTCCAAATGGCATGACAACAAACTCATAGTGGCCTTCATGTATTCTAAATGCCGTATTTGGAATGTCGTCTTTATGTACTCTGATTTGGTGATAACCAACACGAAGATCGAGCATGAAAAAAATTTTTGCTCCATGTAATTCGTTGAGAAGTTCATCGATGACTAGAATAGGATATTTATCCTTGATGGTAAGATCATTCAGAGCCCGATAGTCAATGCAGAAATGCCAATCCCCGTCTGCTTTTCTGACCAACAAGACCAGTGAGGAGAATGGGCTATGGTTGGGGCGTATGAACCCTGCATGTAATAGCTCATTCACCATTCGTTCGATCTCTGTCTTTTGATAATATGGATATTTGTAAGGTCTTACATTAACTGGTTGGGCGTTGGGCTGTGACATAATCTGATGGTCATGTGACCGTTTAGGTGGTAAGGATGTAAGAGGATTGAAAACGTGAGAGAAGTTGGATAAGAGTTGGGCTATTTTAGATGGATGTGAATTTGGTTGGGTAGTGGAGCCTACTGGAATTATAGCAAATAATTGGCTAGAGATGTACATAGTATTGAATTCCTTCTCTGTCAAAACTTGTAGTCCTAATTGTTTCAACCCTTAAAAAACGCATAAATTCCCATCCTTTTTGAAAGAAATGGTGAGCCTTTTATAATCTGTCTCCACTGGACCTAGCGTCGCACGCCACTGCACTCCCAACACTACTGGGCACGCTGCTACCGGAAGAATAAAATAATCTGCTGTAACAATCTGTCTTTGAATCATGATGGTGAGCGATGGGCACAACCATGTGCAATCTATTTTCTCCCCGTTAGCTACTGTCACCTGGAATTTTCTATTAGGAACCACAGGTAGCTCATATTTGTTGATTATGGATTGATCGATAAAGTTGTGTGTGCTTCCACTGTCTATCAATACCTTGCTCCTTAATCTTCCCATCACCCGAGGGGTTTGAGGATGAGTTGTACCTGCAATTGCATGGAAGGAAATTTCAAGAATAGCTTCTTGGTCCTCTGCTGCTTGTAGTACCTCAGATTGTTCCTCAGAATCTTGATCATTTGTATCACTAATCATGAATAATTGGGGTCGTTGGCAGCGATGACATGGAATAAACTTCTCATCACAATAGTAACATAAGCCTTTTTCTCGCCTTTCTCGTGCTTCCTGGTTGGAAATCCGTTTGACATTTGATGTTGGGTTCATGTTCTGCCGCAAATTTGGTGGATGTCCAAGTACCCCTACAGTAGTATTTGCGCTTGTTTTTGTTGTGGTTGCAGTTGATTGGGTTCGGTAAGGGTGTGTCACCTTCTTTTGAAGTTGGTTTCATTCTTCAATCAACCTTACGACACCGATGGTTTCAGATAGTGTGGTTGGATGCTTAATCTTGACATCTAGGCGGATGTCATCTCTTAGACCTGTAATAAAACAGCCGATGAGAAAGGTTTCTAGAAGGCCATCGACTTGATAGGAGAGCTTTTCAAACTCTTCTTGATAGGCTGCGATGGTGGTAGTTTGTCGGAGTCTTGAAAGAGCTTCGGAGGGGTCTTCAAAATCAGTTGGACCAAAACGTCGAAGAATGGTTTTGGTTAATTCCTCCAATGTTAATGGTCCCTGGAATTTAGTCATCCATCGATGCCATTGTAAGACTATTCCTTCAGATGGAAGGAGGCAAGCGACACTCGTTGGACATGTGAAACATTGTTGTATTCAAAGTACTGCTCAGATTTGTAAATCCACCCCATTGGATCTTCCCCGCTGAACTTTGGAAAATTCAGTTTAAGTGAGGATTGATGGGTTCCTGAGTTTGTGACCTAATGATTCAGCAGGAGCAAATGGGTTTAACTATGGAGGATTCATTCTTGGACTCCTGGAGATGCGCAAGGCTTATAACTCAGTCAGTATAGTTTGTAGAGTGCCATGCACCTGATCAAAGTTGGATTCGTGTCTAGCCAAAGTTTCATTGACCTCGCTGCGGAACTCAGCGTTAGATTTTCCTCTGGTGTCCATGGTGTAACCTAGCTCTGATACCAATTGATGAGTAATTTACTATCAACCATAAAAGAATCAGGGAAGAAGAGAAGAAGAGGCAAGAGTACGAACTAGGAAGGATGTTATTTATTATTTTTCTACATAATTCAGAACAACCTATTGGTTATATTTTATAGCCCGCTAAACTGGGAAAGGTAAACAACATACTTAAAGATAGGAAAGCACTAACAATACGAAACTAACAATAAAAAAATATTCCTCCCACTACACTAGTTTCCAACAAGCAACCATCAGTAACCAACAAAGACTCATTCCTTATTCACCCTCATGTACTTATTCCACTACATGCACATATCCACGTACCATTCCCCATAAACATGGATAAAAATATCAATTTCATATCATTTTTATCAATTTATGTACCTCAAAATGTATCTATCTTGTACTTCAGCTTCACTCTATTTTGGTTTTGTATTTCTGGGAAGATGGTTTTTGCTTTTAATAATAACTGAATATTCATGGCTCAGTTTCAATTATATTTATATATTCAGATAGCTTGATATTTATTCAATTATTTATTAACTAAATATTATTTATTATTTGATATAAAATAAAAGAGCAATATGCATATATATAATTTATTAGTAATATATATATATATACATGCTGTGTAACATATATCTGTGTGTTTAATAATATCTATATCAAAAAATTAATATATGTCGTATTTGATTATGTGATTTAACCTGTTTTTAAAGTATGTAAAGTGCCAAAAAAACATAGAATCAGTATTATTTTTAAGTATATTTTTAATTGTTTTGGTCAGGTAATATTAAAAATAAAAATATATTATTTTAATATTTTTGAAAAGCGGGACATTACCAAGTTTTGTGACTTATGAGTGTGAACAAAAGTACAATATATACTTACTGCAAAGTGATAGTATGAACATGCGCCTGTAGCTCAGTGGATAGAGCGTCTGTTTCCTAAGCAGAAGGTCATAGGTTCGACCCCTATCTGGCGCGTTAAAATTTATAAATTTTGTTATTTTTAATGAATTTGGTTCTTGCTGCACCTGAGAGAGTTAGGTTGACTAATTAATTGCACATTTTTACGTGATCAACCTAACAGAGACTCCATCTTCTTCTTTTTTTCTTGAATGAAATTTCCATGCCAATTCCGCTTATATAATAATAATAATAATAATAATAATAATAATAATATATTGATTTCCTAATGCCCTCTAAATGACCATCCTGTTCCTCTTCTGACTCTGAACTGCTGCCCATCACCTTTACTTATATCTCAGCAGAACCGTATAATCCTTTATATCCCTGCACTCAGTCTCCATTGCTTTCTGTGAAACTTCAAGGCCTTAATCTCCTTGAATATATCCATCTTTAACAAAAATGTCCATTGTTGCAGAAGCACCTGGATACCTCCAAGTCTTTTCTGATGGTTCTGTAAAACGGTTTGCCTCAGAAACAGTCCCTGACTCAGCGGAATCATATTCCGATGGATTCAAGTTCAAGGATGTGCTGATTGACTCATCGAAGCCAATAACCGCGAGGTTGTTCGTTCCTGATACTCAAGGGTCTGTGAGTCAGCTTCCAGTTGTGGTTTATTTTCATGGTGGTGGCTTTTGTATTTGCTCAACCACCTGGCTTGGATTCCATCACTTCCTTGGAGACTTCTCCGTTGCATCCCAGTCCATTGTCCTTTCCGTTGACTATCGTTTGGCACCGGAGAATCGCCTTCCGATTGCTTACGATGATTGTTTCCGCTCACTTGAATGGCTAAGTAACAATGTGAGTTCTGAACCTTGGCTTAAGCAGTCTGATCTTTCTCGAGTGTTTCTATCCGGAGACAGTGCTGGAGGGAACATTACACACCAGGTTGCTATCAGGGCAGTAAGGAGTAAAACCTATCAGGTTGAAATCAAAGGATTGATGTTGATTCATCCTTATTTTGGAAGTGAGAAAAGGACTAAGAAAGAGATGTCTGAAGGGGCACCAGGAGACGTGGCGATGAATGACATGTTCT
>Ga0307513_10013347_pt1 | contig 10089 bp, 13 predicted proteins | sample 15_EM_MG_FD_202174 | JGI IMG/M metagenome (GOLD analysis project Ga0307513, IMG submission 202174) | Populus trichocarpa ectomycorrhiza microbial communities from riparian zone in the Pacific Northwest, United States - 15_EM | ecosystem: Host-associated > Plants > Roots > Unclassified | place...
TATAACGTGGAGCGTGAGGCCGCCGGCCTATTGAAGGTTGAGGCTGGCACGGGCTATCCACCATCGATGATATTGATTGATGGGGGCCCAAAAGTCTCAAATTGGACGACAGATGGGTCCAATTAGACCAATTAAGATCAGAGCGAACGCCTTAGAGCACCCCGGCCGGAAGGGTAAACTTTATTTAAATACCGCTGTCACTCGGGGGTATCGCTAATAAGCAACGCACTATAGCAACGTTGCATAGAGGTACACCCGGATGCCGTCAATCCACCTAATCGCCTCCAAATAAACAGTCGCGCTCAGAGAAGGTGAGGCCTCTCCTCGTAGGGTTGGTATATGTGGCAACACTGGCGACAATAGAGAGCTACAAAAATAGTTGCAATATCGATCTCGACAGCCGTGGGGAACGCGCTAGGCACTAGCTTCTTTGAGCATGCGATCACTTGTGCTACATCCGAGGTACTCCTGATAATATTCACACAACTGTCGCCAACAAGGACAAGGGTTCCCTGAACGGGACAATTCTCACATACCCTACCTTTATTCCAACATGGGCTTTGCCACGACTTCGAATCTTTAAGCTAGGTCGTTATTTACGCCATGGCGATACATTATTTGGCAACAACAGATCCAGATCCGTATGGGCTGTACAAGAAGGTTTTGACTACTGCTGCTGCTGGGCAGGCATGCGAAAGTAACCTACGGTGTTACCACAATGACATGATATCAACCGGATACTCCTTCGACACTCAGCCCATTATGAGTTTGTGGTTCCCTGATCCTCACGAAGCCGGTTTCTTCCGCGATCAAACACAGGATGGGGACCTCATCACGTATGGGAAAGTCGGTACGCTCTTCAGAAAACACATTCAGCTGGTCAAGGTTTCTTTGTGGTTTCCAATTCCGACTTTGGATATTCTTTGTCTCAATAATTGAGATGGACAGCACTTCTTGGACAATGGGTGGAAGGGTGCTAATGTTAATATCACACAACCCTCCTGCGTTAACTGCAATATTAATCACCGAGCGTCGATTATGTACTAAAGGAATGGTGTTCTCCGTCTGGAGAGGCGGCGGTTAAGGGTCCACGGAAAGGTATACCAACACAGCGATGCAGGGGCAGGTATGGACATAAGACGTCGGTACCCGATTAGATGCCAATCGACTTCTCGATCTTGTTTTTGTCGACAGTGGGCAGCGTAACACGCCATACGAGCACCTGGTTATCAACATTCATCCCAGCGTTATACGGTTGGCCGATCGCTACACCTTCGGTAGTCAAAAAGTCATTATCGGCCTGCAAAAAAGGTGTGTCAGACTTCGCTCATGTTCGGTTGAGGGCAGGAGGATCATGTCTCACGAGGGTGAATAGGAAGTAGTCGTCCTTGGCGTGGTCATCGTAAGCGGGGGCGAGGGCCAATGCCTCCCACTTGGCAGCGATTAACCCCTGGTCCAGAGTACCACCAGTGTGCAACCCGAAGCGAGCGAGTTGGGTGGAGTTGATGTACTGGACGAACGTTTGGTATGCGGTGGGGGTGATGCTGCTGTCCAAGACACCTTTGGGGGCAGCCGGGTTGGCAGGTGAATCGAACTTGGTCCCCGCAATGTTAGTGGCGCTCGACGTATCGATCAGATCTGCCGCTCTGAGGATAGATCCCGTTGTCAGTAGCGATCGAACAGCGGAGAGTGGGGGGGGGATACGCACTTGTACTTTGCCCCGGTATCCGAATCACCAGCGCCGTTCCCGTCACGAGCCAAAACCAAGAATTGATGATCGTTGAGCCACAGAAGTTCGCTTTGAGCGAGTGTGTTGCCCTTGCTTGACTGCGGGAGGGGGACGATATACTCTGCCTCGAGCTTGATGTTGTTCAAATTCTTCACATCATACTTGAGGAATCGAGTATAGCGATTTGTAGCCTTGTTGGGCCCGCCGTCCTGAACCGGTGCCGATTGCAGAAGAACGTAAAGGCTATCGCCAGAAGGCGAAGTGGTCAACCCCTCAAAGCCTGCACGCGCATAGGTCCAGAGTATCAGTATCAGACGCACAGACGAGTAATAAAGTTCCGTAACTTGCCTTGGTTGGCGCTCCTCCCGGTCTGAGGGTCGGTACCAGCCGTGAAGTTCGTCGTGCCGTTTTGCTTAGGAATGATCGCCTCGGGAGGTACAATAGTTTGCAACACCTTGCCCTTTTTAGACAGCAGATAGATATATGGCCCATACTCATCGCTTATCCAGAATGTCCCGTCCTTGTTGAGGGCCAATCCCTCGGGGTCGGTGGACAACCGCGGGTAGTCGACAGCGGGGACAGGAAAGTCAACTTTTTTGACTTTCTTGATCGCTAGGGGGTCAAGGCCGGAGGTGGGAAGGCCCTCCCATGTGTAGAGCAGGGTTGACTTGTACGTCATGGAGAATGTCTTCTGGGCATCCGCAAAGGACAGGGGGGTGGCAGAGTAATAGGGCTTGAGGACGAAGTCGATCTCATGCTGGCGAGTCTGCCAGTCGATCGTCTTGTCCCTGGCAAAGCGTCAGCCAGGGTTGGGAGAAGCTGGATCGTAGGGAGTTTGGACGCACACGTTGAACCCACGGTCAGGTTGGGTGATGAGGGTCCCGGTGAAGGTACCATCCTTTTTGGCCTTGTATGTCCCCAGCTTAAGGCGAGCGGCACTCCCAATCCCACCAAGGGTGTCGCCGGTCGAATCCTTTGCGTTGGCTGGAATGAAACCAAAGGCGACAAGACCCTACAATTAGGAAATATATGAGAATTCTATGTAGACGAAAGGAGGACGTGCGGGTCATGTTCACGTAAAAAAAGAAGACAGACGGACTTTGTTAATGAATGTGTCACCGCGGAAGGATACCTTGGTGGACAAGGGCGGATCAGGTCCGGCGTCGTTCGATCCGCGCTTCTCGACGAGGTCGTCTTGAGCCAGATGGGCAACGGCAACGGCGAAGCCAGAGACGATCGACAAGAAAAGAGCGGTACGCATAGTCGACCTGACGAGAAGAAGACGCAGGGCTGATGCTTATTAGACCTCCGGATTGACCACGGCTGTTATATACGAGGTTTGATGCCGAGATGCGTCTGCAGCGGAATAGAACGTAGAACGCATGGGCGACACAGGAAGCGATCACACGTTGGTAAGAACGTTGGTGGATGTTCAGGAGCACAGAAAGTCCGACGCTGGCCGGTCGCCGGCATGTCCCTCAAACTATGCGAAGAATTCCCGTGTCTGCCATCGTCTACCAAAGGCTATAGTATAGCATAGGTACCTTCTGTCGTTAAATGCCATAATGGGTAACGGATCCACGCGGGGGGCTACGCAACGGTGTCAAGTGTCAAATGATAGACACCGACTTACTTTGAACCCAGCCTCTTTAACCTCGCCTCTGGGAACCCCTCCACGTCCCTCCACGATGGACAAACTTTCGCCACCCTTGCGCATCCAAGTTGTCTCGTCTAAACCCGTAAACCCTTCGTCTGCGCTTACCAAACTCGACGCATTCCTCGGCGACTATCAAGCACGGCGGAGACACGAGGATAACGCTGCTATTCGGGTCCAGATGCAACGTTTGTTCGAGAGTCTGAAGGATGAAGAGGTCCAGGCGAAAGAAGCGACGCGGCGATGAGTTTGGGTGGGTGAAAATGTCAAGGACGGGACGAGCAAGCCGGTGAGCTGATCAACATGACTACGATTTGCAGCTCAACGACCTGTTACTACCATTCAGATGCCCCTTCTACACCCTTCGGTTTTCACCGATCATTTGAGCCGGAAATCAAGAAATGTCCAACGTCCAAGATCTACATTAGCATTACATGTGCAGTCTCTAAAGAATACCTTATACCACCTATTATGCAACAACCCCCAATAAGATCATAATGTACCAGCGCACAACAAGCAGGAACTGTAAATCGCACCAAGGTCTTCTCGTGCACAAACGTCACCCTACTCACATTTTCAGCGCGATAACACCGTAGTAATCCGCTCAGAGCGGCTTGCCCTGTTCTAATGCGTCGAGTGCGGCGTGCGCTCTGACGGTGATCGCGTTTTCCAAACTGTACTTTCCTATGCGAACCGTGAGCAACCGGGCTGGACCAGAAGAACTACAGCTCATGGGCCACATACCTTTACGCGACTGTACATTCGTCTCGAGCGGCTTACCCGAAATGACAAGTTCGAGGTGCCGCTTCGCTTCGGCCGAGTCACCCATTCGAGCATACAACCGCGCAAGCTCGTAGTCTAGATGACATCGGAGGTGCTGGTTAGTGACGTAAAGTAAGTAAGGTGGATACAGTGACGCACGAGTTGTATAAACCAGGTAGTGGTCGATCTCGATCTTCAACCCGTGTCCAAGCACAGTTTCGAAGCAGTCTTTGGCCTGCTCAGCCGCCTCGGGCATCGGATTGGGTTCGTTTGCATGGATGGATACAGGGTCCTGTGCACACATAATCAGTCACGGTCCCACCCCGCAACTCCACCACGGTAAATGGGGGAAGGCTCAGGAGAATAACTCACAGGGAACGCCACATACCGCAAACAAACACCCTTCAAGAAATGCGCGAGGGCATAATCATCCCAGTAACCATTATTTTTCGCTCCTCTCTTCTTATACTCCTGCATGTACTCCCCTTCTTTCCCCTGACAGCGCTTCAACTCTTGGACAGCGCCCTCGATTCGCGAAAGTATGAGGTTGATGAGCACACCCCGCGGCGTACGCGGATACATGAGGCAGACGTAACCCAGTTCGAACACGGGCAGCAAGAGCCGACCGCCCTGTGCTGCGTACTTCTGCGCCTTGCGCGCGACGAATTTCTCCATGGGGATGGACTTGCCCGCGATGCGCTGCATCAGCCCGGGGACGGTGGCCATCATCTCCTTGGCTTCTTTATTCCTCTCCTCGCGCTCTTGGGCGAGTGTCTTGCTATTCGCTTTCTGGTTCGGTATCGAGGTCGCGGATGAACTCGCCGATGTGGATGGAGAAGACTCGTACTGAACCAAGTCGACGAGGCACACGGCGGCGCCGTACGTATACACCGCTTTGCTCCATGTCGCATCGGCCACCAACGTCCGCCAGCACTCGAGTGACTGGGCGGTTTGCACAAGTGAGAAATGTGCAATGGCGATTTCCCAGGTGCAGAGGTGGTGTAGGGAGACGTACTGTGACTGCGATTCGATGGCGCGGTGGTAGGCCTCGATTGATTCCTTTGGTTGAGCTTTGTAAAGCAGGAGACGGCCTTGGCCGTACAGCCAGAAGACGCCTGAGTGTGGGGATGGTGCGTGAGCGATAGGAAATTTCAAGGTAGATGGACGTACCAGTTGGATACCGCTTCAAGTTCCAATTGAGGATCGTCTCTGCCATTTCGAGGTCGACACCCGTAAACGTGAAGGCAGAGAGTACGAGGTGAAAGATGAGGAGGGTCATGTCGCACAGACTCCTCCGTAGTCCCTCCTCGGCGATAGGGACGCTGGGCTCAGAGCTGTCCTTCGACCAGCCACCCGCGCGCATGAGCAAATCTATACCGGCTTTGCGGTCACCTTTGTACCCGAACACTTCTGCAATTGAAATGACACGTCCAGGGAGTAGGGAGAGTACCAGGTTTGTCACGCCTATCCCTAGCAATACCCCGCTACGCCAGTGTGTGTCAAGGCTGTCATCATGCCCCCCCTCGGCCTTTGCATCCGCATCTAGCATAAACTCATACATATGCTGGTACGTGTTCATCGCACTGCGCATGTTTAGAGCCTCCTTGATGAAGTGCAACCAGTCACCTGAGTAGACGATCCCAAGGAGACCCTTCTGCACAAGAGCCTCTGCGTAGATGAGCTCGGCATGCCGTTCAACGGGAGTCATGCTTCTCAAATGATAGACATGTGAGCTGATGACTAGGCCTGTTAGGCGACCAGCGATAGAGACGTGCTTCCGGTGCTGTGAGGCCAGCTGGGTGCTCTTGCGCGTCAGGTCGATTCCTTTTAATAGGTCCTATATATATTTGTATGCAATAAAGGACGAATTATGATGAGCCAAGGATGACTGAGTCCGCTCGTGCTTACTGACCGGGTCTTCGAAGCTCATAAGGGCCTTGACGGCCTCGATGAGAGCATAACCAGTGGTATTATAGAGCCTCTGCATCTTTGGGTCTCCCTCGCGAAGCAAGGTTTCCGACTCGATCATCTTGGAGGTGAGGAACAAATCCATCGCGAGCTTGCAGTCCTGCATGTCGTCCAAGGCGTTGTTGGGGTCGTAGGGACCCCGTCCCTTGTTCGCAGCGCGCATGGCTTCGTACCGTTCGAGCAGAGAGGCTTCCGCTGCAGTCGGAGGCGGAGCGGTGGCGAGAGGGACGACGACACTCTCGGGTTTCTCAAGCACTACTGACGCCATATTATTTGTGGGGTTTTGGAGGTTTTGTAGGGAGAGTTTTAGAGGCGCCGAGGGTGCTCTGCCGTGATGACCGGCGGCAAGAGTGCAACAGGTGCTTCTTGTAACCACCCAAAGTTACGGATGCAGCCACACAGATAGCTACGATAGCTACAACCGGGATATTGGGGACATTGGTATATGAGAACCCAAAGTTCGCACAGTCCGGCTGTTGTGCGGCTCGGGTGGGTGTTGCAGGAACGGAACACAAACGAGTAATGTCTAGAAAACTTGGCATAAGTTTGGTTTCAATGTGATATGTGGTATATGATATGTGATATGTGATATGTGATATATCCATAAGGTTCATAAAGAACGATTGTCATAAAGACCACGTACAGTCGCCTGAACAATAGGGGTCGATCTGGATCTCAATCATCCCACCCTTGACGACGCTAGCGAGAGGCTGCTGACAAGCAAACTCGGTTACCTAGGAAATGAAAAAGCAAGATTATCCATATTAATGCGAACCGGGGACTGATAACACAAGCAAGTTGAATATGCCAATGCCTCCGATAACAAAAATTTGTCAATGCCTGCGCAATTATTTGTGTCCCCCTTTACTTTTGTTTTCTGCACTTGATGCTCTACTGAACTTTGTGATCAGCTCTTTAAACTTGTGCTACTATATTTTCCAGGAAATAGGCGTGGTTTAAATTTAAGGCGTACAAGTACAAGTGTGGTAATCACGCCAGTTCGGTGAGCAAACCTTCAGCCTATTGAAGAATACATCCATCCAAGCCTTTGCGTGTCTTCTTCTCCTCACAAGACTCGTGCCATCGCCACAGCATAGTATTTAAAACGTGGTCCACACTTTGGCTATCACACTTCGCTGAGCATTCGATGTACGAGGCATGTAACTCCTCAGCCAACCTCCTACCCTCGTCATAACTGATCATATCTTGGCTTTTACTAGGGGAACCCAACGGGAACTGTCCTGCTGTACGAACACGCGGGCGAAGGTCCGTCATTGTACCCACAATGACCAACTGGGCTTCCGGGGCGGTATATCGAATTTCAGGATACCACTGCGGATTCAAAGACGTCAGGAACCAACTGCCCAAAACGCAATTCACGTGGAGTACGGCCTTACTTTTGTTTTGATCATGTCGAACGCTTCCCTTTCCGCCACAGAAAAGCAAAGAGCTATCACCGCGGCATTCATGTAATGCAGTGGCTCTAGTGGATCAAAACTCCTATATGAGGACGTGTCACATAGTTGGAGTTCAAAGGCCTCCTGCTTTTCCGTTATTCCGTCGATTCCTTTGCTTCCGTTCATCTCCGTGGCACGCCGGCACTCTAGCTGGTAAGATGACGGGCCAAACACCACACCCATGTACTGTGGATTGAGACAGGCTGCTTGAGATCGTGCAAGGAATTGCCCGTTCGCCATAACATAGATAAGCGACGTCTTCCCGCTGGCGTGTTCTCCCACAAATGTGAACCTCAGGAGTGTTCTGCTGCTCATCGGTGAAGGGGAAAGACCAGTCGGGAAAAAGGAAGACGACATTCCGGCCCTATTAGGCGCTGTCCTCGAACACGTCGTCAGCTCCAAAGTGGAACCTTCGGCCGTTGTGCCCTTGTTCCTCTCGTGATGGCCCTGCGACAATGGGAAATGGCATAGCCAAGGTACTATATGCCGACCCTGTACCTTACCCGTGTCTCAATTCTCGCGGGTGTTGATAGGCGGCCTTGATTTAACGAGGATTTATCGTGCGCGCCGAGGAGATGGCGTGACCTTGTTGTCGAGATAGAATGAGGTTTTTCTCACACGCTGGCCACGCGGGGATTACACATTACGCGCCGCCCTTTGTATAAGGGCTCGGTTATACCATTCACGTTCCCATTTCCGCTCCTATACAACTAACCCTGTCGTTTTGACCTTCTGTACCCACAAATTTCGATCTTACCACTCTACCTCCACCGTCTTACCCCTATCGCACGTTCAATCTGTACACCCCTGTCCCTAGGGATTTGATTGTATCGGACGTCACATTAAGATACAAGGTCGAGCAAGAGATCAAAGCATTACACTTTGTATCTTGTATTAGGCTCACATAGACCTGCCCAGGGTGGTCGTCCGCAAGTTAAATCAGCTGGACCAACCTGCCAACACACTGAAACGAGAGGCTCCAATCGGGGATCAGTAAGGATTGGGCAGCCGTGTAATGTTTTGATCATTTGCTCAACTTTGTGTCTTATCATGACATCCAAATACAATCGAATCCCTTTGATGATTGAAAGAGAGGGGAGTGCACAGGTAGAACATAAGCTGAGTAAGATGGTAGAGTGGTAGAGGTAAGATTGATATTTGTGGGTACAGAAGGACAAGGTGATGGGGTTATATAGGAGTGAAATGTTACATAATGGGAATGTGAATAGTATAACTGATGAGTAAACTGCTCACCACCAGTGGGCCAGTATTACCAAAGATGAACATAATGCACTCTATACAGTTCAACTCAGTGTGGTCAGTACAAGATATGGGAGATATGACTCTGTCATCCCTCATGACTTAAAGGAGGTTGACATGTGTGTGCAGCAGTCGAAGGGGTTTCACTGCAGACATTGACCTGTTCAAGATTTATTTCTGACTGTCTAGTTCAAGGAAACCCTCTTTGCATTCAACCTTTATCCAGAGGAGATAGCTCAGATTTTACACCCTGGACAATGCAAATGCCACAAGTTCACCTGTCCTATTGTCCATATGTTCCTTGACAGGGCCAATGTCAATAGAAGAGGTTCCAGTTGAGTTGGTAGCCTTGTTTTCTGCAGAGCAGATGGCCTTTCAGTAAATTGGTGGGGCTCTGCACAGGTGGTGCATGTGCAGATGCAGATACAGTCAGCTAAGTGTAGCTGGTGATTTGGAATTAACCAGATATAGATGTATGAGAGCAAAGGTGCCAAGCTCTGAGGGACTGTGGTAAAAGTAGCTTGCAGGTAAGGTGTCTTAGGTGCAAGCAAGTATGAGAGTAAATCAGAGAAGACAAAGTGAGGTTCTTTGTTGTCTAGTGCTTAGTAAAGACTGTCTGCTGACATAAGGTAACATATGACTAAGGTAACTGTATGGAAGTAAAGAGGTGGGAACTCTGACTAAGGTATTATGTATAGAGAAGTAGGGAGTAATGTATGGGGAAGTAGGGAGTAGGTTGTGGAGTGGGAATGCTGACTAAAGGAAGTGTATAGAAGAAGCAAGGAGAGTGTGGGAATGTAAGGTGACTAACAAGAGCTGGTCATATTGGAGAAGTGAAGAGTATGTTGTGGAGTGAGAGTAAAGGTTAAAGGTTTGAGTAGAGAAGCAAAGAGTGTGGCATGGAGTGGGAATAGAAGTAATGCACAGGTCACATGATGTATGTGTTGGTAATGACATCATTGCAATGAATCAGGTCCAGGTTGTAAGCCCCAGGATGTCTGATGAGAGAAAGGGACTTGTCTGCATGCCAGCAGATCCTTCTACTCCTGGGAACTCATCTGTGCACTGGCAGATCCTACTGCTCCAAGGTACTCATCTGCTCACTGACGGAACTGGGCTCTCCTAAGGGGGACTGGGGTGATGATCTTGTCAGAGCTACTCCCCATGTTGCTGTCTCACCATGCACCCAACCTGTCTTGGCAACAGTGTGCTCTGACTAGGTATGATGTCTGGAGGCTGGCTGCACACACAGGTTTGGC
>Ga0307513_10013348_pt1 | contig 10089 bp, 3 predicted proteins | sample 15_EM_MG_FD_202174 | JGI IMG/M metagenome (GOLD analysis project Ga0307513, IMG submission 202174) | Populus trichocarpa ectomycorrhiza microbial communities from riparian zone in the Pacific Northwest, United States - 15_EM | ecosystem: Host-associated > Plants > Roots > Unclassified | place...
GGCGCCCGCCGCACCCGGACCCTGCCGGCTCACCAACACAAGCTCACGGGCCCCGTGCACCCGCACCAGCCGCTCCGCCACCAGACCACCGAGCCGCCCCGTGCCGCCGGTCACCAGCACCGGCCCGGCCGACCACGGCTGCGGCAGACGCAGCGCCAACTTACCGACGTGGCGCGCCTGGCTCATGAACCGCAGTACCTCGCGGACCTCCGTCACCGCCCGCACGGTGACCGGCAGTGGGCGCAGGGTGCCGTCCGCGAACAGCGGCATGAGCTCGGCCAGCCGGGTGGCGACCTCGTTCGGGTCGAGGGAGAGCATGTCGAAGAATGCGTACGTTACACCCTTGTACTGACCCGCGACCGCTTCCGGATCCCGGACGCCGGTCTTGCCGATCTCCATGAACCGGCCTCCCGGCTTGAGTAGCCGCAAGGACGCGTCGATGAAGTCACCGGTCAACGAGTTCAACACCACGTCGACACCACCGGAGCGGCGGAACTTCTCCTCGAAGTCCAACGTGCGCGACGAGGCGATCTCATCGTCGGACAGACCCATCTCCCGCAGGACCGGCCACTTCGCAGGTCCGGCCGTCGCCCGGACCTGCAGGCCCAGATGCCGGGCCAGCTGGACGGCCGCCATGCCGACACCGCCGGTGCCCGCGTGCACCAGCAGCGTCTCCCCCGCCCGCGCGGCGGCACCCCGCACGAGCGTGTAGTACGCGGTCAGGAAGACCGCCACGGTGGTCGCCGCCTGCGCCCATGACCAGCCCTCCGGCACCGGCACCAGAAGCCGCCGATCCGTGACAGCCGACGGGCCGACCGCCGAGAACAGCCCCATCACCCGGTCGCCCGGCTGCAGTCCCTGCACCGCGGAGCCGACCTCGCGCACCACCCCCGCACCCTCGGAACCGAGCAGTCCGCCACCCTCGACCATCCCCAACGCGGTCGCGACATCGTGGAAGTTGAGGCCGATCGTGTGCAGTTCCACGCGCACCTCTGTAGGTGCGAGAGGCCGTACCTCGCAGGCGGCCAGCCGGACATCCGTGAAGGTGCCACCACCGCCGGCGCGCAGCTCCCAGTTGCCGTCCGGGACGGTCAGGCTCTCGGCGGGACGGCCCAGCCGTGGTACGAGCAGGGCATCGTCGCGGATGGCCAACTCGGGTTCGCCGCTGCCGACCGCCACCACGATGTGCTCTCGCCACTGCCCGTCGGTTTCCACCAGCACCAACCGGCCCGGATGCTCGGTCTGCGCGCTACGCACCAGGCCACGCACCGCCGCACCCGCCAGATCACCGGCCGTCACCACGATGACCAGCCGGGACTCATCGTCGCGGGTGAGCCACCGCTGCACCAGATCGAGCGCCCGCCGGACCAGCCAGTGCGTCTCGATGATCACGTCATCACCTGCGGCCCGGACCGGCACCACCACGATCGGCGCCGCGGGCAGGTCACCACCGTCGGACTCCACCCACTCGACGTCCACGGGCGCCGGGGCGGACGACGGCAGCGGCACCCAGTCGACGGTGTAGACGTCCCGGCTGGCCGGGGTCGGCGCCGACAGGTCGGCGGCCCGGGTCACGATCCGGTCGATCTCCGCGACCGGCCGACCCTGCCCATCCGCCAGCTGCACCCGATGGCCACCCGCGACCGGGCTGATCCGCACCCGCACCTGCCGGGCGCCCGAGGCCCACACCCGGACCCCGCTCAGCGAAAACGGCAACCGCACCTCACCGACCATCTGATCGGCCATCGCGTGCAGCGCCGCATCGGCCAATGCCGGATGCAGGACATAGCCCTCCGCGTCCTCCGGCAATTCCACCATCGCGTGCGCCACACGGCCGTCCCGCCACAGTGCGGTCAAACCCTGAAACGCCGGCCCGTACTCATATCCAGCCGTCAGTAGATCCCCATAGGGCGTCACCTGAGCCTGCCCCGGCGGCGGCCAGGACGTCGCCCACGACCACGACGGTTCCGTTGACGAGTCGACACCCAAGCTCGCCCGCGCGTGCTGCACCCATTCGTCACCGTCGTCACGGCGGCCGTGGACGGTTGCCTCACCGTCGTGGGTGACACGCACTTGCAGCTGCACCGGATCGTCGCTCAGCAGCAACGGCGCCTCGAGGATGACCTCCTCGATCAGCGAGAACCCGGCCCGCTCTCCCGCCGCCAACAACAACTCCACAAAACCCACACCCGGCAACAGAACCGTCCCGTTGACCGCATGATCCGCCAGCCACGGTTGCGCCGCCAACGACAACCGACCGGTCAACACCCAGCCGCCGCCGTCAGCAAGGGCCATCACACTGCCCAGCAACGGGTGTCCCGTCCCCCTCAGACCGGCGTCCTCCGGCCGGGCACTCAGCGACGACGGCATCCAAAACCGCTCACGCTGGAACGCGTACGTCGGCAACTCCACCATCCGCGAGGCCGGCACCACCCGGTCCCAGCCGACCGGCAACCCCGCCACGAACGCCTCCGCAGCACTCAGCAATATCCGGTCCCAGCCGCCCTCATCACGGCGCAACGACCCGACCACACACCCGCGATCCTCGACGATGTCACGGACCGCACCCGTCAACACCGGATGCGGACTCACCTCGATGAACCGCGAATGCCCAGCCTCCACCAGCCGATCGATCACCGGCGCGAACAACACCGGACGACGCACATTCTCAAACCAATACCCAGAATCCAAAACCGAACCGTCGACACGCTCCCCACGCACCGTCGACCAAAACGCCACCGCACCACCCCGCGGCGCCACCCCCGCCAACGCCTCGGCCAGCTCCGCCTCGATAACCTCGACCTGCTCATTGTGCGACGCATAATCCACATCGATCCGCCGCGCCTGCACCCCCTGCTCCTCACAGACGGCCATCAACCGGTCGAGACCCGCACTCGGACCCGACACCACAACCGACTCCGGACCGTTCAGCGCAGCCACCCCCACCCCAGCCAGATCCTTCAACAACACGCGCACATCAGCCTCAGGCCGAGACACAGAAACCATCCCACCGGTCCCGGCCAACACCCGCAACGCCCGACTCCGCAAGATCACCACCCGAGCCGCATCCGCCAAACTCAGCGCCCCCGCCACATAAGCGGCCGCCACCTCACCCTGCGAATGCCCCACCACCGCATCCGGCTCCACACCCAACGACCGCCACACCGCCGCCAACCCCACCATCACCGCGAACAACGCCGGCTGAACAACATCAACCCGCTCCATCCCCAGACCCGTCCGCAACACCTCCGTCAACGACCACCCCACAAACGGCGCGAAAACCCGCTCAACCTCCTCAACCACCGCTGCAAAAACCGGCGACGAGACCAGCAACTCCCGGCCCATACCCAGCCACTGCGACCCCTGACCCGGAAACACAAACACCGTCTTCCCGGACACCACACGCCCGGTCACCACCCCCGGATGAGGCTCACCCTCGCCCAACGACCGCAACCCATCGACGAAGTCCGGGCCGAACACCACCGCCCGATCCTCCAACAACGCCCGCCCCCGCAACAGCGTCGCCGCCACCCCCACCGGATCCGGCTCCACCCGCCCCACGAAATCCGCCAACCGGCCCGCCTGCGCCCACAACGCCCGCTCCGACCGAGCCGACACCACCCACGGCAACACCCCCGGACTCGGCACCGGCTCCGCACTCTGATCCGCCGGCGGCGCCTCCTCCAAGATCACGTGACAATTCGTGCCGCTGATCCCGAACGCCGACACACCCGCCCGCCGCGGCCGTCCCACCTCCGGCCACGCCCGCTCCTCGGTGAGCAGGCGGACCGCGCCGCTGTCCCAGTCCACATGCCGCGACGGCTCATCCACGTGCAGGGTGCGCGGCAGCGTGCCGGCTCGCATCGCCATGAGCATTTTAATCATCCCGGCGATCCCTGCCGCCGCCTGCGTGTGCCCGATATTGGACTTCACCGAGCCGAGCCACAACGGCTCGCCCGAGTCCCGCCGTCCATAAGTAGCCAACAGCGCCTGCGCCTCAATCGGATCACCAAGAGTGGTTCCCGTGCCGTGCGCTTCGACGACATCGACGTCACCCACATCGAGCCCACAAACCTCAAGAGCTCGCCGGATGACGCGTTCCTGTGACGGCCCATTAGGCGCCGACAACCCATTCGACGCACCATCCTGATTCACCGCCGACCCACGGATAACCCCCAAAACCCGCCGACCGTTACGCCGCGCCACCGACAACCGCTCCAAAACAACCAGACCCGCCCCCTCACCCCACCCCGTACCATCCGCCGCCTCCGCAAACGCCTTACACCGCCCATCCACCGACAACGCCCGCTGCCGCGACAACTCCACAAAAATCGCCGGCGAACTCAACACCGTCACACCACCAGCAAGCGCCACCTCACACTCACCCGACCGCAACGCCTGCACCGCCAAATGCACCGACACCAACGACGACGAACACGCCGTATCCACCGACACCGCCGGCCCCACCAAACCCAGCACATACGCAACCCGACCCGACACCACACTCGGCGTCGAACCCGTCAACAAATAACCACCCCCCGCCTCACCAGAACCCGGCGACCACACCCCATAATCCTGCGCAATAACACCCGCAAAAACCCCACCCAAACACCCCCGCAACGACAACGGATCAATACCCGAATCCTCCAACGCCTCCCACGCCACCTCCAACAACAACCGCTGCTGCGGATCCATCGCCGCCGCCTCCCGCGGCGACACCCCAAAAAACCCCGCATCAAAACCCGCAACACCCTCAACAAAAGAACCCGACCGCACATACGACTTCCCCGGCACACCCGGCACCGGATCAAAAAGACCCGACACCTCCCACCCACGATCCGACGGAAAATCACCCACCACACACTCACCCGCAGAAACCAACCCCCACAACGAACCACCATCAACGACATTCCCAGGAAAACGACAACCAAGACCGACCACCGCGATCGGCTCGCCGGGGTCCACGGGCGATGGCGCCGGCTCCGGGGCAGCCGGTGCGGATCCGTGGATCCGGGCCTCGAGGTGGGCGACGAGGCGATCCGGGGTGGGGTGGTCGAAGGTAAGGGTCGACGGCAGGCGTACGCCGAGAGCCTTGCCGAGCCGGTTGCGCAGTTCGACCGCGGAGAGCGACTCGAGACCGAGATCCTTGAAGGTGCGGTCGTTGTTCGCGGCCGGCCATGACGGTTGCCGGGTCAGGGCCGCCAGATGGGCGTGGACGACGGCTGCTACGTCTACATCAGAGGGTCGGTCGTCGACCACCGGCGTCGCGGCGCCACCGAGGATCGAGAAGCGCTCGTGCTGGAACGCATACGTCGGCAGATCCACCGCCCGGGAGGCCGGCAGCACCCGGGTCCAGTCGACCGGGACCCCCGCCACGAACGCCTCCGCAGCACTCAACAACAACCGATCCCAGCCACCCTCCTCCCGCCGTAACGAACCGACCACACACCCACGACCATCGACGATGTCCCGCACCCCACCCACCAACACCGGATGCGGACTCACCTCGACAAACCGCGAAAACCCAGCGTTCACCAATGCCTCGACCGTCGGCGCGAACAACACCGGCCGACGCACATTCTCAAACCAATACCCCGCACCCAACTCCGACCCATCGACACGCTCACCACGCACCGTCGACCAGAACTCCACCCCACCCGCCCGCGGCGCCACCCCCGCCAACGACTCCAGCACCGGACCACGCAAAACCTCAGCCAACGGCCCATGAGTCGGACAATCCAAAGCCACCCGCCGCGCCTGCACCCCCTGTTGCTCACACAACGCCAACACCGCATCCAGCCCCTGATGCGAACCCGACACCACCGTCGAAGCCGGCCCGTTCAATGCCGCCACCGATACTCCGGCCAGACCCGTCAACAGCGACTCAACCTGCTCCGCCGACAGAGAGACCGCCACCATCCCGCCGGTACCCGCGATCTCCACCAACGCCCGGCTACGCAGAACCGCGACCCGAGCCGCATCCTCCAGACTCAGCACCCCCGCCACACACGCAGCCGCGACCTCACCCTGCGAATGCCCCACCACCGCATCCGGCTCCACACCCAACGACCGCCACACCGCCGCCAAACCAACCATCACCGCAAACAACACCGGCTGAACAACATCAACCCGATCCAAACCCCGCCCGGTCAGCAACACCTCCCGCACCGACCAACCCACCAACGGAGCAAAAACCAGCTCGATCTCCCCCACCACCGACGCGAACACCGGCGACGACGCCAGCAACTCCCGCCCCATCCCCAACCACTGCGAACCCTGACCCGGAAAAACGAACACCGTCTTCCCACCCACCACACACCCGGTCACCACCCCCGAACCAGGCACACCACCAGCCAACGACCGCAACCCACCCACCACATCCGGCCCGAAAACAACCCCCCGGAACGGCAACAGAGCGCGTGACCCGAGCAGCGACCCGGCCACGGCCACGTCGTCGGCCTCGGGGGCCGAGGCGACCGATTCCAACCGAGCAGCCTGGGCGCGGAGCGCTGCCTCCGAAGCGGCCGAGAACACCCACGGCACCACCTCGGGACGCGGGCCGGTGAGTGCCACGACCGGCTCCGGCCAGCCGCCGACGATCACGTGGCAGTTCGCGCCGCCCATGCCGAACGAGCTGACCCCGGCGAGCAGCCCGGTCCGATCGCCGGCCCACGGCTCGGTCGTGCGCTGGACGGCCAGTACGCCGTCGGCCAGCGGAATGGCCGGGTTCGGCGTCTCGAAGTGGAGGCTGGGCACCAGCTCGCGGTGCCGCACGCTGAGCACCGTCTTGACCAGTCCCGCGATGCCCGCGGCTGCCTCCAGGTGACCGATGTTGGTCTTGACGGAGCCCACCCGCAGCTCCCGTCGACGGCCCTCGCCGTAGACGGCGCGCAGGGCCGCCGCCTCGATCGGGTCGCCGACGCGGGTGCCGGTGCCGTGCAGTTCGACGTAGCCGACCCGGCCGGCCTCGATCCCTGCCGAGCGCAGGGCGGCGCGCAGCACGGCCTCCTGCCCGGCGCGGCCGGGCACGCCGAGGTCGTTCTCGTCGCCGTCATGGTTCATCGCGGTTCCATGGATCACCGCGAGGACCGGATCCCCGTCGGCCAGGGCGTGCGCCAGTGGCTTGAGGACGACGAACGCGCCGCCCTCACCTCGGACGAAGCCGTTGGCCCTGGCGTCGAACGTGTGGCACCGGCCGTCGGGCGACAGCGCACCGAAGCCGTCCAGCAGTGCGAAGCCCTCGGGCGCGAGGTCGAGGTTGACGCCACCGGCCAGCGCGGTGCCGCACTCGCCGCGGCGCAGGCTCTCGACGGCGAGGTGGACCGCGACCAGCGACGAGGACTGGGCCGTGTCGACGGTGAGGCTCGGACCGTGCAGACCGAGCGTGTGCGACACCCGGTTGGCGATCATGCCACGGTGCCGGCCGGTGGCGGAGTGCGATCCAATGGTGTCGTCGCCGTGTCGGGCCAGCACCTTCGCGAAGTCGTCCGACGCCACACCCACGAACACGCCGGTGGCGGTGGCGCGCAGCGCGTCCGGAGCGACGCGGGCCGACTCGATCGCCTCCCAGCCGAGCTCGAGCATCAACCGCTGCTGCGGGTCCATGGCCGCCGCCTGCTCAGCCGGCAGGCCGAAGAAGCCGGCGTCGAACGCATCCGGCTCGTCGAGGAAACCGCCGCGGTAGCCGGCGCCCGCGCGGTCCGCGGGCGCGTCGGTGACCGCATCGGTCCCGGTGCGCAGCAGCTCCCAGAACCGGGCCGGCGTCGCGGCGCCCGGGAACCGGCACGCCATGCCGACCACTGCCACCGCACCCTCGGGAATCGTTGACATCGACTCTTTCCTCCCCGTTTCGGTCAGCTGAGAATGCCGCTCTCCGGTGCTCGGCTGAACCGGTCGAAGAGGACCGCGAGCCCGGACGCCATGGCCCGGACCGGGCCGGCGTCGAAGAGATGCGTCTTGTACTGGATGGACACGACCGACTCGGTCCGGCGCTGGACGGCCTCGACGATGAGGTCGTAGCCGCCCGGCGGGCTGCACCCGGGCAGCAGCGCCACCGGCACGTCCTCGACGCTCAGGTCGAATGGCTTGCCGGGCAGGAAGTTGAACAGCACCTGGACCAGCGGCGCCCGGTCCCGGGCGCGCGGCGCCCGCAGCAGCCCGGGCAGCAGAGCGTACGGATAGGCCAGGTGCGGAAGTGCCGTACCGAGCTGCTGACCGCACCCGGCGAGTACCTCGGCGAAGGTGGCGCCGGGGTCCAGTCGTACCCGGTAGGGCGGGGTGTTGACGAGATAGCCGACGGTGTTGCGCGATCGTGGCCGCAGGCGGGTCGAGGCGGTGTAGCCCAGCAGGAAGTCCTCCTGCCGGGTCTCCCGGTAGAGCTGGATCTGGAAGATCGTGAACAGGTAGACGAACGGCGTGACACCCGCGGAGCGCGCCGCAGCGTCCAGCCGATCACTGAAGTCCGGGCCGTAGGAGACCCGCTCGGTGGCACTCGCGGTGGGCGCCGGCGCCGGCCCCGTCCGCCCGGTGCGCAGGGCCAGGTCGGGCGGAAGCGGCAGGCACAGCTCGCGCCAGTACGCCTCGGCGCGAGCCCGGCGCGGCCCGGCCAGCAGCGTTTGCTCGCCGGCGACGAACTCGTCGTAGTCGGCGGCGACGGGCAGCTCCGCCCGGCCGCCCCGGCTCAGCGCGGCGTACTCCTGCAACAGGTCGCGTAGCAGCAGCATCTGGGCGGTCACGTCCATGGCGATGTGGTGCGCGGTGAGCACGAGGACGGACTCGGCGGCGCCTGTGGTGATCAGGGTGAACCGGAACGGGACGTCCTTCTCCAGGTCGAACGGCCGGGCGGCGAGTTCTTCGACGATGGCGGCGATCCCGGCTTCGGTCGTGTCCGCCGCGGCGCGCACGTCGAGCGGCGGCACCCGGTCGTCGTCGACCAGCCGGACCGGGCCGGCCGGCCGAGAGGCGAACGTGGACCTCAGCATCGAGTGCCGCTCGGCGACCAGGCGCAGGGCCCGGCCGAGCCGGTCCGCATCCACCCGGCAGTGGATCCGGATCGGCGTGGCGCCGTTGAACGCGCAGTCGTCCGGGCGCATGCAGTACAGGAACCAGAGCGCCTCCTGACCGACCGACAGAGGGTGTTCCGTGGTCACGTCATCGTCTGCTCTCCCGCCGGAACGGCTGCTATCTGCTCGCTCAGCCCGGCGGCGATGCTCTCGACGGTCAGGTGCACCTGGAAGAAGTCCTGCTCCAGCTGTACGCCGAAGGTCTCCTCCACCTCGGCGCCCAGTGACGCCTTGGCGAGCGAGTCGACGCCGTACCGGACCACGTCCTCGTCCACGTCGATCTCGTCGGCGTCGATTTCGAGGTAGTCGGCGAGCCGCTCGACGAGCCAGCCCTCCAGGTATGCGGTCGTGACGGTCATCAGGCGCTCCGGACGCTGATCGGGCGCATGTCGGTCCACACCAGCTCGATGTGGTCGACGCACTGTTGCTCGGTGCCGGTGAAGTCGGCGTAGTGCCAGCCGGCCGGCCGATCGCGATCCGTCCACCAGATCGAGTACTGGCCCTCGTCGTTCACCACGACGTGGAACTGGTCGTCGGTACCGGTCACGGGGATTACCTCCGTCATTGGTTGTCCTCTTCCGCCTGCAGCTCCGCGATGCGCGCGGACAGGTCGGCGATGGTGGGCGATTCGAAGATGTCGGCGAACGACAGCTCGATGCCGAGACGCTGCTTGATCTGCCAGATGATCTGGATGATCAGCATCGAGTGGCCGCCGAGCGCGAAGAAGTCGTCGTTCACGCCGACGCCGCTGAGCCCGAGCGTGCCGGCCCAGATGTCGGCCAAGGCCAACTGCAGCGGCCCTTCCGGCGCGACGTAGCCGGCGGCCAGCTCCGGCCGGATGCCCTCGACCGAGGGCAGCGCGGCCCGGTCGGCCTTGCCGCTCGGCAGCAGCGGGACCGCGTCGATGGAGACGATCACCGACGGCACCATGTAGCCGGGCAGGGCGTCGCGCAGGAACGGGCGGATCTCGGCGAGGTCGGCCGTGTCGTCGCGGGTGACGACGTGGGCGACGAGCCGGGCGCCGCCG
>Ga0307513_10013349_pt1 | contig 10087 bp, 18 predicted proteins | sample 15_EM_MG_FD_202174 | JGI IMG/M metagenome (GOLD analysis project Ga0307513, IMG submission 202174) | Populus trichocarpa ectomycorrhiza microbial communities from riparian zone in the Pacific Northwest, United States - 15_EM | ecosystem: Host-associated > Plants > Roots > Unclassified | place...
CTCTTCCTCATCTGTACGGATTTTTCCTCCAGCAAGGACGTCCCATGGGGCAAGGGCCATTCCTTACAAACAAGGTTAAGTTGAGAGGCACAGCAAAAATAAAAGTATACCTTCTGCTTTCGCCATAGGGATAATTTCACGCTCGAAGGAGCGTTCCATCACATTCCATGCACCTTGATAGATGACGAACGGAGTCAGGGCATGATCTCGTGCGTATTGGTTGGCCTTCGATACCACCCATGCTGGAGTATCCGAAACACCCTGTGTAGTAAAAGGGGTCATTCAGATAGTCGGAGAAAAGGAAATATTAATAGCCACCAGGTACAAAACCTTTCTTTGCAATACGAGTGCATGGAGGGACTTCATCACCTCTTCGACGCTCGTGTCCCAATCCCACCAATGAATGTATAGAAGATCGATATAAGTGGTGCGAAGCTTCTTGAACGACGCCTCGACGGAGATGTGCAACGACTTCGCGTTGTTGCCGATATATAGAATCTTTTGTTCAATGGAATTATCCCATCGCTTGAAGTTTAAGCTGTACTAAGTGAATTCGGTCATTCGTCCCTTGGACTGGACAATCCAAAGGGGTGATTTACCTTGGTCGCGATGAACAACTGATCTCTAATCCCACGTTTCTCGGCCCATTCTCCAATAAACATCTCCGAAGTTTCATCCTGACTAGATATCAGCGCATTGGCACATTAACATAGAATTTTTCTAAGAACATTTAAACACTTACTAACCGTTCGCCGTGTCAATGATGTTTCCTCCGTTGTCAAAATAGGCATCAAGGAGCTTGAAACTGGACTCCTTGTCCATACTGCCCATCCCGATACCACTCCATTTGTCACCGATGCTCATTGCTCCGAGCTGCAGCGGAGAGACATGGACTCCGGCATTGGGAGACAACAATCTGTATCTACCGAGGTTGGTCTTGGGTGGAGGAAGAACTGGAGTCCAGACGGACATGATCTTGGTTCGTTGCGACGGAGGAGATGCAAAATTATGAGAGAAACCGCTGATAAACAAGAAAGTGCAACTTTAAACTGTAGGGGAGGTTCGTGGGTAAGGATTTGAATCACACGAATTGTGGAGAAACTTTGGTACAATTACGGAGATGCAACTTGCCGATGGGCGGAATTCCTCATATTTAAAGATTCCTATTTTAGGCAGTGTCCTTCCTATTCCGTAACACCAGGTTTGTGCACCAATTTCGTGATTATAAGGAAGCTGGGAGGTTGAAAACAGGAGGTGTAAATGCGAATGCGAAATAATACAGGTACAAGGAATAAGCCGATATGTCCGACAACCTACAGACGCAAGTCTTTCCTTCAATTCCAGAGAACTCGTGCCTCGGAATACCCTAAGTACTGTGCCATACTATACGGGACATTATCTGCAATTCCAATGGAAAGCCGTGGCAAAATACTTCCCCAATTTTCCTGGAGTCGATGCGTGGTCGCGACCTTCTCTGAATTAACGTCAACAACATTGGAATATGATAGAGCCATTTGTAGAGAATATAACATGAAATTGAACAACTATTCAATGGGAAAGAGTACGCCCCCCACTTTCTCCAGCCCTGATCGATTTATGTACCTATAGCAGTCACTTATTGAAGCCCAAGGCTTGCAGCGTAGCTTTCCTTCCCTTCTGAACCACATTTTCGCGGCGCTCGAGGAAGAGACTGCGAGCTACCACTTCATCTTCGGTTTTTTTCGAGACCTCCAATGAGCAGAGCTGGCCTTCAAGGTATTGCAGCCGGCCATCGTGTTGAAACAGCTCCAAATCTGGAGTTTTGTAACGGAACAACTCCTTGACTTGATCCATGAACTTGACATATCGTTGGAAGTTTATCAAGTGTTCTTGATCGACTTCCACGGTGATGGGATTATTCTGGAGGACAAGATTTAGCTCCTTTAGATGTACCACTGCAAATTGTGAGATCAGTTTGGGCCCCATCCGAACAACGAGCATTCTCACCCAGCCATGGTATAGCATGAGCCTGCTCCTGAGTGTTCCTTTCTTCTTTGATAGCCAGTCTATATGCACGGTGGCCGGACAAAGGATCGAAGAGCTCATCGATAGAACTAAGCTTCACTTGCATGGTGCGGGACAAGGCCGAAATTGTAAGTCGCAAACGACGAATCTCAAGGCTGTGTAGTGCGGCAGATATTGCGGCGGCGGACGAAAAGTTGCGCAGTTTTCGACATTCCTGGATGTGGCAAAAATATATCACAAAGTGACATGGAGCAATATTTTCACCCACCAGCGCAGCATTGATAAAGAATTTGAGAACCTCCGACCTCTTTTCTGTCTCTTCATAATGTAGTATGGAACATTTAACCCATAGGATAATCTTGTTGTGTGTGTTGTAGACGTCTTCGATGGGGTTGTGTCCAGGGTGCTTCCTTAGAAACGTCAAATAATCTGGAGGTCTCAGCACGAGGTACTTATCGCCTTCCATTAGCGTGAGGGCAATTGCTAAATCGTATGGTTTGATTTGCGCCGCTTCAAGCTTCGGTTTATGGGCTGGTAATTCCGAGCCCGAAGGCAATGGGACAGAAAGCTTGTTTATAATGAGGCTCGAGGGTGTCTACATACGCTTTTGATTGAGCAGAGAATGGTGTAGGGGAAATTACACATACCTTTTTCTCAAGGATTGCATAAATTTTCCTCGCCTTCTCGACCATCGTTGGCGATGACTTTAGTTGAATGGCAGACTCGCAGAAATTTCTCATTTGCCACAGTAGTTGATCATCCAGCTGGAGATAAGGGTGGGTCACCCAATAATTAATGACACTTAGGATGCTAAACGGTGGTTATGTCAAAATAAAAAGAAAGCAAGGGATAAGTACGTGCTTGAATTGAATTGAGATTCTCGTCTCTGGGTGCATATTAGACAGTTCGCCTTCGTAGAAGCGCCGAGACAATGCCCCAAATAAATCTTCCGGGGTCGTGAAGTCGGTGCATGCCATCAACAGTGTGTCTACGAATTCTATGTCCTGCGGTAAATCTTCGAAGAATAATGAGGGAGCGTTGGTGCAGATGAATTAGGATAAGACGCACTAAAGCTGGAAGTAAGCCGTTCCACAAGACCTTCCAGCGTTCCAGCTGAAACTGCGCCGGATTCGGTGAGCTTCACGATCGAACGCGAATTTGTGATTGCTTCCCTTACTGGGTTCTCCGGTGCAACATTCGAGCCGGAGGAGCCAGTGGTTCTGAGACTAGGTGTTCCTAGGAACTTGATACCAACCTCTCGCTTTGACTGAAGGTTAAGAAGTGAGTAAGGCCGTTCATCTTGATTTGCTACATCATCGTCGAGACTGCGACGAACAATATCTTCCTGGGGCCGTCCAGAGGCACGCGGGAATATTCCAGCAGGATCCAATGAAATGGGGATTCTCGAACCGTGAATACTTGTCCCGATGGAGGAAGTATCGTCGGGCCTGAATCCAAAGGCAGAGGACATGATGCTCAAACTCCTCGATGACATAGACCTGATGCTATGGTTTGCCTCCCGTATGCCAAATTTTTTTCTATAAACACTTGGAACACTCAGCTCTACACAATCACCATGGGGTCAGATTGCTACGCAAATGATCAAAAACCAATTAAAATCACCTCCTCGAATTCGCTGAAGCGCAGCTTTGACCACTGAGATCGGCGGCCGTGATTTTGGTTCAATCTGCCAGCATCTCCGAAGCAAAAGCCAAACAGATTCTAACAAGCCGTCAAGTGTTGCATCAGTCCTAGGACGATTTGGCAGTCCGCCTTTATCAATTGCTTGAAGAACGCTGAGATCCTGCCTGATTTCACTGTACGGCACGTCGCCACTCAGCAATTCAAGGCAAGTCATACCATAACTCCAAACATCCGACTGTGCGGAAAAGGGCCATCCCTTCACAACTTCTGGTGAGCACCAACGGATATTCTCAATCCGTGTCGCCATGTCTTCGCCGCACTAGTAAAAATTTCCATGGCTCAGTGGTTAATATAGTTCCGGTGAGTTCTTACCTCTTGTCTGATTTTTGACATTCCAAAATTAGTTAGATGGGCCACGCCGTCAGTAGAGATCAAGATGTTCATCTGAAAGAACAAGAGTATTCTGCATGAGTAAATATCGTCAAAATTTGCTCTCAACATACCGCTCGAATGTCGCCATGAATGATATTTTTAGAGTGAAGGTATTCCAGACCTTTTCATTCTTTAGAATCTCTACGAGAAGCTACGAGGGGGTACTCACCCGAAGCAACTTCAATCAAAATTTTCAACCGATCCAAGTCAGGTCGACTTGTGACGAAGGTGTCAGCCGTGCCATTATCCATCCAAGGGCTAACCTGCGCACGTATTTAGCTAAGAGAAGGAAACACAAGCCATGTCCGTACCAGATAAAGATTCTCCTCAAAATATGTCACTCCGTACACTGGGACAATGTTTGGGTGAGTTAGCTCTCTCCACGTCAATACTTCGTGCTCAAAATTCTATATTTGAGGTTAGTCATTGAATGGTTTGCGAGTGCTATAGAACCTACTCGACGAGTTTTAGAATCTTGTCGAAAGGCTCGGGGTAACAACAGCGAGACCTGGAATCCTTAGCTCTTTTCTTGACACAAACGCGGATACCCCCACCTTTTCCTTATCCAACCATTGTCCTAGATGATAAGAGTATAAATCAAAGCCATAAGTTACTATGCAAGGGGCGTGGTTCAAACCTACCAATAAACATGTCATGGTATGCCCCAGCCGCCACACAATCAAACGAGGTAACCGTGATCTGTCCAGACACTTGGAGGGCCATGAAGAATTAGTCAACGAAGATCGCACAAAAGTCTAAGAAAATGTTTACAGTTGATCATAGGTGGTAACTTGGCCGTTTCCTGGTAAATGGACCATAATCCTGCCTTGAAAACCCTTTTTTCTTCAGGTTGCAGTATTGGGTCAAGCAATTCCTAGATGAATGAGCCTTACGATCCCCCTCATAAAAGGGGTTGATACTCACTGTCTGAATAGATTCCATGATTTCATCAACAGAGCGAATGTCGTGAGAATCCGCCACGCGAATCAAGTTTTTGGCGTCCTCAGTGGAAAGATTGGAAAGAATTGACAGAAGGAGGTCGCGAATTTCCAGTCTATCTCGTTCCTCGACCAGCTTGGCCTTCGTTTTTTGGCTAATTAAATTCATATTCAGATGAATCTGGAGAGGATATTGAGAAAGCTAAGCGAATTTCAGTGGGACGACTAACCGAGAACTTCATCATCACGACATCGATGTCTCTCTGAACTCTCTCAATTCCGTCTTTAATCTCTGAGCTGTAAAGTAAAGTCCGAATTCTACCGAACGACGCCCATTCCTTAACCTTCCTATCAAACTGGACGAAAACACTAAAAGTGGTCGGCGTCAGGACGCAGAGGGTAACGAGTAACAGACTTACCCTTCAATCTCGTCCACAATCTCGAGCTCCAAGCCTCCAAGGTAGCCAAGGCTATCAGTAAGGGAGTCCAGAATTTGCCTGCAGTGCTCCAATACGTCCTGGATATGGGTCTATGAAATAATTCAGATTTTTACCACACACTGCAACAAAGGATCGCACCCTGTAGACTTTCACGTTCGCAATGGACCCATACGTCGAGGCAAGAATTGAAGCGGATGCCTGCAGGGCAGGGGTTTTGGAAATTAAATTTACGGCCGAAGTCTTCGGGTCGTCGGTCGCCGCCAAACCTACAACCATATGTTGCACTTGTTCGGGGAAAGGTTGTACTTGCTAAAATTATCGAGGAAATACGTTGCCTGATATTCAATTCACCAATTCAACTGGTAGATGGGGGAGAAACGGACCACAGTTTTCCGTTTCAACGAGACGACTCCTTTGACAAAATCATTGACATTTATCCTTTTAGACAGTGCTTGTTAACTACATACCGTTTTCTTCAGATACGTCATGTGTTTTTATGATCCTCGAAAACAGCTCTTCTGGCAGTGGCAACGAATGGTCCGCCTAGTTTACTAAGATCAGTCGAGTTGAGGTGATAAGCATGAGGTTCAAGTACCTCCGTTATGACCGAAATCCAGTTGGCATCCTCAGTGATTGCAATTTTTGCGCCAGGTTTCTGAGTTATTTAATGAATAAGCGTGCAGCAAATGAAAAGAAATACACAAACCTCTTTCAGAAGGAAGTTGTTGATGACGTTGGAAGGATGCACCCTCTAAAACACAGGTTCATGAAAGGCTTCGAGAATCGTGACATATCATACACACCAAAGATGTTACAACCTCTTCGAATTGAACGTTTAGTCTTGTCTGAGTTGGGCCAGGATTACTGGAGTCACGCTGGCTCGTTGAAGGCCGGGAGCTGCCGATATTGTCAGACTGTCCTACAGTGGATCCTCCAGGGGTTGAAGCTGTCAAGTCAAAGGAAGGGGCACTCGCAGTCGCCCCGACGGAAAGCAGCCCAGACTCGGACGAAAGCTTGTTCCAGACGTTGTCGTTTAGTGTCGCATTGAGGGTTTCTACGAACAAGCATTGGTTTTTATACACAACACCCCGTTCCGTTTCTTCGTTCATCCGCAAATCTTCTACTTCCTGCGCGTCGGGTCCTGCTCGCACCTCAGCCATCCCCGAGTACTCCCACCCGTAGGTGCGGCCGAGGGAACTTTCTCCGATCGCCTTGAACTTCAGGCGCAATGCATTGTGCTCTGTCAGGTTGGAGAAGGTAGCCATCCCCCATGTCGTGGATTTGTCGCAGCCGATGGCGAGGCGAACGTCACCGTTTTTAGCCTCGCGACCACGAACCCCGTTCACGTATTTATACCAGCTTTCAGCATGAACCGAGAGGTAGTTTTTGAACATTGTGACGTTCCCTAGCTTCTCCGAGTAAGCACCCTGCGGCATTGTCACGACGGCGCCTTCCGAGGCAGAAGTCTCGAATGATAAGCCGCTGCAATGAATGAGTGAAAATTCATCAGGAAGTTGGAATAGGCAATACACACGATAGATCACCGTCTCTGAGCGATCTCTCGACTGACGTGCTGGCAAGATAACTGTTCGTTTTGAACTCCGTGTAACCTCGAATGTCAGTCGACTTTAGCGGAGGGTATAATGGAACAAAACCGTCTGGGAGGTCGTCAGGGTTAATCGGATGGTCGTGTGGAAGGCATATATTAAACATAAAGTCAAAACCCCCGTAATCGGTGATGATGCCAACATCACCCACGCAGATTCCTTTCCGTCGATATTCTATAGGAAGTCGGTCATTAGGTTCAGGGATCCACAAAGGTGAGCCACGGCCCTTTACGGCCAGTTGTCGATAATAGATGTCACAGCTTCTTTGCACAGGGAGTGACGTTCGTCGTGTCTGTCGATTGTTAGTGATTTCGGTAATTGGAGGTACTAACAGTATTATACCCATACATGTTCACCTTCGAATGGATTATGAATTGTGGATAGTGTTGAACAAGAGAGAGGGCTTACGAGGCACGAGATCTGGGGATTGAGTTAACACGGCATCATTTTCGGATGGTTGAATGGAGGGTGTTGATGCTGGAAGATTTGACTATAGAGGGTTATAAATTAAAGTAAGTTTTAAATGCAGCCCCTCTTACCGTGGGTGGGAGTTCATCAACATCATCAAGCGCCATTTCTAAATAATAAAAATCCATAAAGAGCCGCTCGGATACTCGAACGAAGGACTGACGGTTGAAGTTGATTGTAAGGTTGGTATGGTGGCCTCGGGTTGTACTGAATTGTCCTCCTTGTATCTCAATGTTACGAGCAGATTGAAACAAAGATCCTGGAGCAGGGATGAGTCTGTTGTTGGAAGCAAGGTCGTTAGAGAACCGCAGGCTCTGCAAGAGTGATTGATGAAGCCCACCCTGGATCCACGTCCTGAGTGCGCCTCACTATTCTCGATAATCCCCTTCTTGAAGAAGAGGCTATCAAAGATCCCGACGGTCGTGGAATCTGGCCTCTGCCACGTACACTGACAGCCCGACTAGGAGGGTTTAATCTTTGGGTGCTGCTCTATTCAGATGAAGGGACTTCTGGTTGGTTGTCTTCGTGTAGGTGATATTGGGTAGAACCGCTTACCAATACAGGCGCGTGGGTGGGACTTCCTCCAGACATATTTCCAGAGGAAAGGAAACCCAGGAAGCGAGCTAGTGGTCAGAACAGGAGCTCTGGAGTCTTGACGCGTACGCCTCCCTTGGCCTTCTGAGTTCTCCGCAAAGGACCTAAGCCTTAAGGATGATCAGCGATCACTTGACCGTTTCCAACATCGGCCCGGAATCCCACGTATCATGCATCACATGACACCTTTATACTGAATTTGGGCTTGCCGAAGGCTAAGCATCTCCTCTTCCCCCAAATTGTAGATTACGATTAAAGTAAGTAAGTAATACTTGCGGACTGGAAGTGAATCCTGGGTGATCCGCCGATTCTCCGAAACATTCCCGAAGTAGAGCCAGGGCTCCAGCTTCACTCGAAGTTCCACTTAGTCTTTTCTTGGTCTTTTCGTTCTCGAATAATGGTAAAATGATAGAAGCCGACGTACTCCCAGTCCAGGATGGCGTTAACTTTGAGAGTTGTCTCCGCGATAATGATGTTATGTTGTGAGAGATTTTAGAACTTGATTTGGTTCAGGCAAGGACGATAAGGTAAAATCACATCTTTGATTGCGCGCATTTGCACCGCATACCCTTCAAGGTCTTTACAGTAATGACTGGAGCTTTCTTATCATAGGGAAGTTCTGCCAAGGTCACACCGGGAACGATATCAGTGATCATATAGTAGCGGCCTTCATCCTCAACAGCACAGAGGATGTTTAGAGTAGGGATGTTGGTGTGGCTTTGGATTTATATATCCGATGGCAGCCAACTCATTCTTCACCCTCTCTATGCACAGGTATGGTATAACGAGTCGGCCCGCACGATTGATGAGGTATTCGCTTGGTGTAAGGTTGAGCCGCTTGATGAACACTGGACCCTCCTTGTTTTCAAATTCATGTTCTTTTCTTCGGTGGTATAAGCGGCGTTATATTATTAGGAAACCGGGGGCACACATGACAGCTGTGGGTCCAGGTTGATGATGGACATATTAGTGGCAACAAAATCGTACTAACTGACTCCCTGGCAGCTGTCAACTGTGGACGCAGTCCAGCTTGAGTCCAGTTGGGAAAGCACCGCAGCTGCCAAGGAATCTGGGCGCTAAGGATATCCGATATGGCGAGTTTGGAATGCACCTACTCTGGGGAATTAAATCATTATCAGCTCCTGGAGATTCGAGGTATAAATTTAAGCCATTCACCCCAACACAAATGCCATTCCAAACATCTCATCGACCAGGTGCGACGCACTTCAGCCTTCATAGATGCACGGTTAACCGCTTCTTATCTCGGTATCATAGAAGTTAGAACCTCGATTTTTCTTTATTCAATCCAACAATCCGATGCAATCCAATGTAAGTCGCGCTTTTTGCATGTCGGAGCGCAGGCTGACGACTTCCGCGACCCATATTCAGATGGCCATTTGCCCCTTTTGCCAAAGCTTGTACCCTGATGGCCAACGATGCCCCCGCTGCAGTCGCCCTACGGAGGGTTAGTGATATACTCCTTCGGCCCCGGCTAGTAGATGCATGTTAGTGTATTGAAACAAGAGCGTATGGTTGAGATTACTTCAGTCGTTCTCTATAGGGTTCACTTCCAGTCAACTGAAATTCCATAATCGTTTCATTTTTTTTTTGATCATAGCTGAAAATGAAAGCCGGGTATTTCTCGCGATAAGGCCTTCATGGCCTTCGTATTTCTACAGCCATATAAAAATCGCGCTGGAAGATGAAGAAGCGGAAATGCGTACATTCGTGTAGGAGACTGCTTCCTTGGCCAATGCTTCGACACTTCCTATTCTCCGCCGTTCAAGCGACGTGATGTCGTCGATGCTAAACGTTGGCAAGAAGACAGGATTTGGTTCGAAATTATTCCGTTCTTGAACTGGGGAAGCGAGCCTGAACATCAGGGAAACCTGGGTATTTAAACAGAAGAGGGCGTTGTCGAAGGGAGACTCGGGAGTGGTCACCGGGAACTGCGGCACCA
>Ga0307513_10013350_pt1 | contig 10087 bp, 6 predicted proteins | sample 15_EM_MG_FD_202174 | JGI IMG/M metagenome (GOLD analysis project Ga0307513, IMG submission 202174) | Populus trichocarpa ectomycorrhiza microbial communities from riparian zone in the Pacific Northwest, United States - 15_EM | ecosystem: Host-associated > Plants > Roots > Unclassified | place...
GCGCAGCGCGATCCGCAGGCGCAGCGCGGACAGGCTGCCGGCGACGCCGATGCCCGCGGCGATGTTCGTGCTCGTCGCCAGCATGATCATGCAGGCCACGACCGCACCGAGCGCGACCGTGTGGACGTACGACCGCGTGTACGACATCCCGCGGTAGGTCCACACGTAGACCGCCGCGATCGTCTGACCGAGCAAGAACGCGGCGATCAGCGCGAACAGCGCCGCCTGGAGCGACGGCGCCGTGCCCGGCGCCGACAGCAGTTGCTGGAGTTGATCGAGATCGAACATGGATCAGGGGGTGAGCGCAAAGCAGTAGAAGCCACCGTAGCCGCCGCCGTTGCCGACGGTGTTCGCGCTGTCCGACGGTGGACCGGTCTCGATCAGGTTGACCCCGGGCGCGCAGCCGGACTCGATCAGCGCGGACATCCAGCTCTCGGGATTGCCCGGTGGTCCACCCCCTGGCAAATCGAGCGGCCCACCGTCGATCCCTGGGCCACCGTCGATCCCTGGGCCACCGTCAAACACGGGGCCACCGTCGATCATTCCGCCGCTGCCTCCTGGACCGCTGCCGGGCCCACCCACACCGCGGCCCCATGAATGCCCGACCCGCGGCCGGCCTTCGGTGGCCTTGTCGCCGATGGCGCTGGTCCAGTCGAGGCACGTGGAGGTTGCGGCCTCCAGCAAGCCTGCCGTCGTCGAACCAGTCAGCATGTCGTGGTTATCGACCTCGCCCGTGCCGTCCGGGTTGTGGTTCGGGATGCCATCCTCGTTTGGAAAGTCGTTCGCGATCGTCGCGTCAGCACCGACGGGGCGCGTCGCCATCAGGTCGGCCTTGGTGGCCGCCAGCAACCGGCCGGTGCGGTCGTACCAAGGTCCCTGGCCGATCCGATCAATGGCATTGACGGGCTCGCCATTGGCATCGGCAGACGCGGAAAGGAAGGCGCGCCATTGCTGGGCCGAGGCACCCGGCAGGCTGCGCTCCGCGATCGTGGCGCACAGCTTGTCGGCCCCGCGCAGGCCGGCACCGGGGCCGGTCTCGCCGTAGCGCAGGTCGCCGCCGAAGCCGCTCTCGCTTCCCGACAGCTCGCGCAGCGCCTTGTAGCTGGCGACGAAGAAGCTGAACTTCCCGACCGGCGGCGCATCCGCGTCGGTCGCCGACGGCGCATCCGACCCCGCATCGAGAATGGTGTCCTTGCCGCCGTCGCCGCACGCCGAGGCGGCGGCGGTGGCGAGCGCGAGCATGCACGGAATTCTTCGGGCTCTCATCCATATCTCCTTCGCCGCAATGCGGCTCATTGGCAGGTCAGATCGGCCTGACAGGTCTGGCCGGTCGGGCAGTCAGAGGTTTCGGTGCACGAGATCACGCCGGGAATCGTGACGGCGCGCTCGACGGTCGACGACGCCACGAGATCCACGCGGCCGGCGCTGATCGCCGCGGAGCCGGTGGTCGCGCGGGTCACGATGATCGTCGGATAGCCGGCGGCGCCGAGGCCGAGCAGCTGCGTGATCAGGCCGGCGTCGAGGCTCGCCGAGCCGGAGTCGGGCAGATCGCACTCGAGCTTGCCCTTCGATCCGCCGTGATGACTGATGTCGAGCAGGACATGGATCGTCGAGCCGGTGGCCGCGGGGGCGGGCCAGCTCAGCGCGAGCGGCACCCCGGACTGCAGCGCGATCGTCGCGTCGTTGATCGTGAGGGCGGCGACGCCGCGCGTGCCGACGACGAACGGGCCCGTGAACGCGCTGCCCGTCGCGGCGAGCTCGAACTTGTCGCCCTCGGTGAACGCCGGATACGCGAGCTGCACGCCGGCCGGCGGCTGGTACCCGTTCGCGATCGGCTCCATCGCGAACGAGGACGCGCCGGCCGTCGTCGCGAGGCCGGTCGCCGTGACCGTGCCCACCGCCCGCGCGGTCGGGTACGGCTTGCACGTGTCGGTCTCGGTGCACACCGCGCTCGCGCCACACGGCGTCGCACAGAACGGAACGCGCGGGGTCAGCAGCGTGCAGTGGCCATCGCTGGCCGCGGTCTCCCACACGATCGCCTCTGGCTGGACGCCGTCGTAGATCTTGCCGACCAGCGACGTGTACGCGGCCGTGCTTGCCCCGGCGACCAGCGAGACCTTGAACGTGCCGACCACCGGGCCGACATCGCCCAGTGGCGCGTCACGGACCTCGCCGGCATCGCCGACCGTGTCGCCCGATCCGCCACAGGCGGCGAGCGCGAGGATCGCGACCGCGGCCCTCATCGCGTCCCCCGCAGCGCGGTCGCGCAGCTCGGACCGTTGGACGCCGCGCAGGTGGCGGCGCAGCTCGCGAATGCGCCGGAGCCGTCGGGGACACGCGCGTAGGCCACGTCGTTCCCCGCGTTGGTCCAGGTGAACGAATCCACCATCGTGCCCCCCGGATCGAAGATCGCGAACGCTTCGCCGCCCGCGCTCAGCTTGAACGCGACGTGATCGGGCCCCTGCTCGATGTCGTCGTCGCACCACAGCATCCGGTAGCCCTGCGCAGGGACCACGAGGCCGGGTAGCAGCGTCGACTTGAGCGGGACCGCGAGGTCATCGCTGACGGTGTAGCCGCCGAGATCGATGTCGGCGCTGCTCGGGTTGTACAGCTCCACCCAGTCGGCGTGCCCGCCGAGCGGGTCGGCGCAGGCCGCGACGTTCGACGGCATCACCTCGTTGATCCGGAGCGGCGATGCGCCCGGGGTGTCGATCGCGGCATCGCTCGCCGCGTCGTTCGCGGCGTCGGCCGGCGTGTCGCCGTTGTTCCCGCAGGCCACGAGCGCGGCTGCGAGCAGGACAGCTCTTGTCGTCACGGAGTACTCCTCGGATCGGCGTACGGACGCGCCTGTTTGATGTAGCAAGTCGGTGGTTGTCCCGGCGCGGCCTCGTCGTCGAACTTGAAATCGACCTCGAGCGCGTACCACCCGTTGTTGCCGGCGGCGGGTCCGTAGGCCGCCGAGAAGCGCTGGCGGATCGCCGCCAGGGCAACGCCGAGCTCGTGAGTCTGCGACGCGGTCAGCACGGTGGACCCCGCGGGGACGAGGTTCGAGTGCGTGACGTACGCGGTCGGCTGGTTGGGTTGGTCGAAGTAATAGAGGTACTGATCGCTGGTCACTCCGGGTGGCGGCGCCACGACCTCGACGTCGCCGCCCTTCTGGACGTTGATATAGAACGCCGGATCCAGCGCACTCGCGACGAACGGGTTCGCGGTGACCGCGACGCCATTGGCCTCCTCGGTCGAGTAGTTCGGATGGACCAGCAGGCCCATGCCGACGCTGTCGTGCGCGACGCCGTAGTAGCTGCGGATCTCGAAGGTCCGGAACGACCAGGCATCGGCATAGACCCGGCGGACGGCGGTCAGGATGTCCGCGATGTTGTCCACGTTGCCGGAGTGCGACTCGTAGCAGCCCGCGCATGGGAAGCCGTCGAGATCCTCGCTGTTGCTGCTGCTGCGGAACCTGAGCTTGCCGACCGTCGCGTACTCGGCGGCCTTGGCGGCGAGCAGGCTCTCGAACGCCGCATCGACCGGCGCGACGAGCATGTCGGCGCGGAGCTCCGCGAGCCGCGCATCTCGCACCGCGGGATCGGTCGTGAACGACGGATCGGCGAGCAGCGCGGTGACGCGCGCGTAGAACCCGTTCTGCTGCATGAACTGGTCGTAGTAGAAGATCGGGATCGCGAATCCGTGCTTGATCGGCACGCCCGGCGTCCGGTACAGCACGGAATAGTGCGCGGCCTTGCCGCCATAGGCGCGGATCGCGGCGCGCAGCGCGTCGAGCAGCGTGGCGGTGCCGGTCGGCTCCGGCGTGACGTCCTCGATGTTCGCGAACCCGGTGACCATGAGGTTCGCGGCCGGCAAAGTCACCGGCGGTGGCGTGTGCGCGGCCCAGTACGCCTCGGCCTCCGCCTGGGTCACCGGCGCGATCGTCCACGCCTCGGCGCCGACGACGATCTTGACCAGCTGATCGCGGTAATCGGTGAGCCGCGTGTCGGTGACCGCACCGCGCAGGCCCATGTTGATCGTGCCGCGCGCATGCGACAGCACGTTGACGTGGGACAGCGGAGTCTGGAACTCCTGCGTGATGATGCCCTGAACGACCGAGATGTCGTTGGGTGCCGAGTCGAGCACGACGATGCTCTGAAACGACAGGTACTCGCCGGCGGCGAGGCTCGCGGCGGTCGTGAAGTGGAGTCGACCGACCGCCTCTCCAGCCGACAGCGGCTGGAAGTCGATCCCGGCGTACAGCTCGTCGGTCGACAGCACCGGAATCCGCGCCGGCAGCCCGACGGCGGTGGTCGCGATCGCCGACGACGTCGGGTGGAATGCGAGCTTCGGACCGAAGAACGCGGCGTGGCTAGCCTTGTCGAACAGCGCGACGATCATGTCGACGTTCGCCGTGTCGTACGGCGACAGCTCGAGCACCCACTTGTCGGGACCCGCATAATAGGTGATCGCGCCGAGTACGAATCGGCGCTCCGGACTGAAGTACTCGGTGGCGTTGAACGTCCCGAGGTCGCCGACCAGCGGCAGCCCGTTGCCCGACAGGCGTGCCGAGACAAACTCGAAGTGAATCGGATAACGACTCGTATTCTGGAAGTAGATCGCGTTGCCGCCTGCGAGATCGAGCACGACCTTCATCGAGCGCGCGCCCGGGAGGGCGTTGTCGAACGGCGTCGCCGCGAGCGCCTGGAAGTCGGCACCACAGGTGAGCGTGGATCGCGAGTCGGGAACGTCACTACCGATCTCGCAGGCGCCTTCCACGACCTGGTCACTGGCATCGGTGCCTGCATCGCCGGGGGGCGAGGCGCCACCACACCCGACGAGCACGGCAAGAACAATCGAAACACGATATCGAAGCGGCAGCACGTCGGCACGCTACCAGCTGTCACCATCCTGCGACCGTTTTGACATACTGTGAAATGTTCTCAGGTACGAGTGTGAGGTAATCCGCGATTCATGATGAATACGAGAACGAACAGCCGGGACGCGGATCAGCGCGCGCAACTCGAACGCCACAACGTCGGATCGTCACCCTCACTGATCGTGTAAAGCGAATCGCCTGAGGGCGATACGGCGACCGACTCCCCCTGCGGCTCGGTGGCCACGGGCAACACCATGGGTGTTGTGCGCAGCAACTCGATCACGCTGATCGTCGCCGCGCCACGCAACTCGAGCAGGCGGTCGTGGGTCCGGACCAGCAGCCGCGCGCCACACGCGTCGACGTGGAGGTCTGCCGCCGTGATCCGACGGTCGTCGCCGTCGGAGATGTCGAGCATCGCCACGACACGCGCGAGCGAGATCGCTCCACTGGTGCGTGGCAATGCGTAGACGCTCGCCAATCCGGTCGTCACCTTCGTGATCCCGTACGAGACGCCATCTCGTGGGTCGACGAACAGCGCCTCCATGTCGTGCGGGCCATCGGGATATCGCACGTCGTAGCGCTGCCAGGCCACGTCGCTCGCCCCGCTCGGAACGATCGGAGGCTCGACAACCTCGTAGATCGCGATCGTCTCGCGAATCAGATCGTTGTCGCCGGTATCCGCGACATAGATGCACGAGGTGCTCGCGCATGGCGCCACCGCGATGTCCTCCCAGTCGACGTTGGTCGCCGCGGCGAGCCGCAGCGATCCTCGTGGCGCCGCGGAGGTGTCGAGCGCATAGATCGTTGGCGTCCCGCCGGCGTCCGCGAGCGTCCACAGGATCCCGTCGAGGCGCCGGCTCGCCGCCAGGCCCGACAGCTCGGCGGTCGGTAGTCCGATCACGACGCCGGCGGCGCTCGGCGCGACACAGGTCTCGCACTCGAGGATGGCATCGACGACCGCGTCCATCGGCGCGGCCGGGGAGTCGCACGCGGCGACCGCCACGAGGAACGCGAGCGCGCGGTTCACGCGCGCCCCGGTGCGGGGTATGGAAGCGCGCAAACAAGGCACTTCCGTCTTGTATCCGCAGGTTCCCCGACGTCCTCGAGTCGAAACAATCTGAAATAACGAGGACGTCGTAGATCAGGTCTCGTGCTAGAACGGAAGCGCCACGCCGATCAGCTGCATCGTCGCGTTGTCATCGCGCACGCGGCGCGCGACCTGGTAGCGCACGTCGAGCGGCACGCGCAGCGGCGCGAATCGCAATGCGAACAGGATGCCGAACGCGGCGTGGGTGTCGTGCTCCGCGTCGATCGCCGCGGTGGCGAACAGCTCGAAGTCGAGCTGGCGGAAGTAGGTCGGCGGCAGGAAGCCGAACGTGGTCGCGAAGCCGGCGTCGAAGATCACCGGATAGCTCCACCACAGCGTGGCGATCGCCGCGCGATCGGTGGTGATCGCGTAGTCCTCGTAGCCCCACAGGAACTCGGAGAAGCCCTGGCCGGGCGGGAAGCGATCGTCGTCGAAGCTCGGCGTGTCGCTGACCGAGCTGAACGTGCTCGCGGCGGTGACGTCGGTGAACCCACCGAGCTGGAGCAGGCCGGTGTCGTCGCGCGCCAGCAGCGCGCGGCCGCGGAGCTGCGCGGTCAGCGTGTGGCGGCGGCCGAACGGCAGCGGCGCGACGACGCGGAGCAGCGCGCGGGTGTCGTAGAGATCACCGGCGAAGCTCGACAGCGCCTCCGGGTAGTACGCGCCCGACAGCGAGCCGACCAGCGCGCGGCGGTCCCCGGTGTACGGCGTCGACTCGCCGGACTGCCAGCCGAGCGTGAGGCGCGGCCCGGCGAGCTTGCGATCGAGCGCCGGCTCGTCGGGCCGGACGTCGCGATCCTCGAAGTACATCGCGCCGAGCGTGGCGGTCAGCGTGTCACGCCAGGTGCGCGCCAGCGAGATGCCCGCGTCGCGCGTCCGGCGCTGCTCGCCGCGGGCGACCTCGTCGACGCTGCCGTCGACCGTGCGGTGGACCAGGTCGACCCACTCGAAGGCGTCGGCGAACGCGAGGATCTGCCACGGCGCGAGCATCGAGTTGAGGTAGGCGGCCGAGCCCGACCAGTGCGCCCGGTCGGTGATCTCCTTGTCGCGCGGCTGGACGTAGCCGGCCAGGCTCCAGCGGTGCAGGCCGAGCCGGTCGCCGCCGCCGAGCACGAGGCCGAGGACCGGCACGCCAGTGCTCACCGCGAGCAGGCTCGGCGTGCGGACCTGCGGGTAGAAGAAGTGCTCCCACGCGCTGTACGCCGTGTCGGACTGGACGACCGGCGGCGCGAGCGCGGGCGGCGCGGTGATCGGCGTCGCGCCCGGCGGCTGCAGGCCAGGCGCGAGCGCGGCGGCTGCCGGTGGCGCAGATGCGATCGTCGCCGCGATCGCGGCGGCCGGCGGCGCGGCGCTCGCGTCGGGCAGCGCGGCCAGCGGGGCGCTCGCGTCCACCGGCGCGACCGCCGGTGGCACCGCGAGCTCGTCGAGCGTCCAGCGCCAGCCCTCGCGGTTGAGGAAGCGAATCGTCCCGCGCGCGCTGCGCGCCGCGAGCGCGGCGTACGGCGCGTCGCTGATCGCGCGGCCGTCGACGAAGATCTGGAACCGGCCGTCGACCACGCCGAGGTACATCGCCCGGCCGTCGTCGGTGAAGCTCGCGTCCCAGATCGGCGTGCCGGCGCCGCGCAGCTCCGAGATCCGCGCGCCGGTCGCCGCGTCGAGCAGCCACGCGACGAAGGCGTGGCCGTCCCAGACGTTCGCGATCAGCCGCGCGCCGTCGGGCGAGACCTGCGCGCCGAGCACGTACGTCCCGGGCGCGACGTCGACCAGCACGCGCCGCGCGCCGCGCTGGACGTCCCACGCCGCGAGGCTCCAGCGGTCGCCGTCGACCGCGCAGTAGTAGTACGTCTTCCCCGTCGGATCGATCGTCGCGCCCGGCCCGAGCGAGTCGGACAGCTCGGTCACCGCCGCGTCGCCGCGCCGCCAGCGCAGCAGCCGTGGCACGTGCGCCGTCGTCGCGCGATCGATCATCGTCAGCCAGACCTCGCGGCCGTCCGCCGTCACCGACAGCCCCGAGACCAGCTGCGGGTCGGCGTCGACCAGCGTGCGCGGCGGCAAGAGGTCGAGCAGCCGGAGATCGGCCAGGGGCTTGCCGTCCGGATCCCGGACAACGAGCCGCGGCGGCGCGTCGACATCCTGCGCGACCCAGGCCTCGGTGCCATCGCGGCCGCGGGCGTAGCGCGCGTCGCTGCCCAGCGTCGCGAGCGCGCGCTGCGTCGCCGGCCGCGCCCGGGCCGGAAAGCGCTGCGCGTGCCAGGCGTCGAACTCGTCGATCAGGTCGCCGAGCGAGACGCCGAAGCCGGCCGCAAACGTCCGCGGAAACATCCAGCCGACCAGCGCCCCCGCCTGGTTGTTGATCGCCGCCCACGCGGCGCGCTCGCCGTAGCGCTCGGTCAGGTAGCGCACGAACATCGTGCCGACTAGGTAGTGGTGGCCGACCGGCGACAGCCGGCCGTACTCCGAGAGGTCGCCGCCGTTGATATGGCGCCCCGCGTAGGCCGCGGCAAATATCCCGGTGAAGATCGGCCAGGTCGGCCGGCCGACGCCGGGCGACAGCGCCGCCTCGTAGTGCGTGGCCAGGCCCTCGACGAACCACAGGTCGGCCAGCGCCTGCGGCGTGTACAGCGCGCCGAACACGCTATTCATGGCCTTCCAGAACCCGCGGACCTGGCTCAGGTGGACGTAGTGCACGAGCTCGTGGCACGCGATGAACCCCGGATCGGGCGGCAAGCCAAACTCGGTCGTGAAGTCGAGCGTGGCCATCGTCGGGATCACCGAGATCGACTCGACCCCCGCCACGCCCGGCGCGACGAACGCGTTGTTGAACGCCGTCTCCGGCATCGCGATCACCATCTTGGCGGCGGCCGGCCCGCGATGGATCGGCGCGGCCTGGCGCAGCAGCGTCGCGCAGCGCTCGGCGCGCACGACGAAGCGATCGATCTCGGCGCGGCGCGGCGCGGGATAGTAGATGATGAGCTGCTCGGTCTCGAGCCGGCGCATGTCGTCGTGCGCGACCGCGGCCTGCACGTCGTCGGGGAAGCGCTGGAACACGCCACCGCACGCGCCGAGCACGCCGAGCGCACAGAGCCACACCGCACAGAGCTTGAGCACGACGCGAATCTATCCCGAGAGCACAGGCAGCGCGTTCATGAACGGCTCGATCGAGCGTGATTTGCACGGCACGCCGAACAGCGGACCGCGTCGCTGACGGCCCTGCTCGGGCGTCCGCCTCGTCAATTCGGGGACTGGGTCCGCGACCACCTCGCGGCTTTCCGCTGATCGACGCGTACGCGTCGAGAATCACCCTGCTCGGGGGCCGACGTCTCCGGGCTCCGGCGGGGCTGTGAGCATGCGGCCTGTCATCGCGCCTGCGCGACCTCGTGCCAGCGCTGGCCCGTGGCCCCGAGCAGCGGGCGCCTCAACCAGGCGCGGTGGCTGGTCAAGCTCGTACTCGTCGGTCGTGCGATCCATCTGGATGTCCCTGCAGTTTTGCAGTGGAGCCCGGCGGAAAAGCTGCTTTCGTCTCCCGCCATCGCCGCCTACATTGCACTGCCATATGTACCTACGATCGATCACGACAACGACAACGACTCTGCTGGCCCTCGCCGCAGGCGGCACCGGGTGCGCGCTCGACACGGACGCCGCTGCCCCGAAGCAATCCACCGCGGCCGCGGCCCTGAGCCGCGAGCCCGACACGCTGGTGCTCCCCGGCACCAACTTCTTTCCGGAGAGCATCGCGAGCACGCCGGCCGGAACGCTGTTCGTGTCGAGCATCACCACCGGCGAGATCGTGCGCAGCCCGCGCGCGTCTCGCGCCGTCGAGACCTTCGTGCCGGCCGGGGTCAACATCGGCACTGCGGGGATCGCGTTCGATGAAGCTCGCCGCGTCCTGTGGGCGTGCGCCGTGGACCTCACGTTCGCGACACCGACCGCGCTGCGCGCGTTTGCCGCGGACGACGGCTCGCTCATCGCCAGCTACACGGTCCCCAACGGCGGCGTCTGCGGTGACCTCGTGATCGCGCGCGGCGATGTCTATATCTCCGACACACTCCTGGGCCTGCTGTTCAAGCTGACCACACCAGCGTGCGACGATGCCACCGGCGGCACACTGGCCCTGTGGTCCGCCGATCCCGCGTTCAAAG
>Ga0307513_10013351_pt1 | contig 10086 bp, 14 predicted proteins | sample 15_EM_MG_FD_202174 | JGI IMG/M metagenome (GOLD analysis project Ga0307513, IMG submission 202174) | Populus trichocarpa ectomycorrhiza microbial communities from riparian zone in the Pacific Northwest, United States - 15_EM | ecosystem: Host-associated > Plants > Roots > Unclassified | place...
AGCTGTTCTGGGCATGGTTGTACCTCTCGCGAAACAGGAATTGCGGTTCGGTCAGCCGATTCAGGGCCGCCGTTTGCCCGCTTTCAGCATGGCGTCGAGCGATTCCACCGGCGGCGGCGGCGTGGAGATCGCGGGACGGTCGGTGGCCCGGAGACCGTCGAGGATCAGCACGAGATAGCGCCGCCACAGATCCGGCGTGATGCCGTGGCTCATCTCGAACGCCGGACCGAGCAGCGCGAAGATCGCCGCGATGTCCGGCGGTGCCGCGTCGGCCCGGATGACGCCGGCGCCGTGCGCGCGATCGAAGAGCTCGGTGACGGCCGCGACGATCTCCGGCCAGATGCGGGCCTGTGCCTCGGCGTCGCCCTGGCCGGTCAGCGCCTCGTAGAGGCCGCGATCGGCGGCCTGGCGGGTGGCGACGAGATCGAAGAAGGTGGCCAGCGCCTGCCACGGATCGTCGATCGCGAGCGCGGTCCGGGCATCGACGGCGATCTGCTCGGTGGCGTCGGCGAGCACCAGCTCTGCGATCGCCTGCTTGTTGGGGAAATGCCGGTACGCGGTGCCGATGCCCACGCCGGCCTGCTTCGCGATGTCGTCGAGCGAGGCGCTGAAGCCGCGCTCGGCGAAGATCGCGCGCGCCGCGTCGATGAGGCGGACGCGGTTGCGGACGGAGTCCTTCCGGGTCGCCCGCCCACCGCCGTCCGTGCTCACGGCCCGATCCTGCACCACGGCGCCCCGCATCTCAGATCGCGTTCCACGCGATCAAGCTCTTGGCGCACTCGGTGACCGTCTCCGCGGCGGGCCGAGGCTGCCAGTCGAGGAGCCGCTTCGCCTTGTCGGTGCTGTGCCGGTTGCGACGCCCCAGCGAGACGGTGATCGCCCGCAGCGAACGATCGAACAGCGCAGTGAGGCGGACCACGACGTCGGGCAGCTGCCGCGTGGACACCTTCGCGCCGGCCTCGCCCAGACCGGAGCGCAGGCTCTGGGCCATCTCCCGCATCCACGTGAACTCACCCGTGGCGAGGAACCGCTGCCCGGCGGCCTCCGGCGAAGTCATCGCCCGGATGTGGACGTCGGCCAGGTCCCGCACGTCGACGATCTCGAGCCCGATGCGCGGCACGCCCGGCATCGCGCCACTGACCATGCGGGCGATGATCCGCACCGACCCGAGGTTGCTCGTGGTCAGGATCGGGCCGAAGACGGCGCCGGGCAGGATCGTGGTCAGCGTGGTCGGGCCGGTGTACCCGGCAATGAAGTCCCAGGCCGCCTTCTCCGCCACCGTCTTGGACTTCCGGTACGGGATCAGCGTGGGATCGTCGGGATCCGTCCAGAGGGTCTCGTCGGTGACGGAGTCCTCCTTGTAGGACGACGGGCTCGCGGCGTTCGCGGCCGACGTCATCACCACCCGCTTGACGCCTGCCGTCGTCGCCGCGCGGAGCACCCGCAGTGCTCCGCCGCGGGCCGGGCCGATGAGCGCCTCGGCGTCGCGCGTGGTCTCGTCACCCAGCGGGGACGCGACGTGCAGCACGTAGTCGACGCCCGCCACGGCGGCGTCCCAGCCGTCGTCCTGTGTGAGATCGGCGATCGCGAACGTCAGTCGGTCACCCGGCTCGACGACGGTCGCGACCGCGTCCCGCACCGCCTGCTCCTTGCTGTGGCTGCGCACCGTGGTGCGGACGTCGTAGCCGCGTTCCAGCAGCTCGACGATGCACCACCCGGCCACGTAGCCCGTACCTCCGGTCACCAGAACCGTCCCGACCATGATCAACTTCTCCTTGAGTGATTCCGGAGGCACTACCTCCGCTTTGACCGAGAGTACTCCCATACCGGAGGAGATGACTCCGTTTTGCCATCCAGTTCTGTGGCGTGGGCAACGAGATCCACTCTGCGTCGGGACCCCGGAGCCACGGCCGCGTCCGCCGCGGTCATGACTCCCGCGCGCTCACCCCGGTGAGCAGCGCGGTGAGGATGCGGGTCAGCCGTGGTTCGACGTCGACCACGGCGTGCGCGAGCTCGGGCCGCGACTCGTAGAGCGCGCGGAGGTTGGTGCCGGGAGCGGCCATCTGCCACAGCGCCCCGGCCATACCGGTGGCGGTGGCGATCACGTCGCCGGCGGCGCGCTCGCCGATGCCCAACAGCTGCTGCAGGTCGGCCGACACCGCGGCGACGGCACCGAGCGCGTGAGTCTTGAACTCGTACGCGGCGTCGAGGGACACGTTGCGTTCCAGGTTCAGCGGCGCCTGCGCGAGCAGGTCGCAGAACAGCGGACGGGCCACGAGCGCGGCGGCCATGACCGCGGCGACCGTGTCGGGCGCGGGTCGCGGGAGCTCGGCCATGGATCCGCGCACCGCCGTCGTCCAATCCCGCCAGCCCTCGGCGGTGAGCGCCAGGAAGATCTGCTCCCGCGTCTCGAAGTAGCGCAGCATCGCGGACTTGTGCAGCCCGACGGCGGCGGCGATGTCGGTCAGGGTCACCTCGCGCACGCTGCGCTCGGTGGCCAGCGACCGGGCCGCGTCGAGGATCGCCTGCTCACGCTGCTGCTTGGCGGCGACGCTGCGGGCGCGCCGGGGAGCGGTCATGACGCGGATCATAACGCAACGCCGTTGCACTATTAACGCAACAGTGTTGTGATATCACCATGACATCCCGGACGTGGTTCATCACCGGCTCCTCCCGCGGCTTCGGTCGCGCCCTCACCGTCGCGGCGCTGGAGGCAGGCGATCAGGTCGTCGCCACGGCGCGTCGACCCGAGCAGCTCGACGACCTCGCGCAGAAGTACGCCGAGCGCGTGCTGCCGGTGGCGCTGGACGTCACCGACCGGTCCGCAGCAGCGGCCGCCGTCGAGGCGGCGATCGATCGCTTCGGCCGGATCGACGTCGTGGTCAACAACGCCGGCTACGCGAACCTCGCGCCCGTCGAGACCACTCCGGAGGAGGACTTCCGCCGCCAGTTCGACACGAACTTCTGGGGCGTCTACATCGTGACCACAGCCGCCCTCCCGGTGCTGAAGGCGCAGGGTGCGGGCACGTTCGTGCAGTTCTCGTCCATCGGCGGTCGGGTCGGCGGCTCGGCGGGGCTCGGGTCGTACCAGGCCGCCAAGTTCGCCGTCGACGGGTTCACCCGCGTGCTCGCCGCCGAGACCGCACCGTTCGGCATCCGGTACCTGGTCGTCGAGCCCGGCGGGTTCGCGACCGACTGGGCGGGCTCGTCCATGCAGATCCCCGACATCGCTCCCGAGTACGACGGGACCGTCGGCGCGCTCGCCCGCCTCCGTTCCGCAGCGGTCACCGCCGGCGACCCGGTGCGGGCCGGCGAGATCCTCGTGCGGATCGTGCAGCAGGAGAACCTGCCGACCCACCTCGTACTCGGCGCCGGTGCCGCCGCGATGGCCCAGCGCTACTCGCAGAGCCAGCTCGCCGAGGTCGCCGCGTGGGAGCCCGTCAGCCGGTCCGCCGACTTCGGCCAGGAGTACCCGGTCGACCTGCCTACGGGCTGAGCGGGGGCGCGAGCCGGTCGTGCACGCTGGAGACGTCGAGCTGCCCCCAGCCGTCGGCGAAGGCAGCGTCGAACTCCTGCCGCGCCGCATCGAAGGTGGGCGTGCGGACGCCGTTGCGGCGGCCGTGCTCGGCGATCTGCTCGGTGATGGCGTGCAGGGTCTCGATCGGACCGGGGGCGGGCTGCCACTCGCGGGCCCGCATGCGGGGGCCGAACCGGCGGAACACCATCGAGCCGCCGATGGACTCGTCGATCGTGCGCTGGACGAGCTCCAGGTCCAACCCGGAGCGGCGGGCGAGCACGAACGCCTCGGCCGCGGCGACGGTGTGCACGGCCAGCAGCAGGTTCGCGATGTACTTGAAGTGCACGCCCTTCCCGAACTCCCCGGCCGCCACCCAGGGCCCGGAGATCGCGGCGAGCACGTCGGCGACGGCGTCGATGCTCGCCGGGGTGCCGGACGCGAAGGTCGTCGCCATCCGCGGGGCGACCATGCTGGGGCTGCCGCTGATGGGGGCGTCGAGCAGGTCGCCGCCGGCGTCGCGGACGCGGTCGCGCACGGCGGCCTTCTCCGCAACGTCGAGGGTGCTCATCTCGATGTGGACGGTGCCGGGGCGCAGCTTCAGCAGCGTCCCGCTCGGACCGAGCACCACCTCGCGGACGGCCTCGATGCCCGGCAGGATCGACAGCACCACATCGGCCCGCGCGGCAAGATCGGCCGGCGACGCCGCGAGCTCGATCCCCGCCTCGGCGAGCTCCGGCGTCGGGTGGCGGCGGTAGCCCACCACCGGGAAGCCGCGCTCGATCAGGTTGACCGCGATCGGCAGCCCCATCCGACCGAGCCCGATCACACCCACCGTGGTCATCGCATCCACTCCCTCGTGGTCAGTGCCAGCGGAACGACCCGGATCCCAGCTCCACCGTGACCGCGATCGAGCCCTCGTTGACGCGCCAGCGGAACAGGTCGAACGTCCGCAACCCCGCCTTCACGAACGGGTCCTGCTCGGCGATCACCCGGGCCGCGTCGGCGTCGGCGGCCCGCAGCACCGTCATGCCGGAACCGGGCCGCGCGCCGGGCCCGTCCAGCAGCGGGCCGGAGAGCACCACCACGCCGGCCGACTCCAGCTCGAGCAACCACTCGATGTGCTCGTCCACGACGGCTGCGATCTGCTCCGGCGTGGTCTCCTCGTGCGGCGTCGAGTGGACGAGCCAGTAGTCGCGGCCGAGCAGGCGCGGAGCGTGCGACGTCACCGAGCGGTCCCGTCCATCGCATCCTCCTCGATCCCTCGCGAACTGTATGCAGTTGATGCGCCCCACGCAAGGTCCTGCCAACCGCTGTCGGCGACCTTCCGGCCGGCCCACGCGACGTACCCGTCGGGCCGGACGAGCACAGCCGGCCCATCGTCGGCGCGTTCGGCCTGCGGCAGCTCGGTGGCCACGGCCGGCGCCCCCTGCTCCCGGACCAGCAGGAACCCGGGCGTGCGCAGCCGCTGCAGCACCGTGCTCCCGACGAGCGGGATCTGCGTGGCCCGGGAGCCGACGAGCCCGCGGCGTCCGTAGCGCAGCCCGACGCCGGAGAAGCTGCCGGCGACGAGGCTCGCGAACGGCCGCCAGTTCAGCAACCGGGTGCCGACGATCATGCGCATCCGCCGGGCGGGCCGGGGCTTCAGCGTGATGGCGCGCATCATCGCCCCGCTCTGGAGCAGCACGCGGCGCCCGATCGGATGCCGTTCCCCGTGGTAGGTGTCGAGCACCGCGTCGGGGGCGCCGCCGAGCACCGCGGCCAGCTTCCAGGCGAGGTTCACCGCGTCCTGGATGCCGGTGTTCATGCCCTGCACACCCATCGGCGAGTGGACGTGCGCGGCGTCGCCGGCGAGGAACACCCGCCCGTGCCGGTAGCGCTCCACCTGACGCTCGGCGCAGCTGAACCGGGATCACCAGCCGATCTCGCGGACCCCGACCGCACGCTCCATGGCCCGGTCGAGCACCTCGACGATGTCGGCGTCCTCCGCGGGGGCGTCGTCGGGCAGCTGCTTCGCGCGGTCCCACGTCATCGAGCGGTACCAGCCGTCGCCGTACGGGGCGAGGAAGCCGAAGCACTCCCGGGTGCTGCCGAGCGTGAGTCCCTCTTCGGTGGGCGGGTGCGCGAGCTGCGCGTCGGCGAGCACCACCGAGGAGAGGACCTGCTTGCCGGGGAAGTCGATGCCGAGCAGGCCGCGGACGGTGCTGTGCGCGCCGTCGGCGGCCACAAGGTAGTCGGCTCGCCAACGGGTCTCGGCCTCGCCGTCCTTCGGCCGCGTCACCGCCGTGACGCCGTCGGCGTCCTGCTCGATCGCGACGAGCTCGATCCCGCGCAGGATGCGTGCGCCCTGGTCGCGGGCGTAGTCCTCGAGGATCGCGTCGACGTTGGTCTGCGGCGTGACGACGACGTACGGGTGCGGCGTGTCGAGCCGGTCGAGGTGCACCGCGGCGCCGGGCCACAGGTTCACCCGCGGCACCGTCGTGCCCATCGCGAGCAGCTTCTCGGCGAGCCCACGGGACTCGAACAGCTCCACTGTGCGCGCCATGGTGGCGAACGCGCGGCTGGCCGGATTGCGACTGGGCCAGCGCTCGATCACGGTGACCGAGCGGCCGGCCCGGGCCAGGTCGCCGGACAGGGTCATGCCGGTCGGGCCGCCGCCGACGACGAGTACCTCGATGCGTTCCACGCGGGTTCTCCCTCTGGTCAACAGGTGGTGACATAAGCTGCCGCGATGGCCCGTCCCCGCTCGTCGGAGCAGACCCGTGCCGCTCTGCTCGCCGCCGCCCGCCGGCAGTTCGCGCGGGAGGGCTTCGAGCGGGTGACGATCCGGTCGGTGGCCGCCGAGGTCGGCGTCGACCCGGCGCTGGTGATCCGGTACTTCGGCAACAAGGCCGGACTGTTCGCCGAGGCGGCCCGGGTGGAGATCCGGTTGCCCGATCTCGCCGGGCTGCCACCGGACCGGATCGCGGCGGCGCTGGTGGACCGCTTCTTCGATCTCTTCGAGGACAGCCCCAACTTCCTCGCGCTACTGCGCGCAGCCGCCACCAGCGAGACGGCGGCGGACGCGTTGCGTGAGGCACTGCTCGCGCAGGCCGGGCCCGCGCTGGCGGCCGCCGCGCTCGACCAGCCGGCGCGCCGGGCCGCGCTGGTCGGATCGCAGATGCTGGGCCTGGCGTTCGTGCGCTACGTACTCGCCGTGCCGGCCGCGGCGGAGATGAGTCGCGCCGAGGTGCTCGAGTGGGTGGGGCCGACAGTGCTGCGCTACCTCACCGAGCCCGTGGGCTAGTGGCTTCGGCCGAGTCGAACCAGCGCAGGATGTCGTCCGGCGTGGCCTCTGGCGCCTTGTTGAACACGAACCGGGCGCCGGGCAACTCGGAGTGCACGAGGTTGACCAGCTCCTCGAAAAGCAGCGTGTTGCTCGCGACCATGCGCACCCCCGCGCCGATCAGGACCGCGTCGTAACGGGTGGCGGCGACGGCCGCCCGGATCGCCGCCACCGCGGTGGCGGGATCGAGCAGCACGTTGTCGACGTCGAACCCCGACGCGCGCAGGGCGGCCACGTTGTCGTCGTTGGCCTTGCGCAGCACCTCGGGGGTGAGCCCGGCGAAGCGGGCGAACTCCGGGGCGGAGTAGTCGATCACGTCCGGGTCGAGCCCGGCCTGCAACACCTTGACGGCCATGTGTCCGCACCTTTCTAAGTCATCAACCGTTGACATGCACGGTGACATGGGCGCCGCCACGATGTCAACGGTTGATGACTTGCATTCAGCCGACGTACGGCAGCACGGATCCGGAGAACGCGTCCCGGGCGAACGTCGGGTCGCCCCAGCCGCTGCGCCGCCCCTTCGCCGTCCACGTCGCGTACTCGTACATGGACGCGATCGCGCCGCCGGCCACCTCGAAGACGAACACGAAGTGGTTGGCCACCAGCTCGCCGCCGAGGTTGCCCTCGACCCGGCTCTCGATCGACACGAGCGAGCCGTTGGCGGTGATCCGCTTGCCCTCGAGAACCGCTCCTTGCACCTTCTCGACGTGCCGGTTCGTGAACATCTGCCGGGCGATGTCCTTGCCGCGCAACACTCCTTCCGGCGCATTCTCCTCGCTCGCCGGCACCGGGATCATGATCCGTACGTCATCGGCGAGCAGCTCCACGAAGTCGTCCCAGACGCCGGTCGCGGCCCCGCGCTGGATGCCGCGGAACGCGGCCACGGCCACCTCGACAGCCGCCCTGTCGACGGGAGCGAACACCGGAATCGCCTCGGGCAGAGCCGTCATCGGCAACCTCCTCGTCGGCCGGCACGTTCACGGCGCCGGCGCTGTACCCAGGGCGGCGAGTATCCGCGGCGATCGAGGCACTCCCGAGCGCCCGTCCCGGTGAGCGGGACGGGTTGACATCGCCGATAAGTGTATCCACTCTGGTCGCCTACGCCCGGACATCGGCGGCGGGAGGCGCGGCATGATCGAACTGACCGACATCGCGTACGTGCGGTCGGGCGCGGCAGATCTCGACGCTGCGGTCGGGTTCGCGGTCGACGTGGTCGGCCTGCAGCGCGTGCCCGATGTGGACGGCGAGCCGGGGCTGGCGCACCTGCGCGCCGACTCCCGGCACCACTGCCTGGCGTTCGTCGAGGGCCGGTCCGGCGTGATCGCCTCGGCGTTCACCGTGCGGGACGAGGACGCGTTGGCGCTGGCCGAGACCGAGCTGGAGACCCGCGGGTTCACCGTGCACCGCGGCGACGCCGCGGACGCGCGGTCGCGACGCGTCGGCGCGTTCGTCGGGTTCGACGACCCGTTCGGCAACCGCATCGAGCTGGTCGTCGGCCAGCAGGTCCTGTCCCGACCGGTGGAGTCGGCGCGGCACAGCGGCATCACCGAGTTCGGCCATCTCTGCCTCGACGCGCCCGACACCGCCGAGGCCTACCGGTTCTGGTCCACCACGTTCAACGCGCGCGTCTCGGACTGGATCGGGGACGCGGCGTGCCTCATGCGCATCGACGAGGTGCACCACAAGCTCGCCGTGTTCAAGGGCGACGGGCCGGGCCTGTGTCACGTGAACTTCCAGGTCGCCGAGCTCGACGACGTGTTCCGCAACTGGCATTTCCTGACCGAACGGGGCGTGGAGATCGAGCTGGGGCCGGGGCGGCACCCGCAGTCCGGGGCGATCTTCGTGTACTTCCTCGGGCCGGAGGGGCTCACCTACGAGTACTCCTACGGCGTCCGGCGGATCACCGACGAGGCCATCTGGCGACCGCGGTTCTTCGATCCGGCCGAGCGGGGCTCGATCGACATGTGGCTCGGCCCCACCCAGAAGCCCCACACCCAACCGCAACTGCGCGCCCAGGAGGCGAGTCGCACATGATCTTCGTGACGCATGCGATCCCCGTCAACGAGCCGGGCCACCCGGCGATCACCCGCGCGATGCTGTGGGACGGGCTGGTGCAGAAGGCGAACAATGCGCTCCCGTTCGTCCCGTCGATGACGGACTGCGTCGTGACCGCCCGGCACAGCGACACCGTGTTCGACCGCGACATCGTGTTCAAGGGCCAGCCCTTCACCGAGCGGATCACCCTCGAGGAACCGCACCGGGTGGTGTTCACGCGCACCGCGGGCCCGGTGCTGGGCACGATCGCGAACGAGATCGAGGGGGATGGCTCCGACCTGGTGCTGCGCTTCAGCTTCGCGCTGGTCGTGGCCGATGCGCCGGGCGGGTCGGCGGGCGAGCAGCAGCACGCCGACCAGATGACCGACAGCTATCGCGGTGCGGTCGCCGCCACGCTCGATGCCGTCCGGCGCATCGCCGGCGGCGCAACCGTCTGATCCCCGACCGGAAGGTACGACGACGATGTCCGACTGGATCACCGACTACTACGCCGACGTCGACGCGATGAACCTCGACGCGTACGTCGCCCATCACGCGGAGGACGCCGAGGTGATCTTCGCGAACAACCCGCCCGCCGTCGGCCGGGAGGCGATCGGCGCGTCCATCGGGGGCTTCTGGACGCTGATCGGCGGGCTGCGCCACGAGGTGCACCACCGCTGGGACGTCAACGACGGGAACACCGCAGTGCTGGAGGTGACCACCCACTACACGACGCACGGTGGCACCGCCGTGTCGATGCCGTGCGTCTCGATCCTCGACCGCAACGCCGACGGGCAGGTCACCTCCCTGCGCGTGCACATCGACCTGGCACCGCTGTTCGGGGCGATCCAGGCCGAAGCCCCCGAGGCCGCCGCGGTCTCGTGACTACTTGATCGACATCCCGGCGTCGACGGGCAGTGCGACGCCGGTGACGTAACGCGCCTCGTCGGAGGCCAGGTAGAGCATCGCGTTGGTGACGTCCTCGCACTCCACCCACGGCACCGGCAGCAGGTTGATGCCGCGGTAGAGGTCGATGACGTCGTCGAGGGTCGGCGCGTCGAGGTCGGGACGGAAGATGCGCCAGTTGTTCTCGTTGAGCAGCAGCGGCGTGGGCACGGTGGTGGGGTGGATGGAGTTGGCGCGGATCGAGTGCTGCGCCAGCTCCACCGCGAACGAGCGCATGAGGCCGACCACGCCGTGCTTGGCGGCCGAG
>Ga0307513_10013352_pt1 | contig 10086 bp, 8 predicted proteins | sample 15_EM_MG_FD_202174 | JGI IMG/M metagenome (GOLD analysis project Ga0307513, IMG submission 202174) | Populus trichocarpa ectomycorrhiza microbial communities from riparian zone in the Pacific Northwest, United States - 15_EM | ecosystem: Host-associated > Plants > Roots > Unclassified | place...
CGGATAGGACGTCTTCGCGTGAGGCGGACATCCGACACATGCCGGTACGCCTCACGATATATTTAGTCAATTAGATTTATCGCCATGTAGGTAGTTTTACGAAGCAGACATCCTGGCTTCGCCAACGAATGGCTGCTTAGAGCCCTTTGTTTGAGCGGGGTTTTTACCCCAAAACCGGTGCCCACTTTTGGGCAAACCCTGCTTAGGGCGGTCTGGGATGAGGCAAGAGGCAAAACGCAGGCCCTGCCCTCCCCTCACGACCAGATCAGCCCGCCACGAACGGCTCCAGCCCCGAAAGCCGCATCTTCGGCTCCGGGTGCGCGGCCTTGCGCGGGCCGAATTTCTCCACATGCTCACGAATATGGGCGATGTGCTCCGGCGTCGAGCCACAGCAGCCGCCGACGATGTTGACCAGCCCGTCGCGCGCCCATTCCTCCATCTTGCAGGCCATCTCGTGGGGCGTCTCGTCATATTCGCCCATGGCGTTGGGCAGGCCCGCATTGGGATAGGCCGAGACGAGGCATTCGGCGACGGCGGCGATCTCGGCCACGGCCGGGCGCAGATGTTCGGCCCCGAAGGAGCAGTTGAGACCGATGGAGAACGGCCGCAGATGCCGCATCGAATACCAGAACGCTTCCGGCGTCTGGCCGGACAGGTTGCGCCCCGACAGATCGGTGATCGTGCCGGAGATCATCACCGGAAGCGTCACGCCCGTCTCGTCGAACATTTTCAACACCGCAAAGCCGGCGGCCTTGGCGTTCAGCGTGTCGAAGACGGTTTCGATCAGGATCAGGTCCACGCCGCCTTCGATCAGCGCGCGGGTCTGCTCGGAATAGGCCTCCACCAGTTCGTCGAAGGTGACGTTGCGAAAGCCGGGATTGTTGACGTCGGGCGAAATGGACGCGGTGCGGTTTGTCGGACCGATGGCACCGGCCACGGCGCGCGGGCGGCTGGGATCCTTGGCCTCATACAGATCAGCCGCCTCACGGGCGAGACGCGCCGCTGCGACGTTGATCTCATAGCTCAGCGCTTCCATGCCGTAATCGGCCATGGAGATCGCTTGCGCGTTGAACGTGTTGGTCTCCACGATATCCGCGCCGGCCGCAAAATACTGCTCATGGATCTCGCGGATGATCTGCGGCTGGCTGAGCACCAGCAGGTCGTTATTGCCCTTGATATCGCTGGGCCAGTCCTTGAAGCGTTCGCCCCGATAGCCCGCCTCGTCCAGCCTGTGCCGCTGGATCATCGTGCCCATCGCCCCGTCGATGATGAGGATTCGTTCCCGCGCGGCGGCCTTCAGCGCGGCGATGCGTTGCTCGCGGGTCATCGGCACATAGGTTTCGGGCGCATGGGTGTCGCGTGCGCCGGCATTGATGGCATGGGCATTGAGGGTATGGGTCATGGCACTGTTTCCGTTCTTGTTCGCGGCGGCCGGGGTCAAAGCGCCGGCTCGGGCGCGCGCTCGGCGACGGCCGGGTTCTCCGCCTTCGGCCGGATGCCGAGGAGATGGCAGATGGCATAGACCAGCTTGGCGCGGTTGAGCGTGTAGAAGTGGAAGTCCGTCACGCCCTGTTCGCGAAGGCCGAGCGCCTGTTCGGCGGCCACCGTCGCCGCCATCAAATGGGTGGTCTCGACATCGTCGTCGAGCCCATCGAAACGGCGCGCGACCGCATCGGGAATTTTCGCGCCGCATTGCCCGGCGAACTTGGCCACCTGCACGAAATTGTGGATCGGAATCAGCCCCGGCACGATCGGCACGTCGATGCCGCGTGCCCGCACCCGGTCGAGATAGCGGAAATAGTGGTCGTTATCGAAGAAGAACTGGGTGATCGCGCGCGTTGCTCCGGCGTCGATCTTGGCCTTGAGATTGTCGATATCGGTCTCGACGCTCGCCGAATCCGGATGCTTCTCCGGATAGGCTGCCACGGAAATCTCAAAGCCGCCGATACGCCCGATGCCGGCGACCAGGTCCGCCGCGTTGATATAGCCGCCCGCATGGGGATGATACGTCTCGCTTGCGCCGCCCGCCGGATCGCCGCGCAGGGCCACGATATGGCGCACGCCGGCCTGGGCATAGGCGCGGATCACCGCGTCCACCTCCTCGCGGGTGGCGGCGACGCAAGTGAGATGCGCGGCGGGCTTCAGCGGCGTCTCGCGCACCAGCCGGGCGACCGTCGCATGCGTGCGCTCGCGCGTGGAGCCGCCCGCGCCATAGGTTACGGAGACAAATTCGGGATCAAGGGGGCTGAGCCGGTCGATCGCCTGCCAGAGCGCTGCCTCCATCTTCTCCGTCTTGGGCGGGAAGAATTCGAACGATACTGCGATGTTGCCAGCCTCATGGCGGGGGCCACCGCGATGCGCCGCATTGTCGTGTGCGTGGTTCAAAGAAGGTGCTCCTCCACTGGGAATTCCGCGCCGAGGCGCATTTTGTCCATTTGCTTGTCCGGCCGGACCGCCAGCCAGATCGAGACGGTGAGCTTGCCCAGGCTGGCGCGCGGCGGCTCCACGGTGCGGTAGCTTTCCGCCTTCAGGCCGGCTTTCTCGAACCAGCCATCCACCAATTCGGGTTCGAAACCGAGGCGGCGATGGGAATAGTCCTCCCGCAGCACATCCAGCCCATGCGGGGCGAAATCGGCGATCAGCAGCCGTCCGCCGGGTTTCAGCACCCGCGCCGCCTCCGCGACCGCCTTGGCCGGATCGTCAAGGAAATGCAGCACCTGATGGATGATCACCGCGTCGGCCGCCGCCTCGGGCAGGTCGATGCTGAAGATATCGCCCTGGCGGACTTGCGCATGGCTGATGCCGCGCGCCGCCAGCTTGGCCCTGGCGAAATTCAGCATGTTGCGATTGATATCGTAGCCCACCACCCGCTGCGCGCGCGGCGCCACGAGTTCGAGGATGCGGCCGGTCCCCGTGCCCAGATCCGCGATCAGGCCGAACGGCCCCGGGCCCAGCAGCGCCAGAATGGCCGCCTCGACCTGCTCTTCCGGCGCATGCATGGCGCGGATTTCGTCCCAGGCACCGGCATGCACCTCGAAATAGGCTTGCGCCGCCTCGCCGCGCTCGCGCTTCACCGCCTCGGCGCGGGACATATCGCGGGCAATCACCGGGTCGGCTGGGTCGAGCGAGCGGAGCAACCGCTCGATGATGCGGGCCGGCTCGCCCCGCTCGCGCAACCGGAAGAACACCGACGAGCCTTCCTGGAAGCGCACGGCAAGCCCGGCGTCGGTCAGCAGCTTGAGATGACGGCTAAGCCGCGGCTGGCTTTGCGACAGGATCTGCGTCAGATCCTTGACGTTGTATTCGCCATGGGCGAGCAGCGCCAGAATGCGCAGCCGGGTGATCTCACCCGCCGCTTTCAGCGCTCCCACCAGTTTTGACGAAGACAGACCGTCTCGCATTTCCAATGCCTTAGCCTCGGACCGCCTGGGCTTGCCAGGAACGGCGAGGCTCCTTCCTCTGTTATTCGAGCGCGATCCTCGCCGCGCCCCCGCTCCCATGGGCGCGGCCCCTTCGCGGCGCGCAACGGCGGAAGCGCTCTGGCGGAGATCACACCCAGGCTCACGATATAAACATATCTTTATATCCTTGTGCAGACCAGGAATGTCAATCCCTTCCCCGCGTTTAACGCCGCATTAACCCTTGGTGATTATTTTTGCGTTAAAGGTATGGTGTGGCTCGACCTGACGTTGCGTCACGACTGTGCGTTCTGTTGCGTTTGGACGGTGGAATGGCTGTGTTGTCCTCGCCTGCTCTGGGTTCCGGCCGTATCGTCCTGGGCGATTGCCTGGACGAACTCAAGGCCCTCCCCGCCGCATCGGCCGATCTGGTGTTCGCCGATCCGCCCTATAATCTCCAACTCGACGGCGAGCTTTTGCGCCCCAACAACACCCGCGTCGACGGCGTGCATCAGGATTGGGACAAATTCTCAAGCTTTGCCACCTATGACGCGTTCTCCCGCGCCTGGCTCGCCGAATGCCGCCGTATCCTCAAGCCGGACGGCGCCATCTGGCTGATCGGCAGCTATCACAACATCTTCCGGCTTGGCGTCGCATTGCAGGATCTGGGCTTCTGGCTGCTCAACGATGTGGTGTGGCGCAAGACAAACCCGATGCCGAATTTTCGCGGCCGCCGCTTCACCAACGCCCATGAGACGCTGATCTGGGCCTCGCGCGGGGAGACCTCGCGCTACACCTTCAATTACGAGGCGCTGAAAGCCTTCAACGACGATGTGCAGATGCGCTCTGACTGGCTGATCCCGATTTGCAGCGGTCCGGAGCGCCTGAAGGACGAGGGCGGCCGCAAGGCGCATCCCACGCAGAAGCCCGAAGCTTTGCTCGCCCGCGTGCTGCTGGCGACGACCCATCCCGGCGATCTGGTGGTGGACCCGTTCTTCGGCACCGGCACGACCGGCGCGGTGGCCAAGCGCCTGGGCCGGAATTACCTCGGCATCGAGCGCGACGCCGATTATGCCCGCGCCGCCGAGGAGCGCATCGCCGCCGTCATGCCGCTCTCATCGGAGGACGTGAAAATCATGCGCGGCAAGCGCAACGAGGCCCGCATTCCGTTCGGCACATTGCTGGAGCTGGGGATGATCAAGCCGGGCGCAACGCTTTACGACGCCGCGGCTACGCTGAAGGCGCAAGTGCGCGCCGACGGGACGCTCGCTCTTGCGGGCGAGCAGGGGTCAATACACAAGATGGGCGCCTTTGTGCAGGGCCGTCCAGCCTGCAACGGCTGGACCTTCTGGCACTACAAGTCGGAAGGCGGCCTTCAGCCCATCGACGTTCTTCGGGACCAGGCGCGCAAGCAACTCGGCCTTGCGTTGCTCTGACCCCCTAGAGCGGGATCACTTCCGGTGGCCACACCACAATTCGGTGGCCGCTCTGTGTTCTTAACTGTCGCACGTGATTTTGCAGGAAAACTGGTTCCCACCTTTCCTGCTCGCGCTCTAGTGCACTGACGCATTCACTTCGTTCATGCGCCCGCGCCCTAGCTTCTTGTTTGTGCATCGATTCTACCAAACTCCGGCTGTCGCATCCGTTTCGATGCATTAGCGATGCCTATTCGGCCGCCATTAGCCTTGTATCCGCAAGCGGACCGGCGCGGCGCAGATTCACCGAATTGTAAGCCTGGCAATGGGAGCATACGAGATAGCGCTCGATACCACGGCCGGTGCCCCAGCCATATTCCATATCGCGCACCTGAAGCGCGGGCGTGCCGCATTCCGGGCAGCCCACATGCTCGGCGGATTCGCAGACCAAACGCTGCGCGACGGAGACCCACAATTGACGCTTGGTTCTCATCTCTCTCATTTCCTTCCTCCAGACCTGGGCTCATGGGCCCCTTTTGTTGTCCCGTCCAAAATAGAAAGCATTGGTTGAGGATATTGCCTATTTACCCGCAACCCGTGCACTATGGTGGTTAGGAAAGCATAAAGAGTTCAGAGCGAACGGTCTGACTCTTCGCATCTGAAAGATTAACACCGTCCGAACAATGAATCTGTGACTTTTATGCCAGTTAGTGCGATTAGCGCCACAAAGCGGCGGAAAATCCACATTTCCATCAGCTTGGATATGGGCTTGACAAGCTTACCGACCAGTCGCTTATGCTGACCCGGTCAGTTGGCCGGATGGCCGCTGCGGCTTTGTGTCGCAGAGGAAAGTCCGGGCTCCATGGAATCACGGCGCCGGATAACGTCCGGCGGGGGTAACCTCAGGGAAAGTGCCACAGAAAGCAAACCGCCCCGGCTCGCCCGGGGTAAGGGTGAAAGGGTGCGGTAAGAGCGCACCGCGTTCCTGGCAACAGGGACGGCAGGGCAAACCCCGCTGGGAGCAAGACCGAATAGGGGTGACACGCGCAGGCATCGGTTCGCCGGTTCCGCCAGGCCCGTTTCCAGGCCGTCGCCCGGGTTGGTTGCTTGAGTCGCCCGGCAACGGGCGTCCCAGATGAATGGCCATCACGGGGCAGAAATGCTCCGCACAGAACCCGGCTTACAGGCCAACTGACATTACATTCAGCCAGCATTCACCCGCGAACGCTCAATCATTGATCCCAGCGCAATGCGGGGACGGAACCGCGCGCTATAAGGCGTGTTGCTGTTCTAAGCAGGGTTTCCCGAAAGTGGTCACCGTTTTTTGGGATAAAACCCCGCTAGAACAAAGGAATCAAGCAGCCATCCGTTGGCGAGGCCATGAATGTCTGCTTAGAACTGAACCGAGGGGATCTTATGTCAAAATTTCAAATGCTTAGCACGGCCGCGCTGGCTGGCGTTGCTGGTATGTCGCTGATGCTGCTTGGCTCGGTCGGCGCCGATGCCGCCAAGAATCATGACGGCGTGCGTGTCGGCGTGCTCTCCTGCCAGGTGGCCGGCGGCCCCGGCTTCGTTTTCGGCTCCAGCAAAGCGCTGCGCTGCCGCTTCGAGAGCGCGGGCGGCAGGTACGAGCGTTATGTCGGCACGATCGACAAGTTCGGCATCGATATCGGCGTCACCGGCCCGGCGTCCATGACATGGGCGGTGTTCTCGCCGACGAGCGACGTGCGGCGCGGCGCGCTGGCGGGCAATTACGCGGGCGTTTCCGCCGAAGCGACCGTCGGCGTCGGTGCCGGCGCGAACGTGCTGGTCGGCGGATCGAGCAAGACCATTTCCCTCCAGCCGCTGAGCGTGCAGGGCCAGACAGGCCTCAATGCCGCGCTCGCGGTTTCCGGGCTGGCCCTGCGTCGGTCATAGGCGCTCCCCGTCTTCGCCTAACAACACGCTCTCCGGCGCGAGTCGGGGGGCGTTTTTTTGCGCCTGAGGACAAGCGCTGAATGCCCCGCGAAGATAGGGAGGCCCCCTCCCCGGTTTTGGAAACCATGCGAAAACAAAGGACTCGACGCCGGCATTCGTTGGGCGACAGGAATGCGGACGCCCGCCGCAGCCATTTCACAGGGATGGAACAAGGCAGCAACTCAACTTAAGCTTGACGAAATTCCCGGCGCCATCAATGGTTGCATTTATCGTCTTTAACTCGTTCTGGTAGCAAAAGATGACGATGATAAAAACCATGCGTCCGCTTACGGACTACGATATGCGCCGGGCGGAACGGATCTACGCCCGCTCCTCCATCTTCACCAGCTGGGTGATTTGCGCCCTGCTTACAGCGGTCTTCGCCTGGACGCTTCGCCAAGAGCCGTTCGCGTTGCCGCCTTTAGCGATTCAAGCTTCGGCATTGCTGATCAACGCACTGTGCTGGTGGCTCTGCACCACGCGCATCTGGTTCAAGCTCGACAACCCCAGCCGGTCCGCCGCCAGGCGGCTACGCGAAGCCCTGCAAAGCCTGAAGACCGCGCTGGAGTATAATCGCCGGAAATGAAACGCCCGGCCATGAAACGTGCCGTATTGAAACGCAATCGCCTTGGCTCCGCCGGCATTTCGCGTCCGGGAACATCATTCCAGACGTGCCCGCGATAAGCCGATAGGCGAATGCCGCGTTTTCAATGCCAAATCTCAAACGCCAAGTTTCCATGAGCTTGCCTCACGGAGACTTGGCAAGCGCGGCCATGCCCGGTGCAATGGGCCGATAGGCCGAGCAACATGCGTCTGGCGGGGCGCCTTTCGCGTTTAGAGCGGCGGATTTTGAATCGGACCCGGAATCGCCGCTCTATTCCTTTGTTTAAGCATCGGATTTATCCGAAAACCGCTTCACACTTTTCGGTCCGATGCTCTAACCAGCCATTCCTGGCTTCGCCAACGAATGGTTGGTTAGAGTCCTTTGTTTAAGCATCGGACCGAAAACCGCTTCGCACTTTTCGGTCCGATGCTCTAGGCCTTCTCGCACCAGAATTGGTACATCCCATCGAAGGTGCGCGGAAACTGCTCCTCGAAGTGATGCCAATTGGTCAGCGTTCCCGGCCAGCTATCGTCGGGAAAGGTCGCGGTGAACTTTGTATAGACCGGCGACGCCAGCAGAAAGCCGCGAAAGATCAGCCCGGCCTCGGCCAATTGCGTTTGCAGCTCCGGCAGATTGATGGTCGTTTCCTGCGGGTGCAGCACCAGATCGCGGAATTCGTTCAGCGTGTAGAAATCCTGTGAACGCAGCAGCAACGGGTCCTGGCCGGTGGTGATCAGCTTTGCCCGGTAACGCCGCGCGGTGTTGTCATCCGCGCCGGCCCCCGGAAAAGCCGCGTCACGGCGCAGCCGGGTGATGTTGCGGCGGGCGATGGTGCTGTAGAGGCCGACATACATCAGGCCGCCCTGGCGCAGCCTGTCCCCCATCGCGCGAAGGCCCGCGAACGGATCGGCGAGATGGTGCAGCACGCCAACCGCCTCGATGATGTCGAACAGCTCCGCATTTTCTCCAAGCGTCAGCAGATCGCCCTGGGCAAAGCGCAGATTGTCGATGCCGAAGCTGGCGGCCTTGGCCTGCCCGTAGGCCAGGCTGCGGCGGCTCAGGTCGATGGCCAGCACGTCGGAATTCTCGCCAAAGCGCAGCGCCGAGGCGATGGCCTGCCGGCCCGTGCCCGCGCCCGCGATCAGCACCTTGAAGGGCGCGTCGAAGAAGGTCAGGCGCTCCGGACTGAAGAAGCGCTCCAGACGGCGGCGCGCCGAGCCCTTCGCCGGCACCGGAAGGCTGGTCCAGCGCGGATAGGGATGGTCATGATATTGCTGGCCCACGCGCAGCGAGGTGGCGTCGCGAATTTCGCCGATGGTGGTCAGCTTGTCGGCGAGCGCGGCCAGTTCCTCATCCTGCTTCAGCCGTCCGGCGACGACCTCCGCCAGGATGCGCGGACGCACCTTGCGGCAATCGGCGCTGGTGAAATGCCCCTCGATCACCACCTCCGGAGGGTGATACAGAAGCTGCCAGAGCAGGCGCTGCGACGCCTCCACGCAGCCCGTCTTCAGCGCCTCCCAATCGACGGGCGAACGGGCGAGCTTCTCGGCCTCGTCATCGCCGAGGGCGAAGACATGATCGTTGTTGAAACATTGCTGCAAGAGCGCGCAGGCAAAGCCAAGCAGCGCCTTATCGGCGTAGCGGCTATCCGCCATCTCCAGAAGCATGACGCGGCGCATCGCGCCAAGAAGCTTCTCCACATCGATATCGCGGTTGATACCGAGCGTCAGGGCGGCATGCAGCAACGGATGCGAAAGGGTTTTGTCGGTGCGCTTGAGCAGCAGCGCGCGGGCGGCTTCCCGTGCATTGCCCATCGAGGCCTGATGCACCGCCCCGCCAAGCATGGTGGTGGCACGCAAGAAGGACATCGCCGTGGCGGCGAGCGGCTCGCGGTCGATATGCTCGAAGGCAAAGGCGGCGAGCAGGCCATAGGGGTCGAGGTTGCCCGGCGCGTTCAGCACATAGCGCGCGGAGAGCGCCGACAGGCGTTTGGCCGCGTCGATCCAGTTCCCGCGCAACCTGAGCGCGCGCGTAAGTTGCGTGGCCGCCTCGTCGATCTCGCCCAGCCGCTCCTTGGCACTCGCCAGATTGAACAGCGGAATCGGGTCGCGCGGAGCAGCCTGATGCGCCTTCTTGAAGAAGTTCGCAGCCAAGTTGAACCGACCGGCGATGAACGCTTCGGTGCCATCTTTCAGAAAGTCGGACTGGGGCAGACGCGCCCGGCTCACGCGATTCATTTTGGTTGCGTAACGCATTGGCGCGAAAAAGCCAAGCGTCGCTCTCGCCTCAATCCGGCCTCTGGGAAAAGAAACTTTTTCCCACCGCATCGATAGGGGGGTACACGATGCCCCAGCGCACAAAAAACACGTGTCAAAACATGACGTTCACCGCAAAATACAGAAATCGCGGCGAGCGCGCTGCGGTGCCCTCGCGGGCTATCGTCGGCGCCCCCAAACGGCAGCCCGCTGCCACCTCGCTATTGGCGCGCCACATCCGCGAAAGCTGGCGCGATCGCCGCAACCTTCGCGGACATGCTGGCGGTCAGCGGCAGGCCCGCTCGGAGCCGGGGTGGAAACGGTTTTCCATCACCTCGATGAGGCCCTCGTAAAATGGCTTCTCGACCTTGGGAAAGGTGACGCTCAGCGCCGTGATGACGCCGTTCCCGCAGGAGAACATCACCTTCTGGTAATAGATGCTGTCGCCGCGATAGCCG
>Ga0307513_10013353_pt1 | contig 10086 bp, 9 predicted proteins | sample 15_EM_MG_FD_202174 | JGI IMG/M metagenome (GOLD analysis project Ga0307513, IMG submission 202174) | Populus trichocarpa ectomycorrhiza microbial communities from riparian zone in the Pacific Northwest, United States - 15_EM | ecosystem: Host-associated > Plants > Roots > Unclassified | place...
TGCGGAGTACGAACTCCTGCTGACGGTCCACTTCAACCCCTAGTGACGCTAAAGCTGTGGTGTGGCTCTACCTGCGCAAAGCTGGCGGATCAGTCTCCCGCCACGCCGTTACACCGACGTTACGTGAAGCAGGCGCTGTCCGCCGTACCGGGTCCTGGCGCAACCTGTCCGGTTCGTGGCCGTTGATACCAAACGTACGGGAGGGGACGAGCACATGCCACGATTCCGCATGATCGCCGGCGGGGTCGCGCTCGGCGGCGCGCTGGCCGCCGTGCTCGCGCTGGCCGGGGTGATCCATGTGCGGGTGCACAGCGCCGACGGCGCGGCCGCACCGAGCCCGTCCGCGCTGGCCGGGCCGCTGACCGCGACGCAGCCGGAGCTGGCCGACGGGCTGCTGGAGGACCACGACCTGCCCGAGGGGTACCGCTCCGCGCCGGCCACCCACCCGACGCCGGTCGGGGACGGCCGCCGCACCGAGCGGTGCCAAGCGCTCTTCGAGCGCCCCTGGGACCTGACCGGCGCGCGGGACAAGGCCGTCGCCGACTTCGCCGAGCGCCAGCGTGCCGCGCTGCTGCGCCAGGCGCTCGCGCTCTTCGAGCCCGGCGGCGCCACCCAGGCGGTGGGCGAGCTGCGCCGGGCGTCCGGCACGTGCCCGGAGTTCGACGCCCGTCTTGAGGACGGGACCGCCGTCCGGGTCCAGCTCCGCGAGATGGCACTGCGGCGGGTTGGCGACGAGGCCTACGCGGTCAGGCTCACCGCACGTCCGCTGGGCCACCGCGCGGGAGGGGGTACGCGCCACGGCTACCTGGCCGTCGGGCGCCTGGGCCCGCTGCTGTCGGTCCTGCGTCACCTGGGCACCGCGGCGACGGTCGACGCCGGGCAGGTCGCGGACGTGTTGACCCGGGCGCTGCGCCGCGCCGCCCCGCTCGTACCCCCGGATCCGGATCGCCCCCGGCGGACGCCCGACGAGCGCGGTCTCACACCGCATGAACGGCCAACACTTGGGAAGATGAGGTCATGCCGTCACTGCGCCTCGCCCTCGCCCAGGTAAACCCGACCGTCGGCGACATCTCCGGCAACGCGGCCACCGTGCGTGAGTGGAGCCGGGCCGCCGCCGACGCGGGCGCCCAGCTCGTCGCGTTCCCCGAGATGATGCTGACCGGCTACCCGGTCGAGGACCTCGTCTTCCGGGAGTCGTTCGTGGCCGCCTCCGTGGCCGCGCTGGAGCGGCTCGCCAGCGATCTGGCCGCGGACGGCCTCGGTGACCTCGCGGTCGTGGTCGGCTACCTCGACACCGACGGCCCGGCCCGGATCAGCGCCGAGGCCGAGCCCGACCGCGGCCCCCGGGACGCGCTGGCGCTGCTGCACGGCGGCCGGGTGGCGGCCAGGTACTACAAGCACCACCTGCCCAACTACGGGGTGTTCGACGAGGACCGCTACTTCGTGCCCGGCGACTTCCTCACCGTGGTGCGGATGGCCGGCGTCGACGTCGCGCTCACCGTCTGCGAGGACATCTGGCAGGCCGGCGGCCCGTTCGCGATCGCCCGGGCGGCACGCGTCGGCCTCGTCGTCAACATCAACGGCTCGCCGTACGAGCTGGACAAGGACGACGTGCGGCTGCCGCTGGTCGCCCGCCGGGCCCGCGAGGCCGGCGCCCCCGTGGCGTACGTGAACATGGTCGGCGGCCAGGACGAGCTGGTCTTCGACGGTGACTCGATGGTGGTCGCCGCGGACGGCACGCTGCTGGCCCGCGCGCCGCAGTTCGCCGAGCACCTGCTGATCCACGACCTCGACCTCCCCGCGTCCGACCCCGCCGCGCCCGAGGGCGACCTCGGCGAGATGAGCGTGCGGCGGGTGGCCGTCGACCCGCTGCGGCCGGCGCCGCAGACCCGCGTCGAGGGCGGCTCGGCCGAGCGGGTCACCGACGACGCGGAGGTGTGGCAGGCGCTGGTGCTCGGCCTGCGCGACTACGTCCGCAAGAACGGCTTCGGCTCGGTCGTCCTCGGCCTCTCCGGCGGCATCGACTCCTCGGTGGTGGCGGCGATCGCGGTCGACGCGCTCGGCCCGGATCGGGTGGTCGGCATCTCGATGCCCAGCCAGCACTCCTCCGAGCACTCCCGCGACGACGCGGCCGACCTCGCCAAGCGCACGGGCCTCGACTACCGCATCGAGCCGATCCAGCCGATGGTCGACGCGTTCCTCGCCAACATGTCGCTGTCCGGCCTCGCGGTGGAGAACCTCCAGGCGCGCGTCCGCGGCGTCATCCTCATGGCACTGTCCAACCAGGAGGGTCACCTGGTACTGACGACGGGCAACAAGAGCGAGCTGGCCGTCGGGTACTCCACTTTGTATGGTGACTCGGTCGGCGGCTTCAACCCGCTCAAGGACGTGCCGAAGACGATGGTGTGGGCACTGGCCCGCTGGCGCAACGGCGAGGCCGAGCGGCGCGGCGCCGAGCCACCCATCCCGGAGAGCGCGATCACCAAGCCGCCCAGCGCCGAGCTGCGCCCGGGACAGTTGGACACCGACTCGCTCCCGGACTACGACGAGCTGGACGCGATCCTCTTCGGGTACGTCGACGGCGACAAGGGCCGCGACGACCTGGTCGCCGACGGCCACGACCCGGCGTTGGTCGACAAAGTGCTGCGAATGGTCGACCTCGCGGAGTACAAGCGCCGCCAGTCCGCGCCCGGCACCAAGATCTCCATAAAGGCATTCGGCCGTGATCGCCGCCTGCCGATTACGAACAGGTGGCGCGAGCCCTCCGACCGGTAGCATGAGGAGATCGAGGGAGGTGAGCCATGACCATGGTCGATCCGAGGCCGCGTCTCCGCGTCGATCTGCCCGTTTACGAGCTCACGCTTGACGACGTGGCGGAGCTGGCCGCCGCGGACGAGCAGGGCCATCGTTACGAGCTGGTCGAGGGTAATCTCCTCATCATGGCGCCGGCCGATGTCGACCACATGCGCGTCATCACACAGCTATTGGTTTGGTTTGTTGCAAACGGCTACGCCCAGGATCTGGTGCTCCCGACGCCTGGACTGCGCATCAAGGGCCGGTCGTCCGGCCGTAACCCGGACCTTATGGTGCTACGCCGGCCGGTTTCCGGAGACATCGTCTGGGTCGAGCCGGAGGATGCGCTTCTGGTGGTCGAGGTCGTCTCGCCGAGCACCCGGAGTGAGGATCGGCTCCGCAAGCCCGCCGAGTATGCCGGAGCCGGAGTCCAACACTTCTGGCGGATCGAGCGTGACGCCGGCCCGGCGACCGTGCACATGTTCGAGCTCGGGCTCGACGGGCGGGGCGAGCGGGCCTACATCGGCCACGAGGCCGTGCGGCTGGACCGCCTGCTCCAGGGTGCGCCGCCCGCGCTCGCGTAACGCGTGTGAAATCTTCCACTAACATCTGACGTGTCCGGTAGGTGCGGTGGGACAGTTGCTCCAGATGCCCGGGGACCGCGTGTGCGGCCTCGAGGGAGAGGAGACGACGATGTCAGAGCCAAGCCTCTACGGTGGCGCAGCCAACCGACGGATCCGCACGCGTGACCTGATCGCGGCGAAGCAGCGCGGCGAGCGCTGGCCGATGCTCACCTCGTACGACCAGTACACCGCCGGCATCTTCGACCAGGCGGGGATCCCCGTGCTGCTCGTCGGCGACTCGGCGGCCAACAACGTATTCGGGTACGAGACGACCGTGCCGGTCACGGTCGACGACCTGCTCCCGCTCGTCCGCGCCGTGGTGCGCGCCACAAAGCGCACACTCGTCGTGGCCGACCTGCCCTTCGGCTCGTACGAGGAGGGCCCCATCCAGGCCCTCCGGACGGCCGTCCGGTTCATGAAGGAGGGCGGCGCCCACGCGGTCAAGCTGGAGGGCGGCCGCCGCGTCGCCGAGCAGATCGCCGCGATCACCGGCGCCGGCATCCCGGTGATGGCGCACGTCGGCTTCACGCCGCAGAGCGAGCACGCCATCGGCGGCTACCGCGTGCAGGGCCGCGGCGACGCGGCCGACGACGTGGTCGCCGACGCCCTCGCGGTGGCGGAGGCGGGCGCGTTCGCGGTGGTGCTGGAGATGGTGACGAGCGAGGTCGCCAAGCGCATCACCCACGATCTGGCGATCCCCACGGTCGGCATCGGCGCCGGTCCGGACACCGACGCCCAGGTGCTGGTCTGGCAGGACATGGCCGGCCTGCGCACCGGCCCGATGCCCCGCTTCGTCAAGCGCTACGCCGACCTGGCCGGCGCCCTGACCGAAGCCACGAAGGCCTTCGCCGACGAGGTCCGCGGCGGCGAGTTCCCCGGCCCGGAGCACGCGTTCCACTAGCCACGACGTTTCGCGGCCGCCGGTGCCTGAGCACCGGCGGCCGTTCGCTATCCGGCGCGGGTGAACAGGACGCGCCGCTCCCCCGGCTCCGCCGTCACGAGGCGGACCCGGATGCGCTCGCCGAGCGGGAGGTCCCCCTCACAGCGGGCGCGGACCGGCGGGTCGTCGAGCGCGATCATCCCGCCGGGTACCCGTTTGGGGCGGTCGTCCAGATCGAGCACCGCGGCGTCGAACTCCTCGCCCACGCGCCCGGCCAGTAGGACCGCCTCGGTCAGGTCGACCGCCGCGCGCTCCGCCGCGTTGGCGACCCGGTCGGTGTCGGCCATCACCTCGGGGAGCTTGGGCAGCGCGGCACCGGCCCAGTCGGGCACCGGTGTGCCGGCGGAGAGGGCGAGGCAAACCTCCGTCGCGTACCGGTCGGCCAGGCGGCGCAGTGGGGCGGTCACGTGCGCGTACGGCGCCGCCACCGCACCGTGGCCGGGATCGTCCGGCACCTTCCCGTCGAACGCGGTGTAGCCGGCACCCCGCATCAGCTCGGCGGCGTGGTCGAGGAACGCGGCGCCGCGCGGCTGTGCCGGGTCGACGCTGGCCACCACACGCCCCACCGGCGCGCCATCCGGCCACTCCACGCCCAGCACGGGGGCCGCCGCGCGGAGCTTGGCGATCGCGTCAGCGCGCGGCGGGGGCATCGTACGCAGCAGGCCGACGCCGCCGTCGAGCATGATGCGCGCGGCGGCCATGCCGGTCAGCAGCGAGATCTGCGCGTTGAACTCCTCGACCGCGTACGGCGCGCGGAGCACCAGCCGCCACCCGGTGCCCTCCGGCTCGATGTCCTGCTCGGGGAGTGGGAGGTTGATCGCACCGCGCTCGAGGCCACGCTCCACGAGGAGCGCGCCGAGCTCGGGCAGTGCGGCGATCGAGTCGGGCAGGCGGCCCGCGTCGGCGTCCGCCTGTACGCCCTCGTAGTTGAGCTTGGCGCGGCTGCGCACACGCGCCCGTTCGAGGTGTACGGCCTGGATGTCGCCCGAGGCGTCGAGGTCGACGGTCCACACGACCGCGGCGCGCTCTTGGTCGGGCAGGAGGCTCACCGCGCCCTCGCTGAGCTCGACGGGGTGCAGCGGCACCTTGCCGTCGGGGAGGTACACGGTCTGGCCGCGACGCCAGGTCTCCGCTTCTAGCTCGCCGCCGGGCCGGACGTACGCGGCGACGTCGGCGATCGCGTAGTGCACCCGGTATCCGCCGTCGCGGCGCCCGATCCACATGGCCTGGTCGAGGTCACGCGACGTCGGCGGGTCGATCGTGACGAACGGGATATCTGTGCGGTCGGCGTCCGGAAGTGCGGTGCGATTTGCCGCCTCGTCCGCTTCGCGCTGCGCCGCGGGCGGAAATGCCTCAGGCAGTTCCAGCTCGCGGCGCAGCTTGCCGAAGTCGATGCGGGGTGCGACTACGCGTCGAATAACCACGCGGTCATTCTTACCGCATGTGTCCCACCCCGCCGTACTAGCGGGTGGTGCGGGTGGTCGTCTTGCGGGCGGTGGCCTTACGCGCCGGCGCCTTCTTGGCCGCCGTGGTGGTGCGCTTGGCCGTGGTGCTCTTCGCCGCCGTCGTCTTCTTCGCGGCCGTCTTCTTCGCCGGAGTCGCCTTCGCCGTGGTGGTCTTCTTGGCGGCGGTCTTGCGCGCCGGAGTGGCCTTCGCGGCAGTGGTCTTCCGCGCTGTCGTCGACTTCGCGGCCGCGGTCTTCTTCGCGGTCGTCGACTTGGCGGCGGTCGTCTTCTTCGCCGCGGTCTTCTTCGCCGCAGTCGTCTTCTTCGCGGCCGCCTTGCGCACGGTGGTGCTCTTGGTCGCGGTGGCCTTCTTCGCAGGGGCCTTCTTAGCCGCGGCTCTCGTAGCCGGCGCGGTCTTCTTGGCGGCGGTTTTCTTGGCCGCTGTGGTCTTCTTCGCGGCAGTCGTCTTACGCGCCGTCGTCGACTTCGTCGCCGAAGCCTTCTTCGCCGCGGTGGTGGTCTTCTTGGCGGGAGCCTTCTTAGCCGTCGCCTTGCTCGTGACGGTCTTGCGAGCGGCAGTGGGCGTGGTCGCCGGCACCGCTGCCTTGACCTCTTCCGCCACCGGCTGCGCCTCAGGCGTAGTCGCCGTGCTGTTGTTCGCAGCCGCGCGTTTCGCGGCCGTTGTGCTGGAGGCCTTCTTCGCTACGGCCATCTCTTTCTCCTCCTTGCGTTGCGATCCTCGCCCGGCGTGATGGCCGTGCGCAGCAGAACCGCGTCGATTACTTGTCTTCACCCGTCCAGCGGGCGTCGTCCTCGTCCCACTTCTCATTGCGCTCACGCACCTGCTCGAGCGCACGTTCCGCTTCCTGTGCGGATCCATACGGACCGAGCGTGTACTTGGCCGGGCACGAGTCAGAGTCGTCTTCGACGCGGTGATGACGCACGCACCAGTAGTACTGCGCGTCACTTCCGCTGTTCGTCATGAGATCACTGTGCACCGCAAACCGAACAAGCGCCACCTTTTCCGCAGAAAAATCGGCCGCGCCTCCACAATAGACCAGTCCCCCCGACAACTGTACGCGGCCCGCCGCGTGGCGCGATTCGAAGAGAAAGCCTTATTCGATAAGGGATTTACCCACATAACCGCAAGGACCTACCCACTACAACGCTCATGACCAGGGCGGGAAAAAAATTCTGCCGCGATGACACCCGCGCGGCGTACCTCAGGCTCCACTGTGGCCCCGCTACCGCACCACGCGAGTTGTCTATCGCGCCGCGCGTGCGCTCCTCGCTGGTCGGTATGAGACGCGTGTAGACCCGGAGCGTGAAGCTGGGTCTAAGCGTCCGAGGTACACCGCGAGCGCTTTGATGCTCTCGCGCGCGTCGAGCAGTGCGGAGGCGTAGCTGTCCGAGCTTTCTCGTCGAAGCAGCCGCGGTTGAGCGCCCTGCGCGTAGTGCTAAACATCACGCGCGCTGCGCGCGAGGTGGGCGCGTATGCCACCGTTCCACCCGGTCTCCGCGTACTCGCGGAAGGTCATGCGGCCGGCGGCGGGTCGACATAGGATGCCCGCGCCTTGTACGACTCGACCTCAGCCTCGCGCTGACCGGTCCTCGCTCACCACCGTCGGGCGCCATGTAGCGGACCCGATAGCGCAGTCCGGTGTCGTAGCGAGCGGACTTCACCTTCTCCTTGAACCGACGTCTGTCCTCCCGTGTCCCTTTCCGTATTGTCAGGCGGCGACGGGCGTGGCGCCGGCGATGGCGAAGCCGAGTTCGTGGGCAAGCTCTTCACGGCCGGCTTGGTGTCGAGCGCGGCGAAAGTATTGGCGAGTAGTACGCCTCCGGCGACGCATCTCAGCCAGACGGTCCCGCACGGCGGGCGGGTGGGCGACGGACGAGTCGGCCTGTACGCCGGATTCTGTCCCGGCGGCTTGCACCGCCGAGGGCGGCCATCCATCTCGGCCTACCGTTGCCGGCAGGCTCCAGCGGCCTACCCGCAGGCATCGGACGGGCAGCCCTCAAACGCCTGCGCGAGTCGCCGCCTCGCGGCGGCGGCTCTTCTTGGCCTTGCTCCGGGTGGGGTTTACCTAGCCGCTCCGGTCGCCCGGAGCGCTGGTGGGCTCTTACCCCACCGTTTCACCCTTACCGCACCGCAGCGCGGCGGTCTGTTTTCTGTGGCACTGTCCCGCGGGTCGCCCCGGGTTGCCGTTAACAACCACCCTGCCCTGTGAAGTCCGGACGTTCCTCGGCAACTACGCGCTCCTCCGCGATTGGATGGAGCACGAAGCTGACGCGACCGCCCGGCCGACTCGTCCGTCGCGTCGCTCATCGTACTAGCCTCGCGTTGATGGATCTTCCGGGAATGGCACTGCTCGCCGTGGCGGGGTTGGCCGCGGGGACGGTGAACGCGATCGCGGGTGGCGGCTCGCTCATCACGTTCCCCGCGCTCATCGCGGCGGGGTTGCCACCCGTGGCGGCCAACGTGACGAATTCTGTCGCGGTCAGCCCCGGCTACGTCGGCAGCGTGGTAGGCAGCCGCGCCGATCTGCCGCGCGAACGCGTGCGCGCGCTCGTGCCGGTCGCCGTGCTCGGGGGCTTCGCCGGGTGCGTACTGCTGCTCGCCACGCCGCAGCGCGCGTTCGAGGTCGTGGTGCCGTTCCTCGTGCTCGGCGCGGCGGCGGTGCTCGCGTTCCAGGATCGGCTGCGCCGGCTCGTCGGGCACCCTCGGGGGATGGCACCGCGCCGCCACGCCACCGCGCTGTACGTGTTGGTCGCCCTCGGCGGGGTGTACGGCGGGTACTTCGGCGCCGCGCTCGGTGTGATGCTCGTCGCCGGGCTGGCGCTGCTGCTGGACGAGCGGCTGGCCCGGATCAACGCGCTGAAGAACGTGCTCTCCGCCGTCATCGGCGCGGCCACGGTGGTGGCGTACGCGGTGTTCGGCCCGGTCGACTGGGCGGGTGTCGCGGTGATCGCGCCGGCCACGCTGCTCGGCGGGTACGCGGGCTCACGGCTGGCGCGGCGCCTCCCCAGCACCGTGCTGAAGGCGGTCATCGTGACCGCCGGCACGGTGGTGGGGGTGGTGCTGCTGTGGCGCGCGTTCAGCTGAGGTGGGCGGTCTCGTTCACCATCCGGACGGCCACCCCGCCGTCCGCCCACATGTCCACGATGGACAGGCCGGCGGGGTCGAGGTAGAGACGATGCAGGAACGCGTCACCTGCGGCGAGCGCGTCGCGGAGCAGGATTTTCAGCGGTGACACGTGGGAGACCACGACCACAGTGCCTTCCGGGTACGTCCGGTGCAGCGTCGCCACCACGCGCCGCACCCTGGTCGCCACCGCGCGGAACGACTCGCCTCCCGGCGGCGCCTCCTGAGTGGACCCGAGCCAGCGGTCGATGTCGTCCGGCCACTGCGCGCGGACTTCGGCGAAGGTGCGCCCCTCCCACTCGCCGAAGTCGCACTCGACGAGGTCCGGCTCCACTTCGACCTTCACCCCGCCGAGCGCGGCGGCGATGACCTCCGCGGTGCGGGTACAGCGGACCAGCGGCGAGCTGACCACCGCGGCGACGGAGGGCGCGAGCGCCTTCACCCGCATGGCGGTCGCGCGCGCCTGCGCCAGGCCGATCTCGGAGAGCGGTACGTCGCCCCGACCGGAGTAGCGGCGCTGCGCGGTGAGCCCGGTCGCGCCGTGACGGACGAGCAGCAGGCGGGTGGGGGTCGTGACGGGCGGTTCCCAGGAGGGCTTGACGCCAAGCGGGGCGGGTTCCGCGGTCCGCTCTTTCCCTGCCGCCGCACCCCGGCCCCGCGCGCCGGACACCACGCCCGCCGCGTCGTCCATCGCCTTGTTGGCGAGCGCGTCGGCGTGCTTGTTGCGCTCGCGCGGTATCCACGTGAACGTCACCCGCTCGAAGCGGCGCATGAGCGTGGCAGCCTGCGCCGCCAGCGGGCGCAGGCCCGGATTCTTGATCTGCCAGCGGCCGGACATCTGCTCCACGACGAGCTTGGAGTCCATCCGCACCTCGACCTCGGTCGCGCCGATGTCGGCCGCCGCGCGGAGGCCGGCGAGGAGACCGGAGTACTCGGCGACGTTGTTCGTGGCGATGCCGAGCGCCTCGGCGCTCTCGGCGAGCACCTCGCCCGAGTTGGCCTCGCGCACCACCGCGCCGTAGCCCGCCGGGCCCGGGTTACCCCGAGCCCCACCATCCGCCTCGACAATGACCCGGATATCACTCATAGCGCCTCCTGGTTCGCTCGCTCGTGCGGCGCCAAAGGCGACGTCTTCCCTCG
>Ga0307513_10013355_pt1 | contig 10085 bp, 8 predicted proteins | sample 15_EM_MG_FD_202174 | JGI IMG/M metagenome (GOLD analysis project Ga0307513, IMG submission 202174) | Populus trichocarpa ectomycorrhiza microbial communities from riparian zone in the Pacific Northwest, United States - 15_EM | ecosystem: Host-associated > Plants > Roots > Unclassified | place...
GAGGGAGCTTAGAAAAGATTGAATTTACAAACATGAAGATAAACCTGATATCATTACACGTGTTTTTAGATCAAAGGTTATTGATATGTTAGCCTTCATAAAATCAGGCAAACCTTTTGGTCGGACTTTTGCAAGTACCTTATCTTTTATTTCATTTCTTTTAAAGATTGCAACCTTTTTGTTGCTATTATGATTGTTTATCTTAGTTTTTTTTTTCATTTTATAGATGTTTGTGTAATTTAATTTCAAAAGAGGGGTTTGCCATACACTCATATGTTGATTTGGTTGCACTCGAATTTTAAATGTCGTACAGCTGAAGATGTTGATTCCATTGTTTCAACTAAAATTCCTGACAAATTTACAGATCTAATATGCTATGAAATTGTTTCGAGATTCATGATACAAGGTCCATGTGGTCTTACAAATCCAAAATCTCAATGTATGAATGAGGGAGTTTGCTCAAAAAGATTCCTCACAAACTGTTTTTGATGATAATGGCTTTGTTTATTACAAATGTCGTGATCTTAAAGACAATTTTGTTATAAAAAATAGCATTCAGCTCAATAACAGATATGGTGTTCCATATAATAGGGAACTCTTATTGCGATACAATGCCCACATAAATATTGAGATTTGTTGTTAATCAATGCTAATCAAGTATCTTTTTAAGTATGTAACCAAAGGCTTCGACAGATGTAGAGTTGTTGTTGAAAAAGACCGTACTGATGAGATCCATGCATATATGAATTGTTGTTTTAAATGCCCATATGAAGCGGTCTGACGCTTTCTACAATTTCCAATACATTCAAGATCACCTCCTATTGAACGACTACAAATCCATTTGTCATTACATCAAAATGTTGTTTATTTAGGAAATGAAAGTCTTCCATCAATACTTAAAAAACTAGGTATTGAGAAAACAATGCTCACAGAATGGTTCACACGTAATAGAGTTGATCATGAAGCACGTCAACTTTACTACTCAGAATTTCCACATAAATATATTTGGGATCCTGGTTAAAAGGAGTGGATTCCAAGATTAAAAGGTTTTAGTCTTGGTTGATTAACATATGTTCACTCTGCTTCAGGAGAGCTTTATTTTGTGCGACTACTCCCACATAAGAGGAGCGTTGAGCTTTGATTATCTAAAAAATGTTTCGGGTGTTATGCATCAAACATTTCAACTTGCTTGCAAGAACTTAGGGCTTTTAGAAGATGATAAATAATGGGAAGAGGTTTTTTGTAAGGCCATGACTAATGCAACATCTTCTCAGATTAGGAATCTTTTTTTTAGTGTTATTCTTTTCTGTGATGTTGCTGATCCAGAAGTTTTGTTCAATAAATTCTAGCGCTCAATGTACGATGATATTATCACCCGTTTCAAGTCCAGCTTTGCCATGCCTAATCTTAAATTATTCGATGATGAGCTTAAAAACTATGTTTTATATGAGCTTGAGCTTCTATTCAATGTTGCTGCCTCATCTCTTGAGAAACACAAGCTTCCAATGCATGATGGGCGTTTATTATCAGAAATAAAGAACAAACTTTTGAGAGAAGAACTTAACTATGATATTGCAGATCTTATATGTCAGCATTCGTCAGTTTTTCCACAACTCAATCAATGTCAACTAAATGTTTATGATTGTGTTCTTAAATCTTTCCTTGAAAAAAGACAAGAACTAATTTTTATTCATATTCATTGAGGGACAGGGAAAACATTTTTATGGCATACAATAATTAATCGGTTGAGATTAGATGGTTTGATTGTCCTTACTGTCACATCATCGGGTATTGCATCACTTTTACTACCTGGTGGTCACACAGCTCATTCCAGATTTAAAATCCCCCTAACTGTTTCTGATACTTCATTGTGCAAGATTAAAAAAAAAAACAAACAAACCTTGCACGACTTCTAGAAATGACGTCTCTCGTTGTGTGGGATGAGGCTCCAATGAATAATCGATGTTGTTTTGAGGCATTAGACTGCTCACTTCATGATGTCCTAACAAATGATAACGAATTGCCTAATGATAAACTATTTGGTGGGAAATCAATTTTGTTGGGAGGAGATTTCAGATAGATTTTGCCTGTTATTCCTGGAGGAACAAAGGAAGACATTTTTTATACATCTCTTTGCATCTTTGTTTTGTGATCTAAATTTAAAGTTCTCAATCTTACAGAGAACATGAGGCTATCATGCAATGAACTTTTAGATGATCAAAAGAAAGAAGTTTCTATTTTTTCCAGCTGGATTCTTGCAATTGGTGATGGAACTTATCAGGATGTTTTGTTCCCTGATGATTATGATGTATCCATGATTAAAATACCACAAGATCTTCTCTTTGAAACTAGATCCGACCCAATATTAGCAATTGTCTCTGCTGTGTATCCCTCTATTCGTGACATCAATATTGATCCATGTTATTTTAGAGAGAGAGTAATTGTAACTCCAAGAAATATTATAGTTTCTGAAATCAACGATTGTATCTTTAACATGTTACCGGGAATGAAGCGGATTTACCTAAGTACTGATATTATTTGCAAAGCATCAAGTGATGGTGACAATGTAGATATTTTGTATCCTGTTGAATTTATCAATCAACTTGAGTTCAATGGAGTGCCATCCCACACAATTTTCTTGAGAATTGGCATACCAATAATGCTTTTATGCAATCTTAATTTGTCAGCTGATTTATGTAATGAAACAAGACTTATTGTTACACAGCTTGCCGAGAGGGTCATAAAAGCTCAAATAATAACAAGTTCTTTTATTGGTAATCATGTTTTTATTCCCAGGATTGTTTTTCCAATAAATGATACAAAATGTCCATTCACAATTAAACGAAGACAATTTCCTATAAGATTATGTTATGCTATGACAATAAATAAAAGTCAAGGACAATCGTTGAAGGTTGTTAGAGTTTTTCTTAAGGAACAAGTTTTCACTCATGGACAATTGTACATTGCTCTTTCACGTGTTACCTCAAAACAAGAACTTAAAATTATCACATGCGATGCTGAAGGAAATCATTCAATCTATGTGAAAAACATTGTGTACAAGGATGCTCTTTGCTCTTTATCAATATCATAATCTCTTGGAACCACGTGTTATTTATTTGCCAAGCTTTTGTTCCCTGTTTTTTTTTTTTTTGCTTCTCTAAGGTAAGCTTTTTTGAAAGATAAAATTATTTAATTTGTCCTTTTTTATTTAAGCATGTTTCCTTTTGTTATTTTTCCCTATTCATTTTAAATAATATATTTGCAATACATGCCCCATAATTTACACTTCATATATTCTTTTCGTTAATATTAACTTTATTGTTTTTCTCATTGCTCCTGATATCTTTTTTTTATTAATCACTTGCAGGACAGTGGCTCTACCTATAAAAGAGATTAAAAAATACAACTTCTACCCTTCATTACAAGCTAGAGCCTGTCGTGTTTTGATTGCTCAATTTAATGGCCAGCCTATCAGCTTTTATTGTGTTTTTGTTGATAACCAGGTAAAATTTATCATGAAAATATAACCACTGATGAATCTTATTTTCTATATATTGAAATGTTTGGATAATACATCTCCACTCATTTCTAAATATTTTCTTTGACTTGACAATTTTTTTTTTCATTCCAACATTAAACTTCTTTTTATATAGGGTAGAGCTATTCAAGGTTTAGCTAAAGTAAGGAATCTCCCAACATTTGCAACAACAATTATGGAATGAAATCACTATGAGATCAAAGGATTCTATACTTATGAAAACAGAGCAGTAAACATAGTTGCTGCCTATGATGCAGTAATCGATCTCAAATCTAACATAAAAATTGCAGCCATTGAAGCTATTCAGCCTTATGTTTCTAGATACTACTTCAGTTTTATTGACTATGCACATATTATGACCAAGTCAAAAAGATCAAGAGTTCTTACATGTTTGCCATCTATTTCATTCATTTAACCTATTATAAAACATTTGTATTATTCAATTCAATTTGACAAGATCACTTAAAAATATTCATTTCTATTTTTTAAGATGTCCTTGGAAGACTTAAAGCATTGCAGCCACTCGAACAAGTTATGGTTCGTGGACAGATGCTAAAAAATATAGAGAATTCATGCTTGAGAACATACAGTAAGTTCAAGATCACTTAAAAATATTCATTTCTATTTTTTAAGATGTCCTTGGAAGACTTAAAGCATTGCAGCCACTCGAACAAGTTATGGTTCGTGGACAGATGCTTAAAAATATAGAGAATTCATGCTTGAGAACATACAGTAAGTTCAAAAATTAAATGCAATTGCTTTATTTTTGTCAAACTTATTGATCAAATTTGTTTTGTATTTTCTTTCCAAATGGTAAGGAGCTTCGAATAACTCTTTAGGGTGATAGTGCACAAGACTTTGATGAACTCGCTCTTCGCAACCTACCATCTCCAGTCATCATTGCATTTGCTGAATTTCGTGTCATAGAATTTAAGGGTAATTTCAACTACCATTTAATTATTTTTATTAAAAAAAATCTTTCAAATTTTTGTTCTCAATCTAATCCAACTAATTCCCCTTTCATTTTATTCAAAAAAAAAACTATTTTCCTCACAAGGAAAACCAAATCTTAACGGTACAACTGCCTTTCTTTGGTACTTCAATCTAGACATATCAGAATGCTTAACATATAAACATTTGTAAGTTATCCCAGCATCAGCTATCTCTCTTATGCTTTGCCATTATCAAATTTTTTTCTAACTAATTATTTTTTCACCATCCTTTTGCATCAATTCTGCATTAAGCTTTGCATAACTGCCTGTTGAAATCCAACAACTCCCTTTCCTTAAATGTTGTTGTATCGATGGAGGAACAAATCAAAGAAAATAGGAAAACAATACATAAGATTCTTTGCATAAATTCTTATGAGCACAACGTTATTTTTTTCACCCCTCTATTATTAACTTTTATAACATGCTTCAACTTCTTCATATAATTAGTTTTTCACTTTCATTTAACCACACCCTTTTAACATATATTTCCTTCGTCTTACCAGCACTTGAGATTCACCTGTTAAACTTTGATTGTTGACTTTGATTTTCCTAATGGCTGGTGGTATCCAAGCTGCCCAAAATGCAACAAAAAACTTAGTGGCGGCGAAAACAATTACACATGCATGGATTATGATGCTATCAACTCTTTTCCAGTTCCATGGTAACTCATCTAATTTCTCAACTAAGACAATATTAAGTTGTTAAATAAAAAAACACAAACAATTCATGTTCCTCGGATACATTAATAAGGAGTGTATACTCCTTATTAATGAACATGTCATCAATTTTATATCATAGGTTCTGCTTAGAATGCATTGTTACTGATGGAGAAGATGTTCCTAATTTTCTTATATTTGGAAAAAACAGCTGAGAACTTTTTTGGATCATTAGCCCACCATTATGTCTATGATAAAAAAAATTATTGATCCCTCAGTTATTTCGCTTGCCATGACAGCAAAGTTAAATAAGAGCATGATTTTTCAGCTTCGTTTTGATGCTTTCAGATCAACCACCAACATATGTGAAATTATCATAACTAATATCTTTGATGACACGATAAATAACAACATCCATCCTCTAGAAACACCATCTACAGAAGTTAAATCATCTACTACATCCAAGACATCTACTCCATTAAGCTCTATAAAACAGGTTTCTATGGATCCATGTACTTCATAAAATATTATCACACAACTTAAGATTGCTCCTAATTCCTTGGAGACACCATCCCAGAACATATCACCAAACAACAAAACAAGCCTGGACTATGGAGCATGGCGTGCACTTGATTTTGAAACTACAGCACAACAACTTAGGCAAGTTTACCTTTGCCCACACATTTCTTTTACAATTTTTTTTTGTCCTTGACACATGCTAAATTAGATGGTTCTTAACCTCTTTAACTCCTTGATTAAAATAGTCATGAAGATGAGCATAGCAGCACAATTGAAGCTCAAGGAAGTCTGCAGAGCATAACTACATTTGATCACTCACTTCCACCTCTGAAAAAACAACGAACAACATCCTCATCACTCTCAAAGGTTTGATTTATAACCTCACATTCTTTCATTGCTTCTTATTATTATTTGTAATACTATACCTGCAACTTTTTACTCTTTTTTAAATTACAAATCATTGTCACATATGATTGTTTCCTTGGTGGACGCCATGAGACTTAAAATCAATAGGACTTTAAATAAAGTTTTATAATGGCTATATAAATTTTACATAAGGTAATGTTAAAAAAAAATTAAACACACTTGATTTTTATTTTCTTGCCTCATCCACACATTTAACTTATTGTAATTCACAAATGCTGATAGAATTTTCAACATTCAATTCCATTTGCAACACAGAACAAAAAAACCAAAAATATTTTTGTAGAGACTATTTAACATGTAAAAAAGAAGACATTAACTAAAGCATCAAATTATAGCAAACTTTTTTTCTTTTATTGTACAAATTATTATTCCATGTTATTTTATATTACATATGATTGCAGCACACACGTTTCACACATCCTTTCTTTTATTTTGATGTTATTTCTTTCATTGTCTTTCCATCACAGAAGAACTAGCAATTTCTCTACTAATGACTTCGATTTGATTTCTGCAACAAGAAGATGACTGCTACATTTGTAATTTTGATATAATATGCAAACAACAATGTCCTTTATAACTTGCCTGCAATTCTCTTTTGTTATTACCTAGCAATCTTTTCTTTTCCATGGATGTTATTTTTGTTCTAGGAAAAAATATTCCACCTCCATGCTTTGTCGCCTTTCATGTACCCTGGACTTGGTCCCTTGCCAAGTCCAGGTACACTGTACTTGGCTTAGAATGATTTTCTAATAATATAATTATTTTATAAAATTACACTTAATTTTACATTTACTTTTAGTAACAAATTACATCCAAATTATAAGAAAGTTTGACCCCTCCCTCTAATTTTTTTTTGTATTTTAAATTTTGAGGACTTTTATTGAATTTAAATACGTCTCGCAACTCTAAAGAATTGGAGGAAGGATCTTTTGCATTTTTGTATCTAGGTTCAAGAAATGAGAGAATTAAGAATACCCACCAGAAAGACTAATTCAATCTATAATAAATTTCAAAGAAATATTATTGATGATTTCATTTGAAGAGTAAAACTAAAAATAATAATGATTATTATTATTATCATTATCATTAGTAAATAAAAAAAAACACTATTATTACTATCAAATAAAAACCATAAATATTTAAAAAAAGATTAAAAAATATAAGAACTTAAGCAAACAAGTTAAATATCATTATTAAATTAAAAAAAAAACATTATTACTACAAGAACTATAAAAACGGGCGAGACAGGTTTAATATTATTATTAATATGAAAAATATTATTATTTGTGTTATAAAGTTATTATTTTTATTATAGTTAATATTGTTTGTATAATAATTAATCAATTTGAATGGATCCTGCCACAAAAACATCAGCCCTGGATCCAGAAGCAGCACAAATTAGACATGGGTCCTGACATAGAACTCATTAGACTTAGGTGCTGTCGCGGGACCCAAGAGAATTGGGTTTTGCTGCAAGACCCAAGAGCATTGGGTTCTAACGCAGGACCAAGAGACTAGGATCCAAAAGCAGGACCCAAGAGGGTTGGGTTCAGACACAGGAGCCAAGAGCAGTGGGTCCGGATGCAAGACCTACGAGTAGTGGGTCCTGACGCCGGACCTATCAAAATTGGGTCTTGACGCAGGACCCAAGACCCAAGCGAATTGGATCCCCCTTCAGGATCCAATTCTCTTGGTTCGGCTCAGGATCCAATTCGCTTGGTCTAGTAATAAGACCCAATTTTATTATTATTAATATAAAAAATATTATTATTTGTATAAATATTATTTTTATTATAATTAAAATTATTAATATAAAAACTAGTATTATTTGTTTAATATATTTTTTTTACTATAATTAAAAGTATTAATATCAAAAATATTATTATTTGTGCTATCAATAATATTAGTTTTACTATAATTAAAAGTATTAATATAAAAATAGTATTATTCATAGTATAAATATTATTATTTTTACTATAATTTATAGTATTAATATTAAAAGTAGTATTATTTGTGTTATAAATACCATAGAGCCTTGAGGGGCGTTCCTCTATTGTGTTTTTTCTCAAGAATTGCAGCTGGGGGCATTGCCTCCTCTGTCAAAACCTATTTAGTCTGGCTTGACTGTAAGACTCAACGTTGTTGGGTCTGACTGTCAAGCCAAGCCCAAAGCACTTCCAAAAGGAGCCAACACTATTGAGTCCTGCTGCTCAACATGATACAATTGTGTTTAGTCTGATTGACCAAGAGCAAAACACATCAAAAACAGCGGGGTTTAGCTAAGCAGCCATATCCAAGGATATTATCATATATATTATAAATATTATTATTATTAATGTTAAAAATATTACTATTTGTGTTAAAAATATTTTTTATTATAATTAAAAGTAGTAATATCAAAATAATATTATTAATATTATAATTATTATTATTTGTGTTATAAATATTATTATATTTATTATAATAAAAAGTATTAATATTAAAAATATTATTATTTGTGTTATAAATATTATTTTTTTTACTATAATTAAAAGTATTAATATCAAAAATATTATTATTTGTGTTACAAATAATATTATTTTTTCTATAATTAAAAGTATTAATATAAAAAATATTATTATTCGGGTTACAAATATTATTATTTTTATTATAATTAAAAGTATTAATATTAAAAATAGTATTATTTGTGTTATAAATATTATTATTTTTATAATAATTAACAGTATTAATATAAAAAAATATTATTATTTGTGTTATAAATAATATTATTTTTATTATAATTAATAGTATTAATACTAAAAATATTATCATTTGTCTCATAAATATTATTTTTTTTATTATAATTAATAATATTATAACTCAAAATATTATTATTTGTATTATACATATTATTATTTTTATTATAATTAATAAATTTGAAAAAAAATATTATTATTATTATTATCATTAAGAAGTTTTTTAAAAAAAATACTATTATTACTGTTGAAGAAAAACCATCATTTTTTGAACATTAAAAAAATATAATTCAAAGTATTCATAAAAAATTATTATTATTTGTGCTCTAAATATTATTATTTTTATTATAATTCAAAGTATTAATATCAAAAATATTATGATTAGTGTTATAAATATTATTATTTTTATTATAATTCAAAGTATTAATATAAAAAATATTATTATTTGTGGTATAAATATTATTATTTTTATTATAATTCTCTTGGGTGCTTCAAACATAGAACTAATTGGCCTTGGGTCCTGTGTTAGAACCCCATGCTTTTGGGTCGTGTATCAAGACCCATTTCGCTTAGGTCCTCGGTATAAAGCCAAGTCTCTTGGATCCTGGGTCTTGATCCAATTGGTTTGGGTCCTGCTTTAGGACCCAATGCTCAAGTCTTGGGTTTCTAAATATAATTATTTATGTTATCCATATTATTATGTTTATTATAATTAAAAGTATTCATTTTAAAAATAGTATTATTTGTATTATAAATATTATTATTTATATTATAATTGAAAGTATTAATATTAAAAATAGTATTATTTGTTTTATAAATATTATTATTTTTATTAAAATTAATAGTATAAATATTAAAAATATTATCATTTGTCTTATAAATATTATTATTTGTATTATACATATAATTAGTTTTATTATAATTAATATTATTAATAAAATAATTAATAAATTTGAAAAAAAAATATTATTATTATTATTATTATTATTATTATTATTATCATCATTAATAAATTTTAAAAAAATACTATTATTACTATTGAAGAAAAAACCATCATTTTTTAAAGATTAAAAAATATAATTCAAAATATTCATATAAAAAATATAATTATTTGTGTTATAAATATAATTATTTTTCTTATAATTCAAATTATTAATATAAAAAATATTATTATTTGTGTTATAAATATTATTATTTTTATTATAATTCTGAGTATTAA
>Ga0307513_10013356_pt1 | contig 10085 bp, 10 predicted proteins | sample 15_EM_MG_FD_202174 | JGI IMG/M metagenome (GOLD analysis project Ga0307513, IMG submission 202174) | Populus trichocarpa ectomycorrhiza microbial communities from riparian zone in the Pacific Northwest, United States - 15_EM | ecosystem: Host-associated > Plants > Roots > Unclassified | place...
ACTCGACGCACAGATCAACGCGTTGCGCCGCACGCTGGTCAGAAGCTTCCTGCTGCTCGCGCTCGGGCTGATCGTGCTGGCTGGGTTGCAGACCTGGTACGGCCTGCGTCCGTTGCGGCGATTGCGGGGTGAGATCGCGCGACTGCGCGGCGGCCGCGCGCGGCGGATCGAAGGTGCGATGCCCGCCGAGGTCGCGCCGATGGTCGACGAACTCAACGCGCTGATCGAGCATAACGACAAACAGGCCGAGGAAGCGCGGCGTCACGCCGGCAATCTGGCGCATGCGCTCAAGACCCCGCTGACGGTGATCATGAACGCCGCCACCGCCAAGGCCGACGATCTCGGCGATACGGTGGTGCGCGAGGCGCGGACGATGCGGCGCCAGGTCGACCATCATCTCGCCCGCGCCCGTGCGGTCGGCCGGCGCGGATCGGCGCACAGCCGCGCCGAGGTCTGGCCCAGCCTCGATTCGGTCGAGCGCGCGGTGTCGCGGCTTTATCCGCATGTCCGGATCGATGCCGACGGGCCGCACGATCTCCAGGTTCATGTCGAGCGCCAGGATCTCGACGAGATGCTCGGCAATCTGATCGAGAACGCGGCCAAATATGGTGGCGGCAGCGTGTTCGTGACGGTGAGCGCGCAGGCCGGATTCGTCGAGATGCTGGTCGAGGACGACGGTGTCGGCATCCCCGAGGAGGAACGCGTCCGCATTTTCGACCGCGGGGTGCGGCTGGATACCGGCAAGCCGGGTACGGGCCTTGGCCTGGCGATCGTGCGCGACGTCGCCGAGATCTATGAAGGCACCGTGAGCCTGGAGGAAAGCGAGGACCTCGGTGGTCTGCTGGTGCGGCTGAGGCTGCCCGCGGCGAGCTGAGACGCAAATAGGGGGATTACGCGACTGCTCCCAAGCGATAGCATTGCGGCATGACGGCGGGGGATCGCATCAACTGGCTCAACATCGGCCTGATGGTCGGTTCGTGCGTGGCGGCGTTCGTCGTCCCGTTCGAGCTTTTCCTGCTGGCTTATGCGGTGCTCGGGCCGCTCCATTATCTGACCGAGATTTCGTGGATTCATGACCGCAAATACTTCCTGCGCGAGGATGAGCGCTGGAAGCCGGTGCTGGTCTGGATCGGGCTGGTCGCGCTGACCCTGATCGTGATGATCGTCGGGCTGGTGCGCGAACATCTACTCCATGCGCCGGCGACGCCGGTGTGGGAGATCGGGCTGTTCTATATCGTGTTCGTCGCCGCGGCATTGTTCGCGTTCGGCGGCAACCGCATCGTCACGACGGGCTCGATCGTGCTGACCGGACTTGGCGCGTGGCTGTTCAGCGCCTCGCCTTATTACGGGCTGATCGCGTTCCTGATCATTACCATCGTCCACGTCTTGGTGTTCACCGGCGCGTTCGTGCTGTTCGGGGCGCTCAAGGCGCGCAGCGTCACCGGCGTGCTGTCGCTCGTCGTGTTCGTCGCCTGCGCGCTGTCGTTCTTTGTGCTGGCGCCTGATTGGGCAGCGGGAACCAGCGAGTTCATCCGGACGAGCTACCAGCCGTTCGAACTGCTCAACGGACAATTGATCCGGTTGTTCGGATTGGCGCCGGGCAATGCATTGTCCGATATTTATGCGTCATCCGCGGGCCTGACGGTGATGCGGCTGATCGCGTTCGCCTACACCTATCACTATCTCAATTGGTTCACGAAGACCTCGGTGATCGGCTGGCACCGTATCCCGAAGGCGCGGGCGGGTGTGATCCTGGCGCTGTGGATCGCCGCGGTCGCGGTCTATACCTATAGCTATCTGCTCGGCTTCGTCGTGCTTTACGCGTTGAGCGTGTTGCACGTGATGCTCGAGCTGCCGCTGAACCATCAGAGTTTTGCCGGGATTGGGCGCGAGTTGGCGAGGATGCTGACCCCACGTCCGGCTACGGCGGTTGTGACAAGGCCGCGCGCAGCGGCGAGGCGAACGTTACGCCGCTAACTTCAACCGTCACCCCGGCCTTGTGCCGGGGTCCAACGTGCCGCGAGCTAATCCAAAGAGGTTCTTGCCATTCGTCCAGCCGCCCGTTGGACCCCGGCACAAGGCCGGGGTGACGGAGGGAGGTGGGGCTCCGTCAGACCTTAATCGAGCTTTTCGCCCACCCCGCCGTGTTCGTGGTTGCCGATTTCCTTCTGCTTGCGGATTTGTTCGATAGCCGCCTGCTTCGCCGGATCGAACACGCCCATCAGCACGCCGCCGACGGCGGCACCCGATCCACGCCCGCGCCGAGATCGGCGCGACGAGCGCACCATCGCGGGCATCAGCAGCACGAACGCGACCACTGCCACTGCGCTGATGATGATTTCGGTCAAGCCGCGACCGTCGCACCGCGCATCACGTCAGCCGCGATCGCCACGCTCTTTCTGCGCGCCTCGACATCGTAGATCGAACTCACGATCATCAGCTCGTCGACCTTGGTCCGCTCGATGAAGGCGCGGATGCCGCGGTCGATTGTGGCGGGGCTGCCGACCGCGGAGAATTGCAGGACATTGTCGAGCAACGCGGCGTGCGGCGGGGGCAGGGTATCGCGATAGCCCGCGACTGGTGGCTGCAACTGGCGAGGATTGCCGGTGCGCAGCGCGACGAACGCCTGTTGCTGCGAACTCGCCAGAAAGGCGCCTTCCTCGTCAGTGTCGGCGGCGAACACGTTGAAGCCGGCCATGGCATAAGGCCGGTCAAGCTGCGCCGAGGGGCGGAAGTCGCGGCGATAGATCTCCAGCGCCTGGTCGAGCGCGTCGGGGGAGAAATGCGAGGCAAATGCATAAGGCAATCCCAGCATCGCTGCGAGCTGCGCGCCGAACAGGCTCGACCCCAGGATCCACAATTCCGGCTTGGCCCCGGCCCCCGGGGTCGCGCGGATGCCGGTCTGGCCATCATCGGCGAAATAGCTCTGCAGCTCGAGCACGTCGCGCGGGAACGCCTGGGGATCGGTCTCCAGCGCCCTGCGGATCGCCCGCGCGACGCGCTGGTCGCTGCCCGGTGCGCGGCCCAGGCCAAGGTCGATGCGGCCAGGAAACAGCGCGTCGAGCGTGCCGAATTGCTCGGCGATCACCAGAGGTGCATGATTGGGAAGCATGATGCCACCCGCACCTATGCGTATTGTGGATGTGACGGCGCCGACATGCGCGATCACCACGGCGGTCGCCGAGCTGGCGATGCCGTCCATGCCGTGGTGTTCGGCAACCCAATAGCGATTGTAGCCATTGGCTTCGGCATGACGTGCCATGTCGGCGGCATTGGCCAACGCCTGAGGCACCGAGCCGCCTTCGACGACGGGGACCAGATCGAGCAGCGAATAGGGGATCATCGCGAGGAGATAGGGTGTCGTCGCGATTGCTCAAGGCGCGCCTTGCCCGCGCCGCGCGCCATCCCTAGAGCCACGGCCATGCTCGCGCGGCTCGATCACGTTCGGAACTGGATCTTCGATCTCGACAACACGCTCTATCCGCATGGCGCGCGATTGTTCGAGCAGGTCGACCGGCGCATCACCGATTACATCGCGCGCTTCTTCAAGGTCGAGCGCGATGAGGCGTACAAGATCCAGAAGGGCTATTTCCACACGCGCGGCACGACCTTGTCGGGGCTGATGGCCGAGCACGACGTCGACCCGTATGAATATCTCGCCGACGTCCACGATATCGAGATGGAAATGCTCGACGAGAACGCGCCGCTCGCCGCCGCCATCGCGCGGCTGCCGGGCAGGAAGATCATCTTCACCAATGCCGACGCGCCTTATGCCGGCAAAATCCTCGAGCGGCTCGGCCTGGGCGAGAGTTTCGAGGCGATCCATGACGTCCATGCAGCGCAATATCGGCCCAAGCCCGCACCCGAAGCCTATCGGAATCTGTGCGAGGCCTATGACCTCGATCCCGCGCAGAGCCTGTTCGCCGACGACATGGCGCGCAACCTGAAACCGGCGAAGGAGATCGGCATGACCACCTTGTGGATCGACAACGGCTCCGAACAGGGCGAGGAGGGCGACCGCTATTTCGTCGACTTCACGACCCGCGACATCACCCATTGGCTGCACGATATCTTGGAGGAAGCATGACCGACCTGCCCGCGACGATCGACGCCGCATGGGAAGACCGGGCCACTATCAGCACCGGCACGACGGGCGCGGTACGCGACGCGGTCGAGGCGGCGATCGAGCTGCTCGATAGCGGCCAGGCGCGCGTCGCGGAGCCTGGTGCGGATGGCTGGACGGTCAACCAATGGCTCAAGAAAGCGGTTCTTCTGTCGTTCCGGCTCAACGACAATGCCGTGATCGATGGCGGTGCCGCAGGCGCGCCGGCGTATGACAAGGTACCGTCCAAATTCGCCGGCTGGGGCGAGAACCGCTTTCGCGACGCCGGCTTTCGCGTCGTGCCCGGCGCGGTGGTGCGGCGCGGCTCGTTCATCGGCAAGAACGCGGTCTTGATGCCCAGCTTCGTCAATATCGGCGCCTATGTCGGCGAAGGGACGATGGTCGATACCTGGGCGACGGTCGGCAGTTGCGCGCAGATCGGCAGGAACGTGCACATTTCGGGCGGCGCAGGGATCGGCGGCGTGCTCGAGCCGCTCCAGGCCGATCCGGTGATCATCGGCGACGGCTGCTTCATCGGCGCGCGCTCCGAAGTCGCCGAGGGCGTGCGGGTCGGGGATGGCGCGGTGCTGTCGATGGGCGTCTATCTCGGCAAGTCGACCAAGGTCATCGACCGCGCGACCGGCGAAGTGCTGATGGGCGAAGTGCCGCCTTATGCCGTGGTCGTGCCGGGCTCGATCGGCGGCGGTGACGGCAAGCCGGGTCTCTATTGCGCGGTGATCGTCAAGCGCGTCGACGAGCAGACGCGGTCGAAGACCAGCATCAACGAGTTGCTGCGCGACTGATGCCGATTACCGGCCTCCTGCTTGGGCTGATGGGCCTGTTGCCGCAGGTCGGGTCGACGCCGCAATCGGTGCCCGTGCAGTCCGCGCAGATCGTCGCGACCTTCCCGCACGATACCCGCGCCTTCACCGAGGGACTCTTCTGGCAGGACGGCTATCTCTACGAGAGTACCGGTGAGCTGAACCGCTCGGGCATCCGCAAGGTGCGGCTGAGCGACGGCAAGGTGATAGCGCGCGTCGCGGTCGATCCGCCGCTTTATGGCGAGGGCATCGCACCGTGGAACGGGACGATCCTCAGCCTGACATGGAAGAACCAGGTCGGGTTCCGCTGGTCTGCCAAGGATTTCAAGAAGCTCGGCAGCTTCAAATATCAGGGGGAGGGCTGGGCACTCGCCGCCGACGACAAAGGCGGGCTGATCATGTCCGACGGGTCGCCGGTGCTGCGCTTCATCGATCCCGTCAATTTCACCGTCAAGCGGCGCCTGACCGTCACCGATGGTGGGCGGCCGGTGCGGATGCTCAACGAACTCGAATATGTCGATGGCGAGATCCTCGCCAATATCTGGCTGACCGACCTGATCGCGCGGATCGACCCGCAGGATGGCCATGTCATCGGCTGGATCGACGTCAGCGACCTCCACCGCCAATCGGGCGCGACCGAAGAAAACGACGTCCCCAACGGCATCGCTTGGGACGCGAAGAAGCGGCGGCTTTTCGTCACCGGCAAGGACTGGCCGTACGTGTTCGAGATCAAGGCGCCCAAGGATGTGGCGACACCCGAAGCCGCCGCCGTCTCGACTCCGTAACGTGCCGCGCCTATCCGCGCGCTCAAATCGAACGACATCAGATAAGAGGATTGCCCCGACTATGACGACTGCCAGCGACGTTCTCGACCGCGTGCTCGTGCTCGAAATGGTGCGCGTGACCGAGGCCGCGGCGATTGCCGCTTCCACGCTCGTCGGGCGCGGTGACGAAAAGGCCGCCGATGCCGCCGCCGTCGAGGCGATGCGCGCCGCGCTCAACAGCCTCTACATGGACGGGACCGTGGTGATCGGCGAGGGCGAGCGCGACGAGGCGCCGATGCTCTTCATCGGGGAGAAGGTCGGTTCGGCACCGGGTAAGGGCCCCAAGATCGACATCGCGCTCGATCCGCTCGAGGGCACCACGATCACCGCCAAGGCCGGGCCCAACGCGCTCGCGGTGCTGGCGATTTCCGAAGAGGGCAATCTGCTCAACGCGCCCGACGTCTATATGGAAAAGATCGCGGTCGGCCCGGGCTATCCCGAGGGCGTGATCGACCTCGACAAGTCGCCGACCGAGAATATCAATGCGATTGCCGCGGCGAAGGGCGTCAAGCCCAACGAAATCATCGCCTGCGTGCTCGATCGTCCGCGGCACGAGGGTCTGATCGCCGAGCTGCGCGCGATCGGTTGCGGCGTGATGCTGATCGGCGACGGCGATGTCGCCGGCGTGATCGCGACGACCAATCCCGATACGACGATCGACGTTTACATGGGCTCGGGCGGCGCGCCAGAGGGCGTGCTGGCTTGCGCAGCGCTGCGTTGTGTCGGTGGGCAGTTCAAGGGCCGATTGTTGTTCCGCAACGACGATGAGCGCGGCCGTGCGCGCAAATGGGGCATCACCGACCTCGACAAGCAGTACGACCTCTCGGAGCTGGTCAAGGGCGACGCGATCTTCGCCGCGACCGGCGTCACCGATGGCTCGCTGCTGGCGGGCGTCAAGCGCCGCGGCGACCGCATGACGACCAGCTCGGTAGTGATGCGCGCGAGCTCGGGCACCGTGCGCTGGGTCAAGGGCGAGCATCGCATCGGGTGATCTTGTTCCCCTCCCGCTTGCGGGAGGGGTTAGGGGAGGGCGTGTTCGAAACGATGCGCTCACCTCGACATGCCCTCCCCCAGCCCCTCCCGCAGGCGGGAGGGGAGCTTCGCCTCGCTGCACCGCAATGCCGATAAACCCATGACCAACGCGATTCTCCTCGCGGTCATGCTGGCGATCGTCGCGCTCAACGTCGTCGCGGGCCCGCGCGGTTATCGCCTGCTGGCCGAAGCCGGTGGGGTCGGCCGCAAGACCTTCTACCGCCGCATGCTGGCGGCGCAGTTGCTCCAGTTCACCTTGCCGCCGATCATCGGCTTGCTGGTGCTGGGCCGGATCGGCGCGGTGACCGAATTGCCGCGTGAATTGTGGTCTGCCTCCGCCATGCTGCGTGGCGACGCGCCGGCGGTGCCGGTCGATCCCATGCTGATCACGATCTTCGGCCTCGCGGTGCTGGCCGCGATCCCGCTTGGCTCCTTCCTGACGTGGCAACGCTGGGGCAAAGGCAAGGGCGCTCCCACCTATCTCGCGCGTCTGTCCGCCTTGCTGCCGCGCGACCGCGACGAAGTCCTGCTCGGCGCGGCGATCTCGGTGGCGGCGGGCGTCGGCGAGGAACTGTTTTTCCGCCTCCTCCTGCCGATGCTGCTCGCGGTATTCATTGGTGGTATCCCGGCGGTCATTGTCGCCATCCTGTTGTTCGGGCTGGCGCACGCTTATCAGGGGTGGAAGGGAGTCACCGTTACGACCCTGGTCGGAATCCTGTTTACCGCGATGTACCTGATGAGCGGGTCGCTCGTGATCGCGATGCTGTTCCATGCCACGATCGACCTGATGACGCTGGCGATCCGTCCCGCCATCCGCGGCGCGTGGCGACAGGAGGCGGCATGAACCGATGGTTGATTGCGGCGGGGTTGATGGACGGCGCCGCGGCGGCGCTACACCTCGGTTGCATCATTGGCGGCCCGGCCTGGTATCGCTTCTTCGGCGCCGGCGAGGCGATGGTGGCGATGGCCGAGCGCGGGATGGTGCGGCCGACATTGATCACTTTGGCGATCGCGGCAATCCTCGCGATCTGGGGTGCTTATGCCTTTTCCGGCGCGGGTCTGTTGCCGCGCCTGCCGTTGCTGCGGCCCGCACTGGTCGCGATAGCGGCGGTCTTTCTGGCCCGCGCCGCCGCGCTGCCCCTCCTGTTTCGCGTGATGCCCGATCGCAGCCCCACCTTCCTGTGGACCAGTTCGGCGATCGTCCTGGCGATCGGCATCGTCCACGCCGTCGGCGTGATGACGCTCACGACCGATTGACCCCATTCGTCGCGCTCGACAGGGTGTGCGCCAAAGGGAGAATCACATGCGCGCCAAAGGCTTGATCGCCGCCGTTCTGTTGCTGAGTGCGAGCGGGATCGCGCTCGCCCGGCCCCAGGCCGCACCGCCACCCGCCGCCAGCGCGCTCGCCGATCAGTTCACTTATACCAGGGTGATGGTCCCGATGCGCGACGGCGCAAAGATGGAGACGGTGATCATCGCGCCCAAGGGGGCGACTGATAAGCTGCCGATCCTGTTCCAGCGCACGCCTTATGGTGTGCCCCAGGCGCTCCCGTCGGCGATGCCGGCGAGCTGGAAGCCGCTGGTCGCCGATGGCTACATCTTCGTCTTCCAGTCGATGCGCGGGCGGTTCGGGTCGGACGGCGTGTTCACCTTGTCGACCGCGGTCCATCCCAAAGACCCCAAGAAGACCGACGAGGCGAGCGACGCTTATGACGCGATCGGTTGGCTGGTGAAGAACGTGCCCAACAATTCGGGCAAGGTCGGCATGTGGGGCGTATCCTATCCGGGGTTCGCGGCGGCGGTCGCACTGGCGAAACCGCACCCGGCGCTGAAGGCGGTCAGTCCGCAGGCGGCGTGGGTCGACTATTGGATGTCGGATGATCTCCACCGCAACGGCGCGCTGCGGCTGAGCTATGCGACCGAATGGGTATCGAGCCTGCAGGTCGACAAGCTCCAGAACAAGGAACTCAGCCTCGACGGCCTGACCGATGCCTATGACTGGTATCTGCGGATGGGGCCGGTCGAGACTATCGACAAGCAGGTGTTCAAGGGCAGCGTGCCGATGTTCACCGCGCTGCTCGATCATCCCAATCACGACAGCTTCTACACCGACCAGAACTGGCAGAATGCGCTCGGCAAGACGATTGTGCCGACGCTCAACGTCGCTGGTTTCTGGGATCAGGAAGATCCCTGGGGATCGTGGCAGATCTACGCCAAGGAAAAGCAGAACGACCCCGACAATCTCGCCCAGATCGTGTCGGGCCCGTGGCGCCATGGCGGCTGGCAGTCAAAGGCCGATTTCCTCGGCCCGATCCCGCTCGGGACCGAAAGCGGCACCGAGTTCCAGACCCAGATCCAGGCGCCGTTTTTCGCTTATTGGCTGCACGGCAAGGGGGCGCGGCCGAACTTCACCGCCAAGATGTTCGAGTCCGGGTCGAACGTCTGGAAGACTTATGATTCCTGGCCGCCCAAGGGCGCCAAGCCGACCGAACTCTACCTCCATGACGACGGCTCGCTGTCGTTCGCCGCGCCGGGCGCGAGGGAGGCATGCCGCGACTATATCAGCGATCCTGCCAACCCGGTGCCGTTCCGCAAGCGCCCGATGAGCCGCACCTACGCCACGCCCGACTGGGCCTGGTGGGAGAGCGACGACCAGCGTTTCGTCGACCATCGTCCCGACGTGCTGAGCTACGTCTCGGCGCCGCTGACGCAGGACCTGACCGTCACCGGCAAGATCGCCGCGACCTTGATGGCCTCGACCAGCGGCACCGACAGCGATTTCGTGGTGAAGCTGATCGACGTTCTGCCGAGCGATTACGAAGCGACCGAAGGCAAGCAATGGGCGGTCGGCGATTATGCCAAAACCTTGAACGGCTATCAGTGGCCGATCGCGATGGATGTCCGGCGCGGGCGTTTCCTGGCGAGCGACACCAATCCGCAGCCGCTGGTGCCGGGCAAGGTCGTCGCCTGGGACGTGCCGCTGCGCGACCATGACCATGTGTTCAAGGCGGGCCATCGGATCATGGTCCAGATCCAGTCGACCTGGTTCCCGGTGATCGACCGCAACCCGCAGACGTTCGTTACGAACCCGTATCGGGCGAAGGCGAGCGATTTCGTCAAGGCGACGCAGAAGGTCTGTTCGGGGTCGAAGGTGACGTTGCCGGTGATGGGGTAACCTAAAAATCCTCCCCGTTTACGGCAGGGCTATCGCATATGGGCGAAGAGGGAGATGAGGAAGTCATCGTTCCACCCGGCTTTCTTGGTTTTGGTTTTGATCGAAGCCTTTTCGGGATGCTGCCTGAGGAT